>Ga0335072_10000941_pt1 | contig 50400 bp, 46 predicted proteins | sample Lox_Sample_21_FD_206725 | JGI IMG/M metagenome (GOLD analysis project Ga0335072, IMG submission 206725) | Soil microbial communities from Loxahatchee National Wildlife Refuge, Florida, United States - Lox_Sample_2.1 | ecosystem: Environmental > Terrestrial > Soil > Wetlands | place: USA...
TCTATTGTTGTTTAAGCGAGCATGATTGTACATTACATAGAAGGATTTCTTTAATCTCTTGCAGGTCGTATGACAGGGGAGATGAATGTAATGCCAGGGAGAGGGGTAGGATAGCCAGAAAGGAGGATGGAAATTGTAGGTTCGAGTACAATTGGGCGACCTGACTGATGGGGCCCTGGCACGGGTGCCTTCCACTTGCTCTCCTTAATTTCCACCGATCTGCATGTTGCTACTTACATGCCAATCATACTTATGACTCAAAACTTTTTCCACACTACGCATTCACTCACCTGCTCAAACCAAGCTTATCATCTCCTTCCGCTCTTTCTCCCACCCGTATTGAGCCATACCTCATCGTATTCTCTTACGGTTCATTCCATATAGTAGGCGGCCTCAAATCTAAAGGATTCAACATGGCCTCAAGGAAAGAGAAAGGGGAGAAGACTACCGCCGACCAAGGTAGACAATCCGAGTGCTAAACTGGTGTTCCTGGCTTAGACTTCACTCAATAAGTGCCGCTATGGTGCTGGCTTATCTTCGTAAGGAAATCTTCCATAAATCTTAGGCAAGCAGAAGTTGGTTTGCTGACCTCAAAACACCCTTCTCTGTTGCGCTGCCCTGCGTCTATCTGACAGTTGGCCCTACTCTGTGTGTACTCTATCATTTCACCTATTCGGCCTGACTTACAAGGCTAATCTTCAGAAAGGCAACTGATGTCTCAGCCAACCTCCACAACAAAGTGTCTAAGAGTACCTCAGCCACGGAAGCACTCCTTGATGTCACCGACAAACGCGCAGTACATGCAGCAAGATTCCTCAAGGAGATGGACGACCGGAAGGAGATTGAGGGTAGACTTCTGGTGAGCGTAGCTAGCAGTCTGCCTTGATCTCTTCGGCAGACAAATCTAATTCTGGACAGGCAAGCAGACCGTTTATCACTGCCTCCAAGACCCGGCCAAAGACGCCTCGATCGGCGATCTTGCACAGCTCGACAGTACCCATTGCCGACCTACGTACTAGGCTAGCAGAGAGGAAATCCACCGAGCGATCTCTCAAGGTCGACTTAAGCCTGCTGTCTAGCGTCACCTCAACATCAGACCTACGTTCTACCGTCGACGCTCTGAAGGCACAGAAGGAAGGCTTGTTAGAGCGCTTGACACAATTGAAGAAGGCTGAGGCCAAGCCGGTGTCAGAAATAGGGAAATCAGCAGTTAGGCTGGCACATAAGACTTGGGAGAAGCATGCAAGTGGCAGGACACGAATCATCAAGGACCTGCGGTATAGGTGTGCAGATCATCTTCCGGAAAGTAAGACAAAGGAAGAATTCTGGGTATGTTTGATCCTCGAGCCTGAAGAGGTCTTTCCTCGATTACTAACAGAACATCAGGAAGAGCTTGGTTGTGAAAGATCGATGGAATGGTGATGACTGCAGATGGCGAAGTTGGTTTGGGCCTTATGTTCGAGGAGCTTGAAAGAAGAGATCATGAACTAGGAAGTGTTGTGCCAGAAAGTCACACAAATTGATTATGAAGCCATGATAGCATAGCATAGCTTTCTCTTCTCGGAGTCAGTGAATTGTTCACATGTCGAACTGATCGCTTAAAATGTTTGTCATACAGGACCTCCGAATGTTAGGAAGGTGTGAAGGAGATTGCAACGATGGGAGGCCATCTTATCGAGAACGAGATGACAGGAAATTTGAACGAAGCCGAAAAAGAGATAGGCATGTGATATTCTGTAGGGATCACGATTTAGGTGCCGCTTGAGGCCTCCCCCACCACAGTTTCTACATCATTCTACATAAGCGGGGAGTTTTATCGCATCAGGCATCCGATTTTATTCCATCTGTTCATTCTGAGAACATGGAGCTTTTGATGCTCCCGGGCGAGCTGCTGGTATCCATTGTCGCTTCTATTGACGATATCGCCACCCTGCGCGAAGTTGCTGTCGTGTGTAAACGCCTAAACAACCTCACCGAGCCATTTCTGTACCAGTCCCTTGTAATTAGTGATGGCTCCCAGGCAGTTATGCTGGCTGAAGCTATTACTAAGCGGCCTTCTAGAGCGTCGCATGTTCGGAGTCTCCTCGCCTCTACACGGTTCGAGAAGGCTTCAGGGATTGAGCTACTTCCTGTTTCCCTCGCCTTTATGCATAACTTGCGGGACTTGAGCCTCGAAACCCCTGACTGCAATCTCAAGGACCCTGGCGAAAGGATACCATGGATCATGCTGCAGGAGCGATATGAGCGGATTTTCCAGCATTCGTCTCTACTATTGCAGTCGCAAGCCAGGAGCTTACCCAGGCTTCGCTCATGTACGTCATTGAACCCTTCTCAGAAGCCGCCATTACGGAGGAAGTCAGTATTCTCGAATCTAGTACTGATGGACCGGTGTAGGCACTTTACACTTTGTTGACGAACAAAAGGAGTTGTGCTCGTTGGCCAAATACGCTTCATTATTCCTCCACCCAACACTTCGATCTCTCAGGGTATCTTGCGCTTCAACTGATTATCCTTCTCGAATTCTTCCGACAATCCAAGGCGACTCACAGTTTTTCTATTCGACGTCACTGGAGAAATTGCATTTCGAAGAATGCGATCTTCTACCCGCCACGCTTACTCTACTTTTGAGCTTTCCACGTGCTTTGAAGTCTCTGACCATCAGCGAAGGTACACGGTACAAGCCTCGGAATGGCAACTTCGTTCGCCAGCACGGCAATATGATCCCAGAAGAGCTTATCGATGCTTTGAATGTCCAGAAAGATTCTCTCGAACACCTGTCGTTGAGTCTCGGCTTTACCCTCAGGCTAGGTCAACACGTTGACGATCCCCAGTACCTTCTGGATTTTAGCGCATTTGAACTTCTCCGCAATTTGGAACTAGACAACAGAGCGCTCAAACTGATGGCACCTAAAGGCCGGAACCCGATGGGACGGCTGCCGCCAAATATCGAAACCTTGAAAGTATTCCGCCTCAAATTGAATCCGCTACGAGATCTCCATGATTCTGCTGTGCTTGGTCAGAGGGACCTGAACATGCCATTTTGCAACGTTGCTATACTACGCCGAATCAAAAATGCGTATCCAGGATTCAAAGAATTGGAATATGTCATGGAATACTCCACGGACTTCGACGGCGAGCTGGAAGACGCCATCCAACGTGAAATATTTAACCTTGTTCGATTGAACCACGATGAGATGCATCGTTCGGAATTTCGGCTCAGCGATGACGCATTGAGGATACTTCAGGACCGCTCCACAGCCATTCGGGAGAAGTTTGGCATCCAACTGAAGCTCAGCATTTTGGTCACGTGGGTACCCCGACAGGAGTGTTGAGCTAACCCATACGCTGCATACTAATGCTGCTATAGGCCGCCTGGTTTTATTCCTCCATACCTCCATTTCGAAGGGAAACCGATCGAAAGGGTACTGTTTGAACCTGCTAGGTGAAAGTCTGTATATGGATGACTACAATAGCTAAGGGCTCAGGATGGTGGATTAGAGACTAGGGTAGAGGTGCAAAACCACAACGGGTACAGTCAAGAGAAAGGAGACAACGAAAGGGTTCAGGCAAGGTAAGAATGGGCTGGTAAGCTCTCATGCAGGCATGATAAGGGCTGTGACTTACAATGCTGTTACCAGTGACACAACACCTAGTTGACTGGTTGCAATAGAAGGTACTCAGAGCTGTGCTTGGTTGGCTTGGGGGAAATGAATGCCGCTGTCTGAGACGAGTCTTTCCCATCCTTTAATTGCTTCTCCACCGAATTAGCAAGCGTGTATCTCAGAAGACTTCGGCTCTCGAAAGGCTTGTTCACAAGAGTGATTTGTTGTTGAAGCTACGTCTTCCACTAAGTTGGGGGTGTTTTATGTTGCTACTCTCAAGCGCTATCTTCATCTCATAGTCGAATAGTTCCTGAACGTGCTCTACATGGCCTCCTAGACGATTATCCTCACGATTGTTTAACATTACAACCACTTTGGCCTCCTGATCCTGAAAAGCCACCAGCTCCATCCCAGCCCTCGCCTCTACCGCTCCGCAGCCCATACGCCAACTCCGAAAACACGAATGTTGGCCTCGCAGGTCAGACCGTGGCCGTCATGTTAAGCACTGTTACTTTGTGCAAGTATACCAGTACAAAATTTGACTGTGTGCCGTCGCAGGCAACATCAGCGGTTAAGCATACCTATCAAAGCGAACTAGGTACGTGGCGAATATGGGGCGCGCTCCGGAGAACGGAAAGATATGTCGGAGAGGACAAGGTAGTGGTTGGCCGAGGAAGCAACTTCATGGATAGAGGGAGGGCGTTGAGATACTATGCTAGGATTTAGTTCTGATTAATGGCTGGCAATCATCAAACGATAGAGTCTGAACTTGTTGGCTTGGTTTGGTGGTGCTATGCAGAATGGTACTGCTCTTGGAAATTGAGCGTGTAGTGACTCCACGAGTCGACGAGGGTCAGAGTCAAAGCAGAATGAGAAACAAATGGTTGGAGCGTGTACTGCAGGTGGCAGATCAGAAATATGTGAGCGGCGTGAAGGGTAAGGTGGTCTTGCAGACAGACGGATACGCGATTAATGAAGGGGTTAGCCATAGAGGGAAGGCGGTCGCCGCTGGTGACAAACTTTCAGGTGAGCGGATCTGGCAGTTGAGTCCCTCAACCTTTTGGGGTGATCCTACATGGGCTTTTCTTGTAGTTGGTACAGAACAGCTTCAAGTATCATGTCGCTTTGCGAGCCATCTGTCCTTTGCCAAGCTGTTGTCTCGGCAAGTCATAGTAGCTGTTAAGCTTCCCTGTTCATGTATTAGAGAGGATGGGTTACACCAGTTGAATAGAAGAAGCGGTTGTCGTGCGCTTCATGCGTATGTGATGGATGAAAACGCTTGGGATTGCCTCTGAACGAGTGCTAGGAAATCACAAATATGCACTAATCTTGGTATGGACTAGCATGAATTAGGGCTTTCCATGGGGCCGCAGACCAAACGAAATTCGAGGAAAGTGCGATATAGCAACAACTCCTTCAATCGCCATCAACTTCATCGAGCGCTGCCCATCATGTGTAAGTCAATTACTCCCTCGCTTGCTGTCGCACTCTCTCCGCGCGGTGGACTTGCTGTGCTGCTCATATGGCTAACCTGAATGTAGCGCTCGTCTCCGGCGAGAAGTCGAACTGTACGTTACAAGATATCCCGACATCTACCCTCTCCCAAGTCTAACTCCGATACAGTCCAGTTCATTCTTCGTCTCCTCAACACCAACGTCGATGGCAAGCAAAAGATCATGTACGCCTTGACCAAGATCAAAGGTGTAGGTCGACGATACTCCAATTTGGTCTGCAAAAAGGCCGATGTCGACTTGAACAAACGGTACTACATCCTAGCCTCCAGTCGAAACGACTCCAAACCTGACAATCAAATAGTGCTGGTGAAATCACTTCCGAAGAACTCGAGCGCATCGTCACCATCATCCAAAACCCTACCCAATACAAAATTCCCTCATGGTTCCTGAACAGACAACGCGACATCGTCGACGGCAAGGACTCGCAGGTGCTAGCAAACGGGATGGAGAGCAAGCTTCGTGAAGATCTGGAGCGGTTGAAGAAGATTCGGTCGCATCGCGGTCTACGACATTACTGGGGATTGAGGGTCAGAGGACAGCACTCGAAGACTACGGGCCGGAGAGGTCGCACGGTCGGTGTCAGCAAGAAGAAGGGTTGAGTTTGTGTTAGATTTGAGGTACTAGTGAAGTCCGACAAAGCATTGGAAGGCGAGCAGATCAATGAAGGGCAAAGCGATTGCGATGGCTGTGTGATGCAGTATTCGCAGCTACAAGCAGCGAAGAAGGCCACAATATTTGCAAGACAGCAATGCCTGCATCAGTTCCTACTATTGGATTCAGGTGTTCTCGTTCGCTACGTCCCTGTCTGAGAAAATCCTTATGTGCTGACAAGCTAGGCATTGACATTTACCACATTGATATGACTATGTTCTGTTTTCCCATGGTATCCTCGGAAAGGGCTAATTTTTGTTCCGAGACATCCAAATGTCGTACATATGCGGGGCGTTGTGTCCGTCGCCAGCCATGTCTCACGTCAACCAAGATCTACTAGTCGCCATCGGGTGCCTCAACGTGGCGGGGGGATTTTTGGGTTACCGGTGATCCCACGGCGATGACCCGATCCCAGGACATCGTGTCTTCGTACACTCCCTCATACACTTTACTGAACCTCTCACTGTTGGAAAGGCGCTATTTCCTGTGATGTCCTTGCCCGTATGCAAAGGGGTCCTCGATAACGACGCCTGCTCAAGGTGGTCCTCGTGAACTCCAACGAAAATATGGTGTCGTTCCCACGAGTATACCCTCCAGAGCTAGTTATTGTCCCTCCCTAGTTGATTCGAATTTGCCGAGGCCATGAGTGTTTCGTGGTGCTCGCGTAAGGCAACTGTAACGTCGGGTGTTCGTTTGGTCCCGGAAGACTGATGAAAGACATGCTTGCTTCGATGGCTGGACCTCTAGATCATTCATCTCCGAACAATTCAAAAGGCCTTGTGGGTTGAATTGAGAGAACGGGAAGAAGTACCATTAGGGCCCAGCTGCAGTGAGACAAAGCACGATAAGCGTGAAGAAACCCATGACCAGGATTCCGACCTACGGGATCGTCCGACAATCCCAGGACATCTTCGACAATGCCCAGCTGTGATTTTCGTCACCCGAACTTGCCAAGGCTTTCGAGGACTACTGTTTTCCCGAAAGTATCCCTGCCCTTCACCCCAAAATCTCCCTTCTAGGTGGTCGCCAAGGCTCTTCCCAAAAGTTGTTAGACACTCTTGGTGTTGAAGCATCGAGTTCGGCCCAAGACGAGAAATTAGCGGCTCAAGGGTCTTTGCTATTTCGGCTAGTAGCATCTTAGTCGAAGACATTGTCTTATCCACGAAGCCTTATGGAGTTGTTGACGAGACAGATATTGAATGATTCCAGCCTCCAGATTTTCACCGATCAACAGTCTTGCCTGTCGTGGAATCTGCATGCAAGCCGCCGAGTCTCCACCAGCTCGGGGACTTTTTGGAGTCTTCAAGTCATCATCTTTCGAAAGTGCAATTTGGTCAGGAACACGGAATATCAGGCCATGGTGGACGGTCCATGTCTCAAGAGAAGTCATGCCCAGACCGAATTCCACGCTCCACACCTACCATTTAGAAGGATGGTTCTGTGGACGTTTCATTGGTCACACTGCTTGCCTTCGCGGCGAGTACTAGAGGAATACATTGACGCATAGCAATATTCGCCAGGCGCGTGCTCCAACCGCGGTTAAAAATTTCTAGAAAGGAGGGACGGCCAATGCTTTAAAATCGGTCACGAAATACAAAGAGTATTGCGCCGCTCACTTCGCAATTGCCTGAACCTCTTCCTTCTCACCGAGGTTGACGATCTACGTAAAAGGATATTGACCTTTCACTATGGCATGGACCAAGACTCTTCTCGCCTCCTTACTGGCGTCCATTGCTATGTCTACGATCTCAATTGCTGCTGCATTCTCTGGTAATTTCGAGATCTCTGATCTATATGTGGATTCACCTTGTCAAGTGGACGCCACCTCGACCGCGAATAGCACTGTTACCTGTAAGTCACATGCTGTCTCTGTTATAAAGGCCCATTCTCTTCACTGTACAGCGCTTCATATCTCCAGCTTTTGCACTGCAATTACATAGCACTGACTGACAGCGCTTCCATCCAGTTATCTTCTTCGATGAAAACACTCCGCAAGTCGAACCCGTCTCATGCTGCGTCACATGGGCAGTCGGTATCCCTCCACCGGCCGAACCCGTTCCAGGCACATGTTCAAACAATTCAGTGCACGTCTCATTCCCATCAGGCACCTACAACGGAGTTGCAAACCTGTACATTCAGATATCTCACACGTATGAGGATGACAGGTTAGTAAGACCTCAATAATCAGCCTGTACTGCCGACGCGTTCAAGAAGCTCATACATAATCTCCATAGCATCGGTCAAGCTCCATACAACGTGATTACCCTCTTCGGTGGCGTAAACCTGATATACGGCGGATCCGGAAGCCCAAGCACTCCGAACTATAAATGCGATATGAGGACGGCGAAATGTCAGTCTTCAAGAAATGCCGTCATAATAGGTGAAGTGACGGAGGCTGTGGCATGATAGGCAACAGCCTGTGGAGAAACAATGAAGGATCTGATAGCTTGCAAGGAATTACATTTCGTTACAACAGGCGTTCTCGTTAGACAGCTTACATGGCTATGTTGCAACCCCGACATGGTCAACTTTCACGAAGATTAATCGGAATTTGGCGAAGTGCTCTTGGTGGACTGGCAAATGACTGAACGACATGGATGTATTCATGAGCTCATGTTGCAATGCCTAATAGCCTTAATACGAAACAACGTTTGCTCACACACTCTCAGGGACCGCCTTACTCGCTTCGCAATTGTAGACCAATCTTCATCCTTTATCATGCCGTGAGGAGATAATGCAACGAGATTCTCCGCGATCTTTTTGATGGCTAACGCCAGACAGTTCCTTCTACCGTTTGTTAGGACCTAGTTCTTTCGTTCATGCCTTCCACGTTGGTGTATTCAGCTCGAGCCAAACTTATCCATGGTCTGGTTGGTGGCTTTGTTGGGCCATCAGTGAGCCAATCGGCGAAGAATTCCGGCACGCCAGCCACATGATTACATCCGCAAGCCGCCGTTGTCATAGCGCCCGGCAACCAGGCAGAGTCGTACGCATCAGAGGCTCTACCGAGTATCTTTGCATTTCCGTCACCATTGTATTCCCTTTAGTTTTCTTCGAGAAGAAGCATACTACAATTCATCACATACACATCTGATTATCTGAGACGCAGCCGCAGTGCGGAATCTCTCGATCACCACCACGACGTCACCCACCCAGCGTACCCTCCAAAGAGCGACTTCTTCAACTTGACCGAGATCCACGATGAAAACACTTGCAACCTCACTCCTTATTGGGGCTGCAGCTGCGGCTTTACAGCAGCCTCTACAGCTTCCAAAAGACCTTCCTCAGCCCAACGAAGCTAAGAATACCTGGTCACATCAGCCACACAATCTCAAAGATGTCCTATCAAGACTCACAGATGAGGCAAGAGCAGTGTGGGATGAAGTCGCGTTGATGTACCCGGAAGATATGGCGGCCGCCAGCTTCTTTTCTACACCAAAGAAACACACAAGACGACCAGACCATGAATGGGACTACCACGTCAGAGGTGAAGAAGTCCAGAGCATCTGGGTCAACAACGAGAACGGAGACAAGGAGCGCGAGGTGGATGGCAACATCGGTACATATGATCTGAGGGTCAAGAAGGTCGATCCAAGTGCTCTTGGGGTTGATCCTGGTGTCAAACAATATAGTGGCTATTTGGATGACAACGAGAACGACAAGCACCTCTTTTATTGTAAGCCGCGACTGTCCCTCGCTGTGTCGAGCATGCCTGCGCGCTCGGGTCATAGCGAAGTGTTCCTCCTGGCTGTTCTCTCCTTTCACTGCTGCAATTTGATACTGACGATTGTTCAATCTCTATATAGGGTTCTTTGAATCTCGAAATGATCCTGCAAACGACCCGGTCGTCCTATGGCTTAACGGCGGTCCCGGCTGCTCATCGCTTACGGGACTATTCCTTGAACTTGGCCCTTCGAGTGTCAACAAGAAGATCGAGCTTGTGTATAATCCATATTCGTGGAACTCCAACGCCAGCGTGATTTTCCTCGACCAACCAGTCAATGTTGGATACTCCTATTCTGGCACCTCCGTTTCGAACACGGTCGCTGCAGGCAAAGATGTTTACGCTCTCCTGACACTCTTCTTCAAGCAATTCCCCGAATATGCAACACAAGACTTCCACATTGCTGGCGAATCATATGCTGGCCACTACATTCCCGTCTTTGCATCCGAGATACTGTCACACAAGAAAACTAACATCAACCTGAAGTCTGTGCTGATTGGCAACGGTCTGACTGATGGCTTGACTCAATATGCATACTACCGGCCGATGGCTTGTGGTGATGGTGGCTGGCCAGCGGTTCTCGATGAGCAAAGCTGCCAAGCAATGGATAACGCCCTCCCACGCTGCCAATCACTTATTCAGAGCTGCTATGATAGCGAGAGTGTCTGGTCGTGTGTACCCGCCTCGATCTACTGCAATAATGCTCTACTGGCTCCTTATCAGCGCACGGGCCAGAACGTCTATGATGTCCGAGGCAAATGCGAGGACAGCAGTAATTTGTGTTACCCGCAGCTCGGCTGGATTAGCAGCCTCCTTAACAAGCCCGCCGTCATGAAGGCACTTGGCGTTGAGGTCGACAGCTACGACTCGTGTAACTTCGACATTAACCGGAACTTCCTTTTCCAGGGTGATTGGATGCAGCCTTTCCATCGACTAGTGCCTTCGCTACTTGAAAAAATCCCGGTCTTGATCTACGCTGGTGATGCTGACTTCATCTGCAACTGGCTTGGCAACAAAGCATGGGTCGAGGCGCTGGAATGGCCTGGTCACAAGAAGTTTTCGACGATGGGCATGACTGATCTGAGAATTGATGGTGACAAGGACGGCAGGAAGATTGGGGAGGTCAAATCATATGGTAACTTCACCTACATGAGACTGTATGCAGGTGGACACATGGTGCCCCTTGATCAGCCTGAGGCCAGCCTGGAATTCTTCAACCGCTGGATCTCCAAGGAGTGGTTTTGAAAGATTGTTCTAGCCTGTGATGCTAGCGCCCACAAGACGGCATCTAGAAAGCGGGAGGGCCCTCAGTTGGAATGGTTGCGTATTCTCAACCCATGTGTTGTCTATAAATACGGGATAGATAGAACCTTTGGTAGGATAAGCGAGGAGATCTAATGCAATTGCTCTCCCCGCTCATCATTGCTAAGAATTTGTCGAAGTGCGGGCGCTTCCGTCGTGCAGAGAATCGTCTCTCTGTCTTGATGCGCGATTTCTCCCATCGGACCTGGACGAGAGGCAGTTGAGTAAGCCTCTAACTCCTTCACAAAGTTAATGTCAGGCCACCATGACTCGAAGGGGTGTAGGTCTTGATCAAACATGATGCATCGGATTGGCTCTGAATCGTGTTTCGCACACCCTCACGAGATGTTTCTGCCACCGTCACACTCGAACCGCTGTGTCTGCATAATATTGAACGGCGTGCTTGACGAAAACTGCTTTCGCGCCATCCCCTTGTCGGTATTGGCAATCCATCTAGAAATAGGCTGGAATGCAGCCGTGATTGGTAAGATGCACCTTCAATGCACATCATTGTGGGGTGCGACGAAGGTCCACAAACCAATGACACAGCGCCTTGAGCCGCCCGGCTCCTCGATCGGGAGTGCCCCGCCATCCCACGCAGATGCCGTCGACTCGTTTGTGTCTCCTCTACGCGCCGCCGCATGCATGAGTCCTGCTCCGGTCAAAGACATGCACACTTGCGCCTGGCTAAAGGGTGGCCGACTGGCTGACTCCAATCCCGCCATGTGACTATTGGTGTGCTTGCTGCTCCACGCCCAGCCCGCTCGGGTGTTGGCTGCAGCCAAACCACCAACATAATAACTCCCAGCCGCTTCCATCTTTGTTTTTTCTTGGAGCAAGCAGGTCTATCTAATTTCAGAGCTATTCTTGAGTGTATTCAGTTTTGTCTGCAAAAGTGCCTGGAGCACTTGTTTCAACGCATTAATCACTTTTATTTTTACCTTCGTGCGTTGCCTCCTTGTCAACTACAACGAGCCGTGCTCTTGTTGTTGCCAAATTTGACCTCTTTTGCAGTCTACTCCACCAACTCGCTCTATACACTCTCTGTCAACACGGGACACCGTCGCAGGTCGACGCACACCTAATAGCTCTGCCAAGTTGCTTCGAACATCCTTGGTGATTGTCATCTTTGCGACGTCACAAGATCTTTTAGTTGTTTTGTTGCAAATTCCCCTACTTTGCTTCGTTATTCTTCTTCCAATCGAAGATCTCCCCCGCCCTCAATCACCAACAGCATTACTGCTCCCGAGAGCTGTTCGAGTCACCCCTGGTACCAAGCCAGCGCCGTTTGCAGTACGAGCCGATCCCCGGCTCTCACCTAATAATATCGCCCACTACGGGTCGGACCCGAAGTACCGGAACGACGTTTCACCTAGCTGAAACCAGAGATATCCAGATCAGTCACCATTATATCGGAGCAGTAATCTCAAGTCGAACGATTGCAGGCAATCGTCATCAACAACTTTCGCAAACTTCCAAGGATATACGCGTCAAGAAGTCAAGAGCCTTTTACTAGCTCAAACATATCTGTTGAGGAAGCTCTGTTCGACAAAGCACTCACATAATCGTCCACGACTTACTGGCATCTTCGCATTGTTTTTGATCCTATTCGAAGTTCTTCTTTGCCGTCTCTTGCGAACACCAATTCAGCGATAACTAATATCTTCCGACTAATTTCGTCGTGACAAACATTCCTTCATCAGACAACTTCAACAAAGGTCCAACCTCAGTCTCCCCGCAAATTATCCAACATGTCTAGCCCCGCTGTCCAACTTTCATTCACCCTCCGAACCTCCCCTAATGTCAAAACTGTCCACCTTCTCGGCTCTTGGGACAACTACAAGAGCCAACTCCCGCTCTCCACGGTCAATGACCGCGACGCCAAACCCGGTTCCTGGAAAGGCACCTTCCGCTTCCAAGGCGCACACGCCCTAAAACTCGGCTCAAGATACTGGTACTACTACATCGTCGACGGCTACCACGTCAGCCATGACCCAGCCAAGGAGTTCACCACCGAACCCACCACCGGCCGTAAGCTCAACATCCTCGACGTCCCAGGTGGGAAGAGCGGCAGTGGTGGTCACGGTGCGCCTGCCTCGCACAACACCAGCCGCCACTCGCGCGAGATCCCTACCGGTCGTGCCCTCAGCCCAGGCAAGATCCAGCACCCAAAGCCTAGCAAGCCGTACGAGTCGCGCCACCTGCGCGAAGCGGACTACTCAACCTCTCCGGTGGACGCAGATGAGCTGGCAGACCGTTTCGCCGGCACCCGCATCTCTGACCGCGACTACAAGTACAACTCTAGTCCCTCAAGCATCAGCAGCTCCTCCGGCGGCTCCACGACATTCAGCGACGCAGACTCGAGGGGCTCGCCGAGCTCGTTGAGCAGTGTCAGCTCCATCTGTCGGTGCGAGCGGTACGGCATCACACGGAGTGGGCAGCGGGTGAAGCTTGACTGCGGTGGGTCAAGGTGCGGGTACAGCGGAAGCAGCAGCGAGTGCAGCAGCGATAACAGCGAGGAGAGCAGTGATAGCGAGGAGGAGAGCAGAGCCCGCAGCGGAGACAGGAGAAGGAGCTACGCGCATGAGAAGTCGGCGCCAACCTCGAGATATGGTGGTGGCCAGAAGGTCGTGGCCGCTAGGAGGAGATGAGCGTCCGGAATTGGAAGATTGATGTTGGAATTTCGAAATTTTTCTTGAAGCATGCGATACGATGGCACGCTCATTACGATACAGCTATTACGTTACTGCTATTGCATGATGCTGAGCAATACAGCATCCACAAACCCCCCCACACTCATTGGGCTCGCAGCGCCCAACTTGCAACAAGGGGGAACTGGTTTCCTCCCCGAGCAATTGGTGGCGGAGTCAACTAATCAATATGCATCGACAACGGCGCGAGGTCAGTTGGCATGTACATGCAATCCAACTACAACCACGAAAACACAATCGCTGCAGCTGATTGATCTACACGCGCAGAGGTGGAGGAGCTGAAGGAGAGAGACAGAGAGAGTTGGTGAACGGTAGCGGAGGAGGCTGTGGGCAACAGAATGTCTTTGGAGGAACCCGCGGGAGGGCGACCAGTGTTGAAGTGAAGGAGCTGACAGGAGGTGGATTAGTGTGGGGAGGGCACTAGCGGAGCAGCAGAGTGGGGATGTGTGGAAGTCGAGGAAGAAGGGAGTGGAGGTTGCAAAGGGCAAGGTACCACGCCTAGTGATATGGACAATAGACAACCCAATACAAAGTCCATGTCACGAGAAATTTAAGTTTCCAAGTTCAGCTGCGTTCGTGATCCCTTCGTCGTGCTGAATTGTGTACATGATACAGCGCTTGTGTGTGTGAGAGGTGTCTGACTCAGCATTAGGCATTTGTTTCGAGGTAAATTGAAATAGCGCCTAGCCACCAAACTTAGAGAGTGGTGGTTGTACTGTACCAGTACCACGCCGAGGTAATCCAGAACTTGGCCAGATTATGCCGTTCGATAACTACCAGCTCGCCAACGGTGCCCATGAGGCAGCAATACGCTGTTCTGGACTTTCACGTCCTGCGTGCGGGTCGTGGCGACTCCGGATTTCTGATGTGAGATTGGTGAGTCAGCTTGCTTTAGGCTCGTTAGTGGGGAAATGCACAGGAGGGTTGGGGGAGAGGGGGGCAAGGTTGACTTACCGGGACCAATTTCGCCTTTTCACATTTGCAATTTACGACATAATATATCTGTCTTTGCCTATCGTCTTTGTGGTTCATCAAGTTGTTGGTGCGGAGGACTCTTGAGAGTTCAGTATGGTTGGGCTCCGGTCTTGAAGAAGTAGGGTTGTTGGATGTTGAGGTTGTTTAAGGGTCCGGAGGACAGTGTGCGACTTGTGCCATGTCCCCGCGGATTCATTCCATCCGTACTGTAGTATCCTTGAGGCCCTGTTGGGCCGAGTGCATAATGGCCCATACCGAGGTAGGGCTGTTCCATGGGGAAAATAGGATCATTGGGGTTGATGTAGGGGTCGAGATCCGTGTAGGGATTCTTGTTTAGCATGGTAGTAGGGCTGTGAGATATGGTTGTGAATGGACAGAAGGCCGTTCCATCCATCTTGTCGGCAGATTCGTGTTGGGCTTGAAAGTATCCACCTCGGTTGTGATCCGACGTCGAAGAATTCGTGAAGAAACCGAACGGTTCTGACTCATTGGAGTTTGGACGGTGCGCAGGGGCTGTAGCCGGGGCGTTCGAAGTGGGAATCAGCATCGGCGTGGGCATGTTTGTCGGTGTTGATAGCTTGGACGTGCTTGTGATTGTTCGCATGTGGTGACCTGGGACATGGGTCGTGGCGGACTTGCTAAAACTTGTGGTCCGGCTTGGGGTTACACTGGGAGGGCTTGATGAATATGAGAGTGAACGTGGTTGACAGTTTAAGATTTCCTTTAGAATGAGGTTCTCATCAGAAGCACGTTTGATCTCTTCAAGTACTGCTGCCCACTCCTTTTGTAGGCGAACGACTTCATCTTCCATCGACTTGATGTACATTTTCTGGCGGTCACGATGGTTCCTGTGCAGTGATTTAGACTTTGATATGCTTCTAATGGATGAAAGACAGAAAGGGAGGGGAGCAGTACCTCTGTGCTCTCCTCACCTGCTCTCTTCTGCGGTTATACATGGCGTCTGTGCAGGTTTTGCCAATCCTTGGGCTTGGAACGCCAGATTGTTCTTTGGCAATCAGCTGGAGAGACAGGCTTCCCGAAGCCATTACTGGATGAATATCTCAGAGCTGTTGAGTCCTTGGCAGACAAGTGAGCCAGTCGAAGACTGGGGGCTATCCTATCCTCCTCGAGTGCTTCGTAAAGCGGGAGACAAGCATAAAGCAGATGGGTTGTCTCAAGCATTAAATCGTCCTACGACGCAGTCATCGCACCTGCCCTGCCTTCCCTAAGAGGCCCGATCCACGTAGGCGAGCACCTTGAAACCGAAAGGCCAAAGAGCATAATAGGCATAGGTCCATGCAGGGGGAGAGGTAACGGGTCACGACGTGATACTGCACCTAGTTCCCCCGCGGTGGCTAAGCAAGTAGCGTGATAGTATAATCCTTTGGATAGCATCTTGCCCCATACACTAACCAAGCATAGACCAAGATGCGCCATAAGGCGTCCGAGATGAGAGGTGGCAAGGCTGGGGTGGATCAAGGGTGCGAAAGTCGGTCAATGGCAGATAATGGTCACAGTGCCGACGAGGGCGAAGTGTGACAGGCCAACCCCATGATCTCTGTCGCGCGTCTCGTCAAATAGAAATCTCAGGCATCCCAATCGAGCCTTCTGTGACCTTTCATCGCTTCCAGGCTACCAGATGGAATGGCTGGATTTCATTCAAACAGTTCTTTTGATATTTGGAATCATTGTTCCACCCCAAAAATAGAATGCCATGAAGTGGTCTTGCAGATTACCACCTGGGAGACGACACTTAATTCGTCAGTTATTTGCACCGAGCGTTGACCGAACCACTCCTCGACTGGCGATCTAGCATTTGTGTCCCAGGGTAGTGGTAAGCAGACCCTCACGTCATAAACCAGCAAGCAGCAACGTACTGATGAAGGCGTAGCGTGAAATCGGCCGTCAACTAGTACCGATCTCTGGGCATGGGAACGAGGACATAGCGGGCATAATGACTGGGCAAGCGAGTAGGGCTACCAGAGCAACTGTCAGCATGGATCATTATGATTGGCCAGGCCAGCTTACCCTTCGTCTGGAGGAAAGCTTGCTGCTCTAAGCGGGCAGGGCGTCGGCAAGGAGCCGTCCAATGTGAGCCACCTGCCCAATCCAGATGACAGGAAGTGCTTATATAGTTGGCATGACTATTAGTAAATCCCCACTAAAATCAATCGCGCTGCGGCCTGACTTTTTCGAAGCTCCTGTCCAGCACCTTGGGGGGAAGACGCCTGACTAACAAATGCTCCGGCTCGGAAATGTGCCGAGGAAGCGGTTTCGAGCAGCCCAAATTTGACTCAAACTGCGAGGCCTGCAGAATGCCAGGGTTGCTTCATGCCCGTTGTGATAAGTCGAGAACAACGAAAGGGGTGTTCCGCCAGTAAAACTCGCCGGCGCTAGACATAGCCACACGCGCAATTTTTTTTCAAGAAAGGAAGCTCGGGAGGTCGCCAAGAGCTCCGGTTCCCTTGCCGGCCGCAACAACGGACAGGCTCCTCCTCTTTTTCCCTTCCCCCCCTTCTCTCTCTTGATTCAAGCGTCGTCATCTCCTTCATCATGGGCACCTTCCCTCGAATGCAGAGGGCACAGCCTCATCACGGGATGAGCTGCACAGCAATATGCAGTTACGTCGGAAAAGCCTGCCTCCGAATCGTGCTGTCCCCAGTTACGCGGCCCAGATAGTATGTTTCAGCTTTAGGTTCATCACCATCAACCTGATTTGCACCTTCCCAGCTGTTTAAGACATCTCTCTCAAGGGCCTAGACTCGTCCATTGTCGCATTCTAATTCAAGCCGACTATGCTCGTCGTTCTAATATTACGACGGAGTTCCTCTTCCAATTAGACATGCTCGATTTTGTCCACTTCCACCGAACGCGAAGACGGCCGGTTTCAATGCAGAAGAGGTAGTAACCGGTCTTAGAATAGTAGCGGTATTGCTGCCTGATGCCGGAAAATCTGTGTTTATGACGAAGATCTCGAATAAGGCATTACTAACTTTTTCATGGCAGTACGGCAAATAGTCCACTTTTCCTCCGGCTTCAGTTGGCCTTTGGCGGTTGAGGTGAAATCCTTGGAAGACCGCACATGGGCTGAATCTGTTCCTCATCTTTTGAGATTTTCCTATCCGATATCCTTGCCGTCAACTTCTGAAGCCAGTAAATCAACAGTATCTTCCTTATCCCTTGGGTAATATTATGTCTCTAGTACTGGCCCGGGCTGGTAAATCGGTAGAAGGTAGGCATAACATGCCCAAACGCACTTCCATGATCGTCTTTACCCTGAAGTGACTGACAAAACTTATGTTTGAATCTGCTCTACCGGCTTTCTAGATCCACAAGTATCCTTCTTCATGGCTCGACGAGGGTACAAGAGACACACAACAGCCAGCAGCTGACCCCGCGAGCAGAGCAGCTATGATGTCAATGTCAATGTCGCTACAAAGTTGAATCTTCTATATTGGAAAGAGAGAGAGAGAGAAAGAGGGACTCCGTATCAGGTCTTATAGCACCATCGCCTGCGCAAAGGGAAAATGTTCAAAGGGTGAATCCATATCAAGCATACTATTTTGTCGTCTACAGGATTGTGTCTACTAACAACGTCCAACTACGAGAGATGCCACTCTCTCAGCGGCTCCTTTTGTTTCATCCAAGCCATCAGGCCTGTCGGTATTCCTTGCGCCATTGCGTCGGTTTCAAGCTCCAACCTCCCTTTGATGGACCCCTGGCCCTCAGCCCACATAGTCATCGACTTTGTGAAACAGTGTACACTGCACAGGTATCTTGCATGCAACGCTCCATCGATTTTGATCTTTGGATTAGACACCAGAATACTAGGGTTTTGCGGGACGTCTAGTTCTTCGTTTCTTGGCCAGCACGAGAATAGGGTGGATTAAGTCATCTCTAGAGATTGGCTGCCCAGGCTCGCCGGCTGAGGTCATGTTCCCAACCCAGCGTTCCAGGCCAGCTCCTGTAATGGCTGTGACTGTTAACTTCTTAGACAAGGCCGTGTGGTGATCGGTAAGGCTTAAAGCTTCATAAGACACAGGAACACGTCCAGGCGGACCAAGGAAAATATGGAGTTGTTCTTCAGCGGAACCCCAGGACTGAGGAGCTGATAGCCCATGCCTTGAAACCCGATTCCGTTTGCCGTAACGGATGCCTCCTTGTCTTCTTCCGAAAGAGCTTGATGCATGTGTCGCACAGTAGCGCCACCTTCAATTATCAGCGACTATGGCGCCCAGCGAAAGCCTTCCATGTTTGGTTTGGGCCACGAAGAAATACCAGACCGGCTGGAAGAGTGCCGAGAGATGTGTACAGCTTCTGCATCCTCTGGGGCCTTGGTGTGTCAAGCATTGGGCGCACGTCCACCCCTAACAGAGTAGCTAGGCAGACCGGCTCGTCGATGGCTCTGCTAGTGGAGCAGTTGCAAAGCAGTGTCAGAATATGTCGATGGTATTGCAATCGCCCAATGACCCCGAGGAACGCTGACTTATGAGGTTCGACAGAGTGTCTTTGACGGTGCGTGCGGGAACCCCAATCAGCCACCCCCATCATTACTCATATCAGCAACTCCAGTATTTGAGAGCCTTTTGTCAACTTATTTGCGTGCTAATGTTCCAAGGCATCATCCCGGCGCCCTTTGTGCCGAGGTGGCGCAAAATAGTGCAAACCGGACATAACTTATTGTGGGAATTGTGCAAATTAGAGCTGTGATGATCACGTGGCCTCTGCGCCTTGTTCGTCGTGTTCGCCTTGCAAATGTAGGGGGTAGGCCTTTGTGCATTTGAAGACTCATGTCGACCCTCATTGCTCCATTGGAGCCTGGGGTGTTTTTTTGGGCCTGGCAGGTTGTAGCAGCCTGAGCGGTTTTCGCCCAGGCTAATGGGACTCGCCGGGCACGGAGGGAGCGAGGAATTTCACGGTTGATTCTTTGGTATTGTAGGTTGCTGCTGATGAAGCCATATCGCACAGGGCATATGGAAGGGTGGAGGCCGTACGGAGAGTACAAGCCGTATGGAGGGGTACAGGCTGGATGGAGGGTCGTATGGTAGGGCAGCTGGGAAGGGTACAGGCCGCATGGAGGGCATGGAGAGAATGCATTGGTTGGCCGGGAGTCTGCAGAGTTCAGAATAGATGGTCCTTTTGAACATCTCTAACTTGACCAGCCATCGTGGTCTTGGATGGCATATGAGCGAGAGATCAGTTCTATGGATGTTCCATTCGATTGGGTGGAGTGGAGCAACACCGTCCATTACTCATCCATCAGCAAACAGTATAACGGACTCGGCCATCTCCAGCAACCCGAATAATGATGGACACAGCGTAAAGTTAAAGGCTCTAGTGAGAGAGTTTATCCGCTGTAAGGCCGAACCGCAAAATGTGACATGCGTTATTCGACGTCGGAATCTCAACATGAGCAATTTCCATTTCCACCTTTGGACCTGGCCTTAGCCTGAGCCGAGCCTGAGCGAAGCCTAGCCCTCTACGCTGCCAGCAAAACGAACTCATGTATCCAACATCACAAAAAGTTCGTCCTCCATTGCATTGTATGCAAGAGTGTTCTGTCTTGACATTGTTCCTCGTGCTATTATATGTTCGTCAGGTCCATCGCTCCTCGTAACTTGTTAAGCTCGCCTCTCTGCAAAACGTCTTCCGAGCAGTTCACCGCGAAATCACCCTAGAGATGAACGCGACGCGATTCCTGGACGAAGAAGTAGTTAAGCCACGCCCCAGAGAAGCTCGGTGACCTGGAGATCTAGGCCTTTCCTCAGCCTCATCGTCTAGGTCGGACCCACAGTCAGACGGCTGATAAGAGAGTGCTGCAGGGGTGTCGAGCGAATCAAAGCGGGCGGTCGCGCTGAGGCATTTTTCTCACAGGCCCGCGTCGTATCTTTTTCGGGAGAAGGTGCTAGCAGGGATGAAACACGTGAGAGGGCGCTCCCTTCATCTCTCGCAGCCTCACTCTCTCGGGTACGGAGTAGTTATCCACTTCATCCACTGCATCTCTCGTCCATATGTGCCGCCGCTTGTCCTCTTGAGACTATATCGCTGGCGAATCTGCGTAAAATGACGCGACGCCGCCTTCGATGCGAGGACTATAATGTCGGATGGGTGTGTGCCCTCCCGATCGAGTTGGCTGCAGCACAAGAGATGCTGGACGAAGAGCATCAAGGCCTCGCTCAATACCTCAATGACACCAACGTATACACCCTCGGCCGTATCGGTGAGCATAATGTGGTGCTCGCGTGTCTACCTGCTGGCCGAACTGGCACCAACTGTGCCACAGCAGTCGCCATCGAGATGAAGTCGAAGTTCACTGCAATCCGGTTCGGTCTGATAGTAGGCATCGGAGGCGGGGTCCCAAGCGCCGAGTCAGACGTGCGGCTTGGGGATGTGGTGGTCAGTCAACCGTATATGGAGCACGGCGGAGTGATTCAATATGATTTCGGGAAGACTACGCCGAGCGGATTCGTCCGGACGGGCTACCTCAACACCCCGCCAACAGTGCTACTGAACGCACTTACAAAGCTGCAATCCCAACACCTTCGAGGCAGAAGCAATCTTGCAGCATACCTACCACAACGTTTTGCGTACGAGAATGTAGAACCTGATATTCTGTTCGAGCCAACCTACAACCATGTCGGGGGGCCTACGTGTGGTGGGTGCAGCAAAGACAGATTGGTGGAGCGGCCTTCACATAGAACTCAGGAGGTTATAGTTCACTATGGCACGATAGCTTCCGGAAATCAAGTCATGAAAGATGGCGTCACTAGAGACATGCTGAGCTCGGAGCTTGGTGGTGTCCTTTGCTTCGAGATGGAAGCGGCAGGGTTGATGAATAGCTTTCCGTGCCTTGTCATCCGAGGAATTTGCGATTATGCGGACTCTCACAAGAACAAGAGGTGGCAGCCTTATGCGGCAGCAACGGCAGCAGCGTGTGCCAAGGAGGTCCTGTCCGTCATACCTGCGCTTGAAGTAGTCGAAAGTACAGCCCGTCTACCTCGACTAGTGGTCGGAGATGAAATCCGAAGAGTTCCAGCAAGGGCTACGAATCAACATCAGAATATCGCGTCAGAGTTCATAAACAATAACTTGAGCAATTTCTACGACCGGGATCCTGCATTTCTGGAGGACCTAGCCCAAACAGCCACAGCTCGAGCTCAGCGAGCAACCGAGGAATTTGGTTTAGGCCCAGAGTTCACTCCTAAACTTGCTAAGCTTGGACTGTATGATTTTGTCATTCTATGCGGTAGGCCATCCACATCTCATGCATCCATTGGGACGCTCTCTCAACAGTAGCTAACGTCTTTGTAGATGATAGCGCATCAATGAACACAGGAAACCGAATAACTGCCTTGCAGGAGACGGTCAAACGCGTGTCTGAATTTGCGACTTATCTCGAACCATCTGGGATGTCTATTCGTTTCCTCAACTTCGAGCAGGACGGGAACTTCAATAACTTAGCTGATGTAAACGACATTATGCAAAAGATCCAAATGGTTGACTACGATGGAACCACGAAACTCGGACAATGGCTCCAGATCAAGATTGTTGGCCCTATGATCCTTGAGAAGGCGGAAAACAATACTCTCCAAAAACCAGTGATTGTGGCGGTTATTACTGATGGAGAGGTAAGCCTGTCAGATACCTTGCTTGGGGTAAAGGGGGCACGGAAGTGCCTCATTCACAGATGATTTTCGGTCGGTTGACTTGTTGCAGCCTACAGACGAACCACCTACGAGCTTAGGCGACACTATTCGAAGGTGTAAGAAATGGCCAGCTCTCCGAAAGCTCGGAGGGGCAGCAGTGGTATTCCTCCTGTGTAGAGTTGGAGATAGCGTTGAAGCCGAAGCATTTCTCAAAACGCTTGAGAAGGACGAGGATTTGAAAGACATGGTATACGTCTCTCCACACAGGGTAGACCACCAACTAGCGATATTCCAGAGGTGTGGAGATAACAACGGATACCGTGCTTGGGTAAGTCTAGGACTAGCCACTGATAGTTAGTAGTGATATCTATGCTAACTTTGTCTGCGCTGGGTTATAGTTGATTGGGTTGTTCTATACTGCTCTGGATAGTGTGACGAGGTAATGCCGTAGCGGTGTGTCAGCTCATGGTGCAATCAGCGATTGCTCAGGTCTGAAAAAGGAAATGACATTTGGTGAGGTCACTTTTCGCCACTGACTCTATCTCTATATTGGATGAAACTGGTACGGGCAGCGAGCATCTTGATGTACAGCAGACGGGTCGATTTATTCGCATTGCTGAGGAGGGAAGGCGAAGGATGCGGGAGGATGGTTGTCATGCTGTGCCTCTCCACGACCGAGTCCATATAAAGATTTCTCTTCAACGTTCACTCTCTCCATGTTGCAGAGCTCAAATCATTCTTGGGCACGCGCCTAGCACGCTACACACATGGGAGATATATGACGCGACCTATATAGAGAAGTCCGTTTCCCGCCTGGCCTTCAGGTTTTGCAGGCACAGGGGCTTGGGGGGAAATGGGCTTGAACGTGCTGAGAATTTCGAACTGATGATTATTGTGAGGTCTCCTGTCCGCTTTTGACCAGTAGCGGGTATTATTGATGCCTTTGGTATGCAGTGGAGTGAGAGCCATTCGGTCCTGTAAGCTCGAGTTGCGGAAGCCATGAAGGCAACGACATATTCAAAGCTCGTATCCTGTTTGACCAAACTCAACCGAATTAGCCACTCATTCTACGCCTAGTAGACCTAAGATGACCCTCTTATCTAACGAGCCGCGCACATCCCAATACCCCCACTTGCTACTTAAGTCGAACACGACTATCGTATACGGATCCACGCCGGTATCCGTAGACCGCACCGTATACTGCACCTGGATATTTTTCTTGATTCGGAACCAAAACGCACACCAAAAGAACGGGATGATCAAGCTTAAACACGGCGACGCCACTTAGCATCAACATCCTTGACACCCGCCTCTTGTGGTTCCTGCTGTAATCCCAGCACTGGAAGAAGCAGAAGCAGCATAGCGCAAACTGGCCGGTCATTATATACATTAGCCAGGAGCCAGTGTAGTCTTGGAACAGCTCCTTCGGCAAAGTTGTGCCCGAGGAGCTGTTCTTCCCGCCACCTGGAACGGTGCTCGCGCGCAGGCTGTCGATGCACGCCCCGGGCACCAGGGAGGCGTTAAGAAGGGAAGATCCCGAGGAAAAAAGTGGCAGGGGGTCATAGGAGGCGTAAGATAGGGACAGCACATCTGAGTTGGAGACCCAGTGGAATGCAACAAAGACGGCGGTCGCGGCCCAATGCAGTATTGTTGCAATCACAATGATGGGCTGACCCCACTTCGCGAGATGGTAGATGAGTGAAGACGAGAGTTTTGTGCGGCCGCCGATCGCGGAAGAGCGAGGCGGGGGGTAGATAGGGTGAGGATTGAAAGAGTACTGGCTTGTACGAAACGGAGTCTTGGCATTGATGCGGCTGTTGGGATCAAAATCCATCTCGTAGCTCGAATGGTATAGGGGTTCCTGCTGCTGTTCCTCAATCGCCATCTCCCGCGCTTTCGCACTTTGCCTCTTCAACAGTGTGAAGAGCCAAACATAGTTCCACGGCACCGTCCAGAGCACGACGCTTAGCCACGGTGCATGCGGCCGGTCCAGCGCACCTTGCACCCACCGTACCCACCACGCCACGACCCGTGCAAGATCGTAGGGGAGCAAGAACCAGAATGTTTTCGGTAATGTCATGTCCGCGGTCAAGTCGCCCTTGAGCTTCCGTGTCGCCATAATGATGCTGAAAATACTGACGATCACAGATATGGCTTGGAGGAGGTAGGAGGGAAAGTTGGGCAGAAACGAGGCGGAGGTGAGCTTGGTGGGAAGCACAACGGCCGCGGTGCCCTCGAAATAGGAACAGAAACTTGACTGTGTGGCGAACGGGACACTGATGGCCCAGTCTGCTATGGTGCTATCGGTGAGGGACTCAATGGCGGTAGTATTCGGAGGACATTGCGTGAGGCCGGTATTTTTGAAGTAGTCAAAGTTCGTGAAGACTGAATGGGTTTCTTGGCTTTGTGCGTGACATTGTTGGATGAGAGAAAGGGCACCGATGCATAAGAGCGGTTTTGTTAGGCGTGAATACGTTCGAAGAGTCGCTGGTAAGCGCGACATCTCGATCTGCAATAATGTTCCCATAATTTGCAACAAACCATCCGCGTAGGATATTCTTCTTGAACAAATGTCATTCCTTGCTGTTAGCTTCCGCACATATTGAAGCAAGGACGAAAACTCTTCTAGAGACCTTAAGAATGTGAGTACCATTGGCCGCCTTGCGAGGCTGATAGCTCAACTTTTGTCGGAGGGACCTCGCATCGTCGCAGCCAATCCAGGTTTTCAGTGGCGTACCAAGTCTCATTTGTCAGGTTGCTCAACCACTAAGGGTGCTCGCCGTAATAGACCTCTCGATTAGCATCGAACTAAGCCTTTTTTTGGGGGGGTCATCTGGCCGCAAGAGAGGCCATCTCTATGTACTAGTAGGGACCCACAACGATGCTTTTACAGGCAAGCGAATTAGTACAGTGTTGTCAATACATTTGACTGGCCCGGTAGAGCGACATTCCATTTTCCACAAAGATATGTAGTCAGTACGGCCTTCAAATCATCGGTACTCGATCCATGCCCTAACTGCGCATGGGCATTCAGTGATAATGCAGCCGTTCACCCGAAACAGGGCAGGCTCATCAGCGTAGATTGAGGAGGGAACGTTCGACTTTGGGACCTGGGTGAAGGAGAAGGCCCACATCAAGTGATAGGTGCACGAAACATGCGGGTACCGAGAGTCGACGTAGCAGGGGTGTGGTCATTTACTGGGGACTGGGCCGGCTTGAGCCATGGCATGCCTATCGCAGAAAAATGAGCCAGCGCCACGGAGTTGACTAAATCTGCAGTCTAGTTCGGGTGTTGTTCTAGGGTATTTGCGCGGATAGGTCGAGGCCAAAGTCCCGCCTCAGCTGAAGCAGGCGCCAAGAGAATGCATCCAACCCGCCCTCGCCCGCCACCAATCCTCGTTCACGCCAAGCATTCGTCGACTTTCTTTTCGGTTGGCAATTTCAGTCCTTCGACGCTACCAAAGATCCTTCATGCGGGCTTCGGAATGAATATCCAGGGTATTTACGCGGGATGTCACTCTTGAATGGTTGATACCCATCAGTGTGCGCTACTTACTGTCTCCAGATGCAGGATGTCTCTTACCCGCACCACACGTGCGTCCACTTTTGCTTCGGGCAGCGAGGAAGCTATAGGCAGAGAAGGCGGCCTTGGCAATGTCTTGTTAATTGCGACCTACTAAGGCGCCAAAACAAAAGCCGTCAGCGCGGCGCATGAAATGAAAGCGAGGATCGAAAGCCGATCTCTTCATCTCGATCCGTATTGCCTTCTCAGCTCGCTTAGGTTCCTCCCAGTCTCGCACCTTCAACAGTCAAGGATCCCAGCGCTACTGGTCTCGGCATGCAAGCGGCGCCGCAATCCGCTCAGCCCTACGGCCGGAATGTCGCGTGCTGCCTGTTTACGAGAGCTTATCATCGAATGATGGAAGGGGATAAATATGAGCTTAGCGTACCATACTGGTTGTCGTCGGTGTCAAACTCAAGATTCTGATTGGCAAGCCTTCGAAGGAGAATAGCCTCAAAAGTCCACTGGGTTGGTCAGGTTGATTCAATGCAAACAATCCCGGGCTATGCACCGGAGAAAGTTGTTGCTAGCCTTACTGTGTCGCTTGTGGTCTCCATCGGGGATAGCTTTCGCGCCTTCTCCTTCTGAGACGCTGTAATCTTTCCGAAAAGCCTTTCCTCAACTTCTGCCATGGCAATGCGGCATTCTCGGTAGTCTACGGATTACCTTAGTCCTGGGGGAACGACGTCATCGACGGTTTACAGGTGGAAATATGTACGCAGACCACGCGACCTCAAAAGGCTGGTGGCACACCTTTGAAATGGATCACCTGCTTTCCAACTCGCTGTTGCCTAATTGCTCCGAACAAGGGGACTTCACTACGGACCTTGAGAACTTCGAGTCATACCGGCGTCCAACAGTGCATACGGCGAGGAGATTCCGGAGAACCCTGGAGGGTATGAGAAGCTTCATTTCAGGAAAAGACACGGATCAACTGAGATTCAGTGCCTTCTCAAATTACGGATTCTCCGACCACGAATCATTGGCGTACCGCAGAACGTCTCTGATCTAAGCCCTCTATTTTGTACATGTTCTGGTGTTGATGACACCCAGCTCCGCAAGCAAAGCAGGAAGAAGATTGGCCAGTCGACGGCAGCAATCCTAAAAGGTAAATTGCATCAATCCAGGATTGAGCACCAGCGGCAACAAGAAGTGGCAACATACGATGTTTGCCAGTGGCCAGATCATGACGAATTCCGTAATTTGCCAGTCGTAAGGCACCAGTTTGCCGACAGGACCCACGCCGGCAAATACGATCATCATGGCAACCATGACAATACACCAGATAAACGTCATCTTGAACTTTCTGACAATGGTCGGAACCTCCTGGAAAAAAGAGGTATCGGTCGCCTCCTTGGAGGTGGCGCCCCAGGTCATGTTGATGCCAAAGAGATGGCAGAGGATGGCTTGGGAGATGTGGACGGAAATGCCGCCGAGGAAGGTGGTCAGAACAAGGAGCCATTTGAAGCTCTCGAATACTGTGGGCGGTTAGCGTTCTGCGATAAGAAGACGAAACGAAAGACTGACATGCTCCAAATAGACTCCGCTCCTCCGTCCGGTAGCGGAGAATAGCCAAAGCAAAATTACCCAACACTGCAAAGACCATCACAATTGAGAAGTAGACCTTGAAGCTATCCACGTAGTAGTGATCGAGATACCCATTGAACCAGCCTACCAGACAGTAGTTGAGTAGGGTCAAGATCCAGGTGCTCCCAATCGCGTAATATGTTCCAATGTAAGCCATGATCGTAATCTTCGAGTGAATTGGCATGCAGCTGAAGATGAATCTCCTGAATAAAGGCGTGAAGGGTCCACGGAAGATCCACTGGGCGAAGGGATGGAAAACCAACTCGCCACAACCATATGCATACTTCTCCCACCTTGCAAGTTCGTCATATACGGTCAGAGACACACCTTCCTTGAAGCCTTGGCCAGTGTATGACGCGAGACGCAGGATGTAGCCAGATGTTTGCAGTCGAAGCGCAAGATCGAAATCCTCGGAGACAGTCTCTTCTGACCAAAATTTCTCCGTCCCGTCCTTGGCGTTGAAGGCGACATCTTGTATGGCGGACCAGCGAAGAAAGGCGTTGTGACCGACAAAAGGCGCGACATCTCCATTGGCAACCGCGAATTTGATTGAGGTGTAGACGAAATTGGTGAAGAATGTAATTGCCTTCTCGAACCAAGAATTTGTGACGTTCATCACGCCGGACGAGAATTGAATAATGGCAACTTGTGGTGACATTTCCATCTCGCTCACAGCAGCCAGAAAGCAGTCAGCAGGAACTCGTGTGTCTGAGTCGATGATGAGGATGTAGTCGCCAACTCGAACGTTGCCCTCGGCCCACGTGCGTCCGTCGTCTGATTCGATCACTCGTGCAAGTGCGGTGTCGTACGCCTCGCGTTCGTCTTCCTTCGTCCAGCCTTCAGGGCGATCGACTGTGGAAAGGTGATCCTCAACCCTTGTGCTGACACTGAGGGCATAATTCATGTTGGATGCCTTCTTAAACTTGCCGGCACGAATGAATCCCTTTTCTCCAGCACCAGGTTTGGGGCTGTGCCTGGGCCGCGCTACCCAGCCAATGTTGTGCTCTTCGTAGTACTCTCTCCTTTCTTGAGCTTCCTCAGTTGACAAGAGCTGCATCCCATCATCATTGATGAAGATGTTGGCAGAACCTCCCTGCATCTCGTAAGTCGATATGGCGGCTTTGACAGACTTGACGGTAGGGTCAATGACTGCCCCGAGGCCTTCTTTGTATACTGGACATTGAATAGTGACATGTGGCAAGACTGAATCGTGTAATCGAGGCGGCGCTACACCGGAGTAATACCTAGTGTTCGCATTCATCTGGCTGATGGGTCCAATCATTTGCGCAAGACCAGTTGCCAAAGACTGCATAAAGAACTGATGATATGTTAGTGACAGGTTTACTGGATTGTTGTTGGTATGGAGTTACCAATGCAAGCCATATTTGAAGAGGAGCCACAACAAGCAGTGCCAATCGAATGTAGTTGTGGTCGACCTTGACTTCAATAATCATTCGCCGGAGCCCATTTCCAATGGCAGCAATGACCAAGATCAATGTCATGGCAGTAAGCACGGATTGAAGGAAAACAATCCTTCGAGGCTTCTCCAACATCTTCTCGTTATGTTCGTCAGCATCGTTGTTGACGTCCTGAATATGAACACTGGTCTGTCGGTTCGAAATGTTGCGTGGACTCGGACTCAATATTCCATTGACCTCCGCGGAATCGTTCCATATCATGCTCATCAACTGTTCTTCAATGTTCTTGACGCGGCTGAGGATATGAGTAGGCTGGTCATCCCAAACTACAAGCATGGTGGGGTCTTGAATAAAGGCCGCAAAGTGGTGCTTCTGGCACTGAGGCAAGAAAGAGAAGTCGGGCAGAGTTTGTAATCGCAACCCATTCTCAAGTGGCACGTAGGCTCTACCTTCCTGCCGCAGGAATAATTGGACGACTCTGGTACTGACGGTCATTGCACACTGGGAAGTCAGTATTCGTGGCGCAAGATTAAGCATACCAACATACTCGCACGTTCAATTTCTTGACAGCATCAAATAAGCCATTCCGTTGAAGCTGAAGATCTGGCGGACAACAGGTGTAATCATCTTTTGACCTTTTCAAAAGCACACCTTCTTCATGGCTGCCGTTCGACCACATCTTCTTTAGTTGTTGCTGGTGGAGATAGTTGCACATGATCTCGGTTTTCATGTCATTGATGTCCGGCATGGAGCTGTTCCGAAAGTCGCCGGTTGGGTACATGGAGGCTCTGTTGCTGAATATTGGCGTTGTGGGGCGTAAATAGTCATTCTCACCCAGAGCGCTTGATGACTGAGAGGTTGGCGTGTCATCTTTTCCGTGTATGGTTGGCGGCCGAGTACGTGATGGAGTTTCCGACGTTGCCGTGGATAGAGGTTGTGCTTCTCCTTCCAATATAGTCATTGGGTGCGGGAGGCCGTTATCGGCCGCTCTGATATAGCTCGCTCTTGTGTGTTCGACCCTCGGACGGACGTTTTCTCTCGACGACAGAACCTCTGGCTCGAATACGGGAGCTACATGTTGGATTGGTGTAATCGAATCTGGTCTGCGCCGAGACGTGGAAGTGACTTGTGCCTGGGACGTCGTAGTTTCACGAAGCTCCACAACATCCTGCTGACGTTTGAAGTGTGACCATACGCCCATGGCGGCGGGCGGTTTCAGGAAGTTATGGCAGCTCCAGACTTCTCGTTCTCACCGGAGCTTGAGCTTGGGTAATGATGGACAGATGTAATAGCAAAAGATTGTGATCTTCGCAAATGAAGTTCTCAAGATCAATTAAAAGACCTTCAAAAGAACGAAGGGCACGCTGACAAGGCAAAATCTGAAAGGAGCAGACGCAACATTTGGCAACAAGAGAGACAGATGTCAAAATGGTAACGAAGACCTAGTATGGCATCTGGCGGTGTGGTACAGGGACAGCTGTTAGACATCAAAACGCCACACCTCTGTCAAACATGCAATATTGATGGCCGAAAGTTTCCAGACAAGCCACACCTGCTAGGGCCAGGAATACTCCTATTCACGGCAGTCATGGTTGTGTACCCGTATTCACATCCTTGAAAGTCTAGACATTATGGATCTGGAGAGTCGAAATAGTCTGAAAACCGTAATGTGAATCAAGACAAGCTTTGTGCTGCGAGTTCATGTCTCGGAATGGTAGCACATAGCTGACGGGCTCGGGCATATCGCCCATGTCTAACATGACCGAGTATCAAAAGCTTGAAATGGAAATCCAAAAAGGATGCATGAGGAGCTGGTTGAGATTGTGTCCAGTATCCTTGCCACATACGAATAGCGCCACTGAAGACTGACTGTTTGATTGTCTTAGATTGTTAGTACGCCACTCTGCTGAGCGCCGGGAGAACCTCGATTCTTGCGCCATTCAAGAAATGCTTTCCCAGAACGCGTCTAATTCGAATTTCCATGTGAAGATTCTAATCATATGCGATAAAGGGATGATGTTTCTGCAAAAGGCTTCCAATTTATGCGTCGAATTCGAGCTGCAGGTATCTCGGGATTTCGTTAAGTCCAAAGAGATGCTGAAGGAGGTTTCGTATGAATGCATAGTCCCGCTTTCCAGTCGGGTTCAGAATTTGCCGCATGTGTGGCAGGACTCGTGCAACCTCAACCCGCTCCGTTAGGCAGCAGGAGTCTGAGTTCAGAGAAGCTGGGTATGGTCGGTGGGGGTAGCATCAGGTTAGGTATAGGCGGTCAAGAGGGATCGTTTGGAAGAAGACAAGAGGGATCCCGTAGAAATCCTATGAAGACACGAGGCAGTAAGTGACCAAAGTCTTCTTTTCACTGGCAGCAAATGCTGCTAAAATGAAACATCTAGATCCATGTCAGTCCATCTGACTTAGATCCCTTCGTCGCCCACGGATGGGCTGGACTAACACAGAGGTCTTGATCGTCAAGTGAAACATTGACCAGGTTTCGATCAGCCAGTGTTGAAGGGCCTAGAATTGAGGCTTACTCCTCAATGCCTTCTGGGAGCTGGTGCGAATGAACGAAGCAATATGAACGGATCTCGATGCAACCAATGTTACCCAGCAGCCGATTTCAGCCATATTGGTGCTTCCGTGATTCTACTTTAGGGTGAAACTTGGACGTCACCAGCTTGCTTCACCTCTCTCTGGCTGACCAATGCAGTCTCGTAGTTTGCCACTTTGATCGCACCAGCACCCCAGACGATGATCGCTTGCACAATGGGTATCTCTGGTCTCTGAATATTGTTCGTGTTTGTGTTTGAGCTGGTTGTCTTCTTTTGCCGCTGTTCGGGCTTCCGCAAATATCCGATGATATTGAGCCAGCTGCCTCTCTGCAGGTCGTGAGCATTTATGGATTCCAAGACAAGTCGGACATCGACGGAGGCCTGCGGTGTGGGGAGTATGTTTTGCTGAGAGCCATATTCTAGGAGCAAGAATCCTGTAGAGACCTCGTAATTCACGACGCTGAAGAGCTTGATATTAGCCGTAGTTGTCCACAGCCTCGTGATATCCTTACCAGCCTAAGAAGCGGACTTTTGAGCCTCCGGGCAGCTTTGCTAACTCGTAAAGGAAGACATGTTTGCTTGGTAGAGGACCACTTGTGGATAAATCACTCATAGTAGCAATGCCACCGGATAAGGACTGAAAGAAGTCATCGCATAGGCAGTGCGAAAAATGAAATGACTGAAGAGCACTGCGTTCCCTTTTGGAAGCGATGGAATAGCCAGGACTCGAGCTGTTGATCGGTGAATAAGGTTGGTCCGCATTGTGACTAGCGCCACTATGTCATACTTCCCATTCAGCATGATCGCAGGCTCCGACAAAGCGACTTGCCTGAAGATTTTGACACGCTTTCGCTCACATTGGGAACAATAGATCATTCTATTATCGTGTTCGGGGAGGGTCCGATCTACAAATCGAGTGATACACTGTCGAACGAACGAACCCGGGAAGCACTCATAGCCCAGCACACGACATCCCTTCAGGTGCCTATCTGCAGGACCTCTCTCTGGCGATCGCACCTCCCTACTGAATTTTACATCCTCTATACCAGATTTGGCTTCCTCAAAATATTGTGAGGATCACACGTCTTACTCCAACTTTCCACCATATCCGTCACCTTTATAAACGGCCACAATGTGGGGTTGGTTTGGAGGAGCGGCGGCACAGAAGAGGAAGGATGCGCCCAAGAACGCCATATTGACGCTACGGCAGCAGCTAGACATGCTGCAAAAGCGAGAAAGACATTTAGAGACACAGATGGCAGAGCAGGACGCCGTGGCGCGAAAGAACGTTACAACGAATAAGATCGGTACGCCGCCATGACCTCCCAATAGCCGTCGGTCCTCGGTGGCGGTCTGCCTGACCAGGATAGCATTTCGCAATCCCAACAACCTCAAACGTTGGTTTACGATGCTGACCCAGGATGATAGCTGCGAAAGCCGCCCTGCGTAGGAAAAAGGCCCACGAGCGTAGCCTGGAGCAGACCACTGCGCAGATTGCACAAGTCGAACAACAAATCTATAGCATAGAAGCTGCGAACATCAATCAAGAAACGCTGAACGCTATGAAGAATGCAGGCAGTGCCATGAAACAGATACATGGCGGCCTGACTATCGACAAGGTCGATGCTACAATGTACGTCCCGTTTTCTAGCCTTCTGCCCCTCGACTGAGTCTATTGTTCTACCTGTAATCCGTTCACTAACAACTGTTCGAATCGGTGACTGATACTCTTTCCCTTACAGGGACGAACTTCGTGAACAGCACGCTCTTAGCGAAGAAATCGCCTCCGCCATAACCAACGCCCACATCGGCGAGCCCATCGACGAAGCCGATCTTGAGGAAGAGCTCGAAGGCATGGAGCAAGAAGCGATGGACGAGCGCATGCTCAAGACCGGCACATTACCAGTGGCAGGCGAAGTAGACAGATTGCCAGCAGTCGGAAACGGCAAGCTGACGGCGCGGCCGGCCGAGGAAGAGGATGAGGAAGAAGAATTGCGGAAGCTGCAGGCCGAGATGGCAATGTGAGTGAACGGGGTCTGTTGATTGCGATAGTGGCGTTTGGGAGCCGACAACGAGATCCTCTCATGTTCTGCGCCATGCTTTTCGCGTCTCAGGCTGCCAGGATTGCTTGTCTTAGACAGATCTCATGCTATGACTGGCGTTCTCGGTCGTGTTGGGACATGATGGCTTATTCCGTCCTGAGCAGCTAACGCATATTCAGCCATGAAATCTTAATTCAGAGGCTTTCATCCGGGAGGATTCGTGCAACGTGAAGTCTCCATTCGAGGAATCTGTCGTGGAGTCAGCTACGTTATTAGTCGTGTTGGTCCTGACAGGGATTCCTTTCGTGTCCAACAAATGCAATTGCAGCATGGAATAGGTATCTCGATCCCGGAAGGTTCCATGTAGAGTGAGATGCCGACTTGATGAGTAGATCCATATCCACAAATCAGCCTTGCTGTTCGTCTTAAGCAATATGCGCCTTGCCCTCGGGACGTATTCAGAGCAAGAAAGTACAAGGCAAGCAAGTCAGTCCTCATTCACCAGTCTATCTAACCGGCCCTTGGGCCTGAGAATGCTTCTCTGATCTATGCTATGAGAGAATGTCCACACGCACTCAGAAGCCCCGACCGACCCTTCTGTCTGAGTATGCAATTGATGGCACTTTTTAGGTCCCATCACCAAAAGAGGAATCTGCAACACAATACCAATCTCGTAAAGTAAACGTCGTCTCAAGAGAAGTGGTAAAAGAAAGTAAAAGTGAGACTTTGTAGTAGTCTTAAACGCATGCCGCGCTCTGCCAGCGATAGTGACGCTTGGTGGGTTCCAGTGCACTGTCGCGTAGAAAGACCTTCTGAGGCCGAAAACCAGAAACGAAACCACATAAATACCATAACATGCATCCATGAAAATGTAGCCGGGCCCAAAGACCGATATCCTTACTTCCCAGGACTAGCTGTCTTGCTCTTCATGGTATTACTATTCGGCGCCTTACCAACGTCCGTGCCGGCCATTTCCCGATCACCCATCTCAGCATCTTGATTGTGCTTATTCTCCCTCTCGTTTCCCTCCATCTCGAAATCTCCACTTCCATCTCCGTCGCCATTCCTTGCCTTTTCTGACTCTTTACCCTTAACTTCGTTCTGCTGGGGAACTCGAACGAAATCTGGATTCGGATAATCCTTCAAAATATCCCTGACGAACTTAACCATTGGAGGAAACATCTCCCTATCGGACTCCGCAGTAAAAGTTGGTTCGGGAGCTCCATAAAGCACCACATTTTTGGCGTCCTCAAAGACTTCTCTTGAACGGACACGGTCCGGTTCAGACTTAGACTCTTCCACAATAGCGGCTATGAACCTTGCGAGTATCTCCATTCCCCTGGCTGAGCATGGGTTTGTCGCACTTTCAGCCCCAGCCAACACCATTCCGGGGCTTGGTGCTGGCCCCCCGTCGGGTGACCCAGATGATCCAACCTTGGCATGCTGAATGGCCTGATTGGACGGTGGAGGGTGGACCGAAGGGTCAAATACTTGTATTAGGCCTGGCGGCGCGTGCTGGTTCCCGGGGTATGGCCATGGTGGTCCCGGCTGATTTGGCGGAAAAGGTGGTGGAGGCCCTGAGCCGCTCCTCGCGGGCACGTTTTGGGTTTGGCCAGGTGGTGGACCTTGAGGATATGGCGGTTGCCATGGAATAGCGTGAGGAGGCATAGGCTGTCCGTAGAACGGTTGGGGATGACCAGTAGCGTTTGGGGCCATGCCAGGATACATGAACATCTGCCCTTGTTGTGGCTGCCATTGCTGACCCTGTCTTGGAGGCCCAGGCGGTGGATATCTTTGCCCATTGGGAATGTTGTTGGCGTTTGCTTTTGCCGCCGCTGCAGCGGCTTGTGCCCTTTTCTTCTTTTCCACCTCCTCTTTCGGCTCCATCGCACCCTTGATTGCTCTCCACGCCCAGCCTTTCCCATCCTTTTGGCCTTTTTCGAACAGCTTTTCGTGTTCCGAGTTAAGGTTGTGACGGACACTGCTCTGCCAGCCATCCGTTTGAACCACGTGCACAAAATAGGGCCATTTTTTCTTCAGTTCTCTATAGATCTGTCGAAGACCCAGCTCTCTTGGATGGATGTCAACCAGGATGTCGTAGATGAGTCTTGCATAATTATCTGGGGGTTTAGCTAATTGATCCTCAGTCAATGACTCTTTGGGAGGATAATCCGGTGATCTCGAGCGCGAGGGTCTGGGCTTTCTTGTTGCGCGGGCATCGTCGTCACTGCCAGCTGCAGCGTCGCCGTCCTCTCCTTCGATAGATGGCAGAATGTCATCGGTCTCTGCTCGCTTGCGCTTTGTGTACTTTCTCTTTTCCGGCTTCGTAGGATCTACCGCGTCTGCCTTGGCAGGGGGTCGATTGGATTTTGCCCTGCCTGTGGGAGGTGGCGTAACACCACCATTTGCTTCTTTGGCTTCAGCAGCTTTTAATGCCCTTGCAATTTCACGCCGTTCGCGGTTAGACATAACACCATCTTTTGGAGGTCGCCCTGGCCCGCGCTTTTTCGGCGGCATAGGCTGCCCATCTGCATTGACAGGGACAACAGGTTGGGGGGGATTTGGTTTCTTAACACTTTTGATATGAGGCTTGATCCGCGTAGCGCCCGCTTTAGTTGGCGACATGCTCATTGCGCCTTCTTCCGAGGGCGGTGTCGCGCTCTGTTTGTTCATGCCTGGGCTGACATCTTCTTCCGCCTCTGACTCGTCCGTACTGTTGTCGACCATGGTCTGAGGTAGTTTGAAGGTTCCTTCGATTGCCGCTATTTGAATCTTTGATCCATGTTTGAGGATTCCCACGCTTCCCGCTGCCAGGTACTTATTGTCGATGAAGGCACCATTTCTGCCCATTACAAGCGCCTTCCAGCAATCATATTTGTAATCCCAGTAAATTCTTAGATGTCTCCTAGATATTGATGTGTGATTCTTAAGTTCCTGGTCTACGCTGTCCGCAACTGTATGGTGAATTGGGACAAGAGGGTTCGAATTATTTGGAGGAAGGTGTTCAGAGGTAACCGGAGCAGGTTGTTCATCATCGTCGAAGACTGCATCATCTCCTGCGAGCACGGAAGCATAATGCGTATAATCGAATGTTGGCAAGGGAACATTGAGATCCAGGTCTTGCGGCTTGACGACAGACGTTTCGGACCGTTGTGAAGAGTGAGTTTGTTTAGCAGTTTCTTTTGGTGGTTGCTGAAGATCATCTTCAGGGCCAGAGTCGTCCATGCCACAGAATCCTTCTTTGTCACTAACAACACTTCTTTTCACAAGGCTACCACCCTCTTTTCTCGAACGCTTTGACGGACGCGACGCCTTGTCACTGGAAGGTCCACTCTTCGCCCCATGAGAGCTTTGCAGGCTGGCCACTTTCTTGGATTTCGCAGTGTTGTACATCCGTACATCTCTGCCGAGTTCGCAAGAATGAGTTGTGATATAGTAGACGCCGTCTGCAAATTCGAGCTTGGCGTAAGCTTCAACCTGTCCACGATTGACGGACTCGTCTAGTTTCTCAAGTTTTTCTGGCAGATCTTCAGCTCTCAATGGATTGTGTCCCAACGTTGATGAGAGTTCTTGTGGGTACAGGGAGTCGCCCGCTACGGGTAGTGGAATGGCGGGAAGGGTTGTTCCAATTGTATTCTCTTCCTGGGAAGTCGTTGCATGAAGGAAATCATTGCCAGCAGGAGTGGTACCATCCCAGGGTTGTAGGTCAAGTGGTGGCAGGAGTTGATGCGCATTGGTGGTTTGACCGTCGATGTTCGTCTGCTCGCTAAAGCTGGGTTTGATGACAGTATCTTTGGCAAGCATCCTGGCCATGTGAAGAATGCCTTCTTCGTTAGAGGGAAGGGAGGATTGCGTTTGATTCGTAATTCCCATGTCGCTTGAAGGGGCTGTTTGGTTTGTAGAGCTAAGGTCAGGTTGTTGCGCATTTGAGTTGCGGGCTAATTGTGCAAGGAGGTTACTGATAGCGTTCCTTTCGCTCTTGTCTTGGTCGTGGTTTGCAACTTGCAACGACGTGTTCTTCTCGAGGGCTGGAGAGGTAATAGTTGAAGGTTGAAAGTTGGACGCGGTACCCACAGGCACGTTGTCGAAGTCTGAGGCGCTGTCAGAAAAATCTAGCATGGATCTGTCGGTTGGGTCGTGATCGCGCCGTCCCACCATGGTAGTCGCCATGGTTTGCGACGACATGATGGGCTCTTGCGTTGCGGGCGTGTTAAAGTGGAAAGTCCGGGCGGTGTAAGTTCGAGCGGCAACCAAAAGATCGCCTTTTTCAGATGCTAGAAATCATCGCCAAGATTTTGCACTCTTTGGCCAATCCTAGGCGCATTACAGGGTGGATTCTTGCAAAGGGCCCGTTCCTAGTTCGCAGCCCCCGCAAGTCTAGTCAGGCCGTCGTCTTATTCTATCGCAGCAGCGAACGAGAAGTTAGGCAGAAATGTGAGGTTTTGAGCCGGCCTTCCCATTGAAGAGTGGGTCCTGCAAAATCTCCGCTGAGTTTTCACTGTCTGTGACTCAGTGGTGGGTATCTTAGTGCAAATTCTTTGAGCCATCCTGAGGTCGACTGAGTCAAACTACACTTCGCTTCTCCGTGCTGCTAGGCAAGCATTGTGCAACCCTTGTGACCCTTCTGCGACGTAGGCGAATGGCGCCAAAGAGCAAGTCTCAGATCTCCAAGGCTTCGACACCAGGTCGAATTGAGAAGGAGAAAGAGAAGGAGCTTGCGAAGCTACCAAATTGGCCACCTCTGGCTCCATTGGTGCCTATTTTTGATCTTTCTCTGGACACCCTTTTAGACGATCAAATTTTGGTCATTCACAATTTGTTCACTTCAACTCTCTGCAAAAGCTACATAGCATATCTTTCCACTCTACCGCTGGTTACAACGCCTGGAAAGCCGAAGAAGGGAGAAGCAGTCAGAGTCAACGACCGCTTTCAAGTGGACGATGCATCATTTTCAAACCTTCTTTGGGAGAAAACGGCTCTTCAAGAGCTTATCTCACAAGACGGTACTGATAAATGGGGTGGACAGGTCCTAGGATTGAACTCGAATATCAGGATATACAGATACAGGCCGGGTCACTGCTTCAACCAGCACTACGATGAAAGCAATAGGATCTTTTTCGGCCCAGATAAGATACCAGCCAAGACGACGTGGACGCTATTGATATACTTGTCAATTTGTGGTGGCGGAGAGACTGTGTTCTATCCTGAAGGTAGCGGACGCAAAGGAGTGAAGACCCCGGACCCTATATCGGTCGAGCCGGAGGTTGGTCTCGCTTTGTTGCATCGCCACGGACAAGAATGCCTCTTACACGAAGGCAAAGAGGTAAAATCCGGCGAAAAGTGGGTTTTGAGAAGTGATCTGGTTGTGAGGCGATGAATGTGTATCGACTGTTTATGACAGCGAATCGTAGGCGAGAGCCAAGTGGCAAATCTAGCTCGGCAGCCAGGTCATCTAGTCAAGATCTCCCAAGGAGGGCCTCCCGACACTTGTGACGCATTCAACTCAATTGGAGGAAAGTTACAGCACTGTGAGACGATGTGGTCTGTGCGAGGCTTGCAGAGATCTCTGATCTGCGGATGCAAGCCAAATCACTGCGTATATGCTTCTCCCGTTCCTAGGGCAGGATAGCGAAAGTACATATAGTGTACACTTGATAGACAAAAGGCGAGAGGCTGTAGCTCGGCGGTACCCAGGAATCCATGCGCCAGTTATGCAAGCTCATCAAGAAACAAATAGCGAGGATAAGAAAGAATTAGCTTTTCCGTAGATGTTCGCTGTCAGCCTCCCCGGTATCTCGTCGCGCCTCATCCAGCATAGTGTCGATGCCTCTCTCCTTCAAAGCTTTCTAGACGAGTATCAGTAATGAGATGATGAAACACAGGATTTGTCAGCATGATAGCGTACTGTGAGACAATTTTGGTAGTGCTTGAAGAAGTCTGAGCACTCGTCTGTGCTTCCTTTGCCTCGAAGATATTCTGTGGTGATGTAAGTAGGGATTTCTTGATACAGGACCAAAAACTGTACTCTCAGAATACCACTTCAGGAAGCATGAGTCGTATTTCCTAAAGATTATTAGCGAATACACGGCTTTACTAGTATGTCAAGCAAAGGATCGGTACTCTTTGGCTTGATTGCATTCTGCTGCTAATGAAGCGGACATTGTTTTCCAAACGGATATGATATGAGAGACAATATAATTGATTTCCTGATGTCGCGCAAAGGCAGTGATGAAAGCACAGTCTACTCCTTGTCAAATGCCAAGCCCAGAAATTCCGCATCCTCTCACTTTTTTGGCCGCGGCTCGTCCACACCTCTGCAATGTATGCTTCGTCGCTTCTATAGCTGCGCATTACCAGCGAATGCGTTGCGCTTTCTAGTCAGTATGGATATTACGGTTGACTTTAAGGCTTTCCAGGAGAAGGTCCAGCGATCTTTGGTGAATGTCACAAAGACTGCGGGCCAACTGTCGGCCGAAGACTTGAGTTTTCATCGGTCTTCGAGTAGCAAGCTGTCAAAGAGCCTCGACGCTCAAAATGCACGACTATTGCAGCTTACGAACAAGCTGCTCAAAGCTGCCACCAAAGATACCCAGATCGCCCCCCCCAAACTTCGTAACCAAGAAGAGGTTGAAGATAAATGGCGAAGTACTGTTGATGTGATTGACGACCTTCTAGAGAAGTCCGATGCCTGCCTTGATGAGTTCACCGGTATCATTAAGAGATTGAGCCCTTCACTGCAAGATGGCGCAGCTACACCACCCAAATCGATGGAGGGTTCTCAAAGAGTGCCTCCTATTTACTCTGCGCATGTCATGCCTAAGCCACAGTTGCATTTCGAGCGACCTATTGCCAACCACGACACATCATATTTCAAACCTTTGCTAAAGTTCAAGCCAAACGCTATTGTGCCGCTGGAGGAAAGCATTGGATCTGGAGCCCAGGAACGGTGCGTTGTTACATTCCACAATGGATATATCAAACTGACCTTGCCTAGATATGAACACCCTTACAAGACCGAAATAGAAAAGTCAACTTATCCTCCTGCTGCCTGCATCTCGACAGCTCCAATTCGGTACACACCTCCTACAGAAAAGCCGGCCGTTTTTGTGGACACTGAGGATGCGGTTCATGACATGCTTGCGGAGCTTAAGCTGGCAACCGAAATAGCAGTTGACCTAGAACATCACGATTCACACTCTTATATAGGTATTGTCTGTCTGATGCAGATTAGTACGAGGGACAAGGATTGGATTGTGGACACGCTCAAGCCGTGGCGAGAAAACCTGCAGATACTCAACGAAGTCTTCACCGACCCCAAGATCATCAAAGTCTTTCACGGCTCACATGAGGACATGATCTGGCTACAGCGCGATCTCGGCCTCTACGTTGTCGGGCTGTTTGACACCTACTATGCATGCGTCGCGCTCAATTTTGAGGGCCGTAGCCTCAAGTACCTCCTCAAACGCTTTGCCGATTTCGACGCGCAGAAGAAATTCCAGACGGCTGATTGGCGTGTACGGCCTTTGCCGAGTCCTCTGATCGATTACGCTCGGTCAGACACCCATTATTTGCTATACATTTATGACAATCTGCGAAACATGCTTCTCGAAGCCTCAACTCCAGACAATAATCTTATGGACCATGTATGTGCCGAGTCGAAGAAAGAAGCGCTACAACGTTACGAGCGTCCGGTATACGACAAAGAAACGGGGCTGGGTTCGAATGGGTGGTATAACGCACTTATGCGGAGGAGTCTCAAATTTGATGCTTCTCAATTTGCGGTCTACCGTGCTTTGCATCAATGGAGGGATCGCCTTGCTCGCGAGCAGGACGAAGGTACACCGTCTATTATGACCGCTGCCCAGTTGTTCGCTATCTCAGAAGCCATGCCCATGAGTGTCCCGAGTCTGATGGGCTGCGTTCGCCCGATCACCAAAGCCATTTCCGATAATGCACGACAACTTGTAGAGATCATCAAAGACGCCAAGGACACCGGGCCAGCTGGCGCGTCAGTTGTCGAGATCCTCAGACGCTGTGCAGAAAAGGCAGATGCAGACGGAGTCTATCGACCAAATTTCTCTCGAGCACCCAGACCTATGCAAAGTTTTGGTATTGGAGCCGTCGTAAATAGGCTTCTGAATGAGAAGGAGCAAAAGCCTGTTGTCTACAGAAGTCAAGGATCAACGTTATGGGGCTCCGTTTTGTCGGCCACGGCCACGGCAGAGCCTGCGTTGCCAGACGTGGCTATTGATGCACTTCGCATGGTGCTGCCGCTCCCACCAAAGAAAGATCTGTCATTCGTCAACTCCTCCTCTGCAACCACCGCGAAATCTATTCCTTTTGCTTCCACAGCACAACTTCCTGCTTCCAACGGCACTCCTGTAGCCGCCGAGCCAAAGGACGACGTGTTCGTCATTAAAGACCTCCCACGACAGCAGAAGCGGAAAGCCGACGAGGCACTAGACACTGATGATGTTCCTTCACTCAGTTCAGCAGCCTTGGACGGCGACAACTCATCTTTGGTGACAGCAGCCCAAATTGACGCGGAGATCAAGGCGCAGCAAAAAGCCGAGCGTCGGCGCTTGAAGAAAGAACAGCGCGCAGCAGCGGAGCAAGCGAAGGCTGAAGCTCTCAACGCAGCTGTTCCGTTTGACTACGCCAATGCTGAGTCGGTGTTGCATGCCAAGCCTGAAAAGGAGGACAAGGATGCGAAAACCAAGAAGAGGCCATTCGATCCGAATCAGAAGGCGCTGGACACATCGACAGGGTTGAAGCGGACGAGGAAGGAGGAAAGTGGAAAGAGCTTTACGTTCAATAAGTGAAGCGAAGCCAATGATTTCAGCGATGGTATTAATGTCCCTCACCACTTGGCAAGAAAAATTGGCGAGCCACTCTACAGGCCATTTTTCTACAACATATGAAGGATGAGGTACGCTTGGTGTTATCTTGATAGCGAGACAGCCTAATCCCGTCAGGTGTTGTGAGGAATTGAAATACTACCATTTTGCGGTCCGTGCTGTCTCAATGGCCGAATCCCACACACCAGGAGCTATAGATGCTCTGTCATGACCGTTTAAACCCCTTCCTGCAGAGGACCGCCTCTCTAATTGATTCGTCAAGATTTAACGAAGCTTAAGTCATTTCCATAGTCATTACGGTACTCCGTAGAAAATGCTGAAAATTTCTCGCCAGGTAGGCTTTCTCGCCAAGTGATGAGGATGTTAGTTCGTAGCTATGTCAAGGAATCTCAGCGTTTCAGAGTCCGGTTTAAGTGAGTTCAAATCGCGCCCTAAATCTCCCTAAAATCGCTTAGAGATGATTCCGAGCAGGCTCTAAATATTTTCTAGAAATGAGGTTGAGCAGGTGGTGTGAGTCATGGTAGTAATGGTATGCGTAATCACTAGCCACAGATGAGATCTGTGGCTGAGCCATCATTTTTTCTGCCTAGCAGGACTGGCATCATCGCTGTCCCTGCGATCACCCCATTTCACGATATTGGGTACTAGGACCGTGGGAGCGAGAATTGTGAAGTCTGCATATTGGAGTGCCTGAGGCATCTTTTCACCCTTTGGTTGGCCCAAACTTTGCTTGGTAGAATGGCTCGTTCCGTCGAGCTTCTCGACTTCCCAGATGAGATCTTGTTCTCCATTGCCGAATATCTGGATCCATGGGGCAGAGACCTGTGCGCATTTGCGCGCGCATGTGTCCGGCTTTCCGAAGTCGCAGCTCCTTACTTTTACAGGCGTCTCGTAATCAGGACGGACGGTCAAGCAAAACGTCTCTCAAACGCCATCCAGTGCAACCCTCGGCGGTCTACGTTCATACAGGAATTGATCCTTGTACCAGATCTTGAACCTGCACGGCACATCATGCTTGACCTATACTGGACGCTGGGCCTGATGAACGCGCTTCGACATCTAACGGTCGAGCTACCATTCCACGAGAGCCCTCCTGATGCAGCCGTCCTTAAGCACAGATACCAGGAGAGATTCGGTGAGATGTTTAAGGAGGCGTCGCTTATCAGCTTCTCCCCGAAGTCCTACGCGCTTCGGAGTCTTCGCTCGTGTGAGTACGGCATTTCTTTATTTGGATTGCAAGCATTTCTGAGGCGCGGGCCGATTTGTCCGCGAAACTTTGTTCCCCGTTCAAACATCGCTACATCTCGTCTCCATTTCTCTAATGACTGACATGAGCGCGTTCCCCGTTTGTGCCTGCTGCTGCATATCAACCACGAGCTCTGAATCGATTTTTGCTACAGAGGAGCTGACAACGTTCTGCCACTAGGTAAGGTCAATTTCCAACTGCAGTTTGGAAACGTCTGGAGTCTAGGCACACACCAAATGATATTCCTCCACGATAATCTCGAATCGTTGACAATTGTGGCCGCAGAGATTGGCGCTGACGACGTGAGCTACCTAAGACATCACAAGAGGCTGACGAAATTGTCACGGTTGCATCTCGACCATTGCGAAGTTTGTCCGAAAGCTCTCGAGATAATTCTCTCAGTACCTCGGGCATTGATATCGCTAGTCTTAACAGAATACGACTATCGAGGTCCGCACAAGTACCGCATCTCTAACGATGAAGAACTGGGGATAGCGCTTACTCCACAAATGGATTCGCTTCGAGACCTATACTTAGGCTTACGCTTTCAGCAGCACAGCTTCCCAACGCCCTACGACTTCTCAAACTTCACAAGTCTCGAGAAACTAATCCTGGAATGCAGGCCGCTAGATAATCTTCTCCACCCTTCCCTGGTATTAACAGATCGTACGCTTCAGATATCCGAGTTCGAAAATGCCACCGTTCGACACGTCGTATGGATCACTTTTCCGAAGCGTCCCTTGTGCCTTGTATTACAGACACCGCCTGGATACAGACTTACTGCCAGTGATATACAAAGGGATATCGAAAGGCTTGGACGATCCCTGAGAATAACTTATGATGCCGTTGTGCGGTCCCCGCAGACTTTCGAAGTTCGACTGATGATGGTGAGGCAGACTGAGCCGAAAGGGGCTGTACCACCATATCTCTACAATGAGCATGTGCCGGAGAAAGTCGTCTGCTACGATTCGTTTGCATCAACGTCGAATTGGGATTTCGAGACCAAAGCTGAGCTCCGGACAGATGAGGAGTATCGAAGCCCACGAAATGTGATGCCTTTACCGGACAATGTGGCCGACTTAATTCTGCCTGGACTCAGCACGCTTGACCTGTCGAATTAGCTGTCCTCCCAGGTAGAGCATGTACGCGATTAGCATCGGTTCTGCTTCGCTAGTTATGGACAATCTTTACAATGAGAGCGATCTCCATTTACCGACAAACAGTGTCAGCGAAAATAAATGCTGGGCAGTTAGCGGGCTGGGGATTGGGAGAACCCTGGTATCGGCAATGTGGTTTGGCCGATACGAGATATAATTTGGTCTTTGAGATAGTTGCAGGACAACGTGAGTTCTATAAGGGGCTGCTATGGTATGGGGTGATGTGCAGGGCTAGCTGAAGGCGCCGGTCTTTGCATGGAAATATGGGTATATACTGAATGCGATTGAGAGAGTATTGCACTCAGTCTAGCGAGCATTTGTTCTCGTTAGCCTTTTCCCTGCATCTTTTGCAGCGTTAATTCGATATCGAGCAACAAGGCCTGCCTCTCCTTGTACTTGTGCCAAGTGAGTCGACGCCGTCTCATCACGCTAACTAGAGAATCGCTTAACTTGATGTGGAGTAATGATATTGCACGCGTCGCGTCGTGTGCGAGTTTCCCGAAAGTAGTACTAACTTATCTCTGCTCAACACAGAGAAAGAGCAAGCCAAAGAGATCAAATGGAGCATGTCGACAATTTCGAACTTGACCGCCAACTTAATATCGCGCAAGTACCAGGAGCCGCTTCGCCCTCTCCGAGCCCGGCACCGGAAATCCTAGACGCTTCACTCCGCAATGCAATCGCCTTAGCAACAACGGTACAACTTCGCAATGCTCTAAGCGAGATATGTACGAAATCATCTGATGCACGCCAGCTTGCAAAATCGCTGCTCCAGTCATCCAAAGCCTCTCCTTCCGCCAAGACCGAGAAGAGTCCGTAAGCCAAGAAAAGGAAAAGCAAAGAGGGGATGCTAACAACTTACCTTCCAGGCAAATCAATACGTAGCAGGAAGCCTCGCTTGCAGCTTGCCTCCAAGGCCGCCTGTAAATCTGTGCCTCCTACTGGCCCAGTGGCAGAGAAGCGGAAAAGGTCTGTCGAAATGTGCGAGAACTGCGGTGGAGAGTACGACTCTGAAGACGACGGGTGTTGCAAGAATCGCAAGGCGCGAAAACGGTCTGTCAATATCTGCGACAATTGCGGCGAAGAAGACGACTCTGAGGGCGATGGGTGTTGCAAGTGGCGCGTTATGCAAAAGGCGAGGTAAGCTGAAGCCTCTCATATCAGCACTCCTTCCTTTACTAAAGCTGTCGTCTTCCGAGTGCTCCCTGCATACTGACCGGCGAACAGACGGCATATGATGTTACAAGAGCTGGGCCTTGACTAAACTTTAGGCTTACTCCTAATTCCTATTCCAGGTCAATGAACTCAGACACCTACCACAAATATACCTCCAAGAACAATATCACTCCTGTTGGCGGTCCCATATTTACCCAAACTCAAATCCCATTGCCTCAGGCTCTGGCTTAGGAACCTCAACTTCCTGTGCCTGTTGCAGACATTGCTCTCACACACATCCCGCCCGCCCCATGCAGTCCACACCACGAACACACAGCTAGCAGAAACTGCGTCACGTCATCCGTTGCACCACCGCAATCCCAAAACACACCCATGCCCCTAAATTCACCGTCCACGTCCTCACGGCATGCACTCTCAAAAATCGCACCATCTTCTCCCTCACCTCCTCTTCCTTCTCCTTCCCCTTTTCCATCTTGGCGATGTCCACCAGCAGCGGCGCGGCAAGCGGTGCGAATGGGAAATGGGCTAGTGTTAACGCGAAGCCAGCCCGGTACCAGAAGGTCTGCTCAGAGAGCGCGATGGCGGCGAGGGAAGCGAGGAGTTGGGTTCCGAGGATGCTTGCAATGATGAGGATAGCCGGGCGGGAGAAGGCTGAGAGGTAGCTGGGTAAGAGGCTGGCTGATTGGGCGGAGTGGGAGGGTTGGAGGAAGAGGGAGAAGAAAAATGTCTGGTCGGTAACGAATTGGAGGAAGGCGGTTGACGTTAAGAGGGGGAGTAGCGGGATGAGGTTGGTGATGGACATGATGGGTAGCGTTGCAGGAGGAGTGCAGAAAGGTGTGGGTGGTGGTCCGGTAGTGGTTACGCGATATGATGAGGGAGAGTGGCGGGAAAGAAGCTCGCAAGAATAGCTAGGTCACTGTGAATGAGATCTGTTCTCAGGAAGCCCATGCTTGCTATATATCTCTCTCTAAACCTACCTCCTCACCTCATCGTTGCTATTCCCGTCTATTTCCGAAACGACGCGACAGCTTTCGATCTCCGCGGCGCAGAGGGCTGATTCAATCACCCGGCTGTTATTTGTAGCGGGATGCCAGAGGCTCAAGCATAGGCACAGTTCTTTCCAGTTGGACTACAAGGTCAGTAAGTAATTAGTAGCTTTCACACTTCGTTTGGGAAACGGGAGCTCATCTTGTCGAAATAGGTCGGATCCGAAGTCAGAGTACCGCACCTTTTCTTCACACCCACCAATTTCAGTTCACTGCAGCATTACGCTGGCGACGATAACACCTTGGACAATGCATGCTGGTTTCTAACCCAAGCCGGATGTTTGAACAAGGCCATGTCATCTGACCAGACAAACCCTTTTCAGGTCGTTTTCGCAGTTATTTGTGCCTACAAAATAGATTCCTCCTCGAGTCGCCCCGCCCAAACAGCACTGTAGCCGTTTGCACAGTGAAACGAAAGAGCGCCTCTTGTCTTACCGATGTCAAGACCCCGTCCACGGTACGGCGATGCAAACGCTAGAGAGCAAGAATTCTAAATTCTTAAGCTCCCAAGCTCCCCTATGTCCACTTCTCTAGCGAAGTCTGTACAACCTTAAGCCTTTCTCGAGTGGTTAGTACCTTTGAACCTTGATTCTAGCACACCGAACCAAGGTACATGCATCGAAACTGGGAGCTTCTCAATCAAGCATTTAGCGGAAGATGCTCTCGATGTCCTCTAGTCCCCCGAATTCCCAGGTCGGTGTCCAGGTCAGTGGACGAGTAATGTCATCATCTTCGGAGTTGGCCCCGGGGAGATTCGATGCTTGTGAGATTTGGGGTTCAAGTACTGCGAGCAGTGCATCTATATCTCTCTCCAAAGCAGTTTGTATGTGGACCTCTGACGATTCGAGGGCGACCTGCTGCGGCTCCACTTCCCGATTACTCGGCCCCATCTGCATCACTAGCTGGGCAATAGAAATCTCAAGCGCGCTATCCAGTAGCCTCTGTTGATCACTGTGCAGGACAAGGGTGCTGCCAAGCTGTTCTCTGATTAACGCGGACAAGTTCGCCTGTGCCTGTCTTTGAAAAAGATCCATGAAGGACCGGATAGCCTCAGAAGACACACTATCCGCGTAAGGTGACTGTGGTAAGGGCGCTTCGGGGAACAGGATACGAAAGATGGCGAACCAAGTATCGGCAGGGGTTTTGCCAGGCTTTCTACGCTTCACGTCCGCCATTTGCTCGACGCTCATCTTTTCTGCGAAGTGAGGTTCACACGGCTCGCATGATGGTCTTTTTCTAGTATGGGTGTCGAGTTGAGCTTCTGACTTGAAGATTTCAAAACAGCTTCGGCAATAGAAGTCTGGTTTTCGATGGATGCGATAAAGATGCTGTTTCAGTCGAGAGATATCTGATAGATAGCTGCTGGAACACCCACGGTAATGCTTCTCGTCGATGTTGCGTTCGGAAAATCGAATAGGGTCGAACTTGGAGTATGGGCAAGCGAAGAGCCGTCCATCGAGAGATATTGATTCTGTAGTCACCCTAGTTCGCTTACGACGGGGCGGACCCTCTCCGTCCTGTAGGTCGCCTTCCTCGTCCTCCGCGCATAACCCGCGCTTAGTGATGGAAGTGTGACTCGTTTGTGATGTACGAGATAGAGAAGATGAATTATGGTTCGAGGATCCATGCGAAGATGCAGCCGGGCCAGATGGAATGGTACGTTGCATTGCGTCACAAACTTCGAAATTGGCACTGGTGTAGCTTTCAACAAGTCGTTGCACAAGGTGTGATCTTATTCGGAGCAGCGCCGGATCCAGATCTGCCTCCCACTGTTCGAGCGCCCAGTCTGAATCTGATGCGCAAGCAAACGACATTTCTCCTTCTGAATCTAAGCTGGAGTTGAAACTGTGTGCTGGTGACTGTACGGCCTTGGGAGAGGTCGACAGGGATGCTCCACAAGCAATGGCAGGTTCTGCCTCCGACATATCATATTTCTGAGCTTGGTCTGAGGAACTTGGAGCATCCCAAGCTATTTGCGTCTGATTCATAGGATTGAGCGATCCATATACTGGTTTGTGTGGAGCTGTGTTTGCGGGACTAACAGAACTGCCAAGACCTGAGTCGGTCGAATTGTTCGAAGCACTGATTTTGAACGGGGCGATACTGAAAGCATATCCAGAGTCAGTGTCAGCTTCGCACTGTACATGGCTGCTGCTCTGGCTACTATCGTTGCTGGACGGAGACCACCGCTCAAACAGGCAGCGGAGTTTCGGGTTAGCCATGATCTCATTAGTGTGAGCAACGCTGATGTGCTTGAAAAGACACTCTGGTTCCGGAAAAGGCCGTTGCCCGGCTAGGCAAAAGGGACTGCCGATATGAGATTAGCAAAATCTGAGAAGAGGCGCGAGAACCATGTACCATATATTCTTTAAGTGCTGTTGATTATGAGAACTACGGCCATGGTCAATGGCAGTTGTCTCAAATATGACACTGTAAAACTTAACCCCCGAGACGGACCAGCACCAGCCCAACAAAATATTGTAGCCGAACGCGATAATTGGCAGTTCGGTATAGGCGTTCATGAACTCCCGGTCAACCTTTGCGAGTAAGGTTGACACAATACTCTCCCAATAGCTAGTCTGTGAGCCGTCGGGGGCATTGTCCTCCTGGCCTGTTGATACAGTAGACTCAGGATGGGACTTCGTATTCGAAATCTGAAGCCCCGGATCTTCAAGCTCAAGGATTTTGCGCCACATTTCTTCGCGAATGAACAGTTCTGCTGGCTTCCGATATTCAAGCTCATCGATTTCGCGTTGCACTTCGTTGAAAATGGAGATTCTGCGATGTACACGTTCGCTAATATAACGTATCTTCTCAGTGTCCGGCCCGCTGTCCAGATCCGGAAGACGGGAAACCAAGGTAGCAATTTCCGCAAATAGTTTCGCAACATCATCGGGAAACAAGCGCTTGGGGTGGTCTAGAGCAGAAACTTGTGAGTCTGTCATGATGGAGTCTTCATTCTCGTGTTCCGTACTGCGATGCCACTCCTTTCTCACCGAGACAGCAGGATCCATTAAGAACGAATTATCTCCCGAGCCGGAGGATAAGAGACACTCACAGGGCTGACTCGTTCCTTCAGCCCGGAAGCCCGTCGGACTTCCTGAGTTGGGCTTTTCAAAGGAGTGGTCACCTAGAGCGGACAGGGACATCGAGATTCCTGACTGAGACTGGTCGGAAGAGTCGTTGCCTCGATCCGCTTCGGTTTCATTAGTGAGCATCTGTCTTCTGACTGTCGAATTTTCACATGGGGGGGTGACCCAGTCCGAATGGCCTTCGAGCGTCTGCAGCGGCGCTCCCGTGACGGCGTCCCAGAGCCTGACTGTCTTGTCGGACGAACCTGACGCCACCACCTTGCCGTCCGGCGAGAATGCTACTGACGTCACCCAGTCCGAATGACCCTCGAGCGTCTGCAGCGGCGCTCCCGTGACGGCGTCCCAGAGCCTGACTGTCTTGTCGGAAGAGCCTGACGCCACCACCTTGCCGTCCGGCGAGAATGCTACTGACGTCACCCAGTCCGAATGACCCTCGAGCGTCTGCAGCGGCGCTCCCGTGACGGCGTTCCAGAGCCTGACTGTCTTGTCGGACGAACCTGACACCACCACCTTGCCGTCCGGAGAGAATGCTACTGACGTCG
>Ga0335072_10000942_pt1 | contig 50379 bp, 44 predicted proteins | sample Lox_Sample_21_FD_206725 | JGI IMG/M metagenome (GOLD analysis project Ga0335072, IMG submission 206725) | Soil microbial communities from Loxahatchee National Wildlife Refuge, Florida, United States - Lox_Sample_2.1 | ecosystem: Environmental > Terrestrial > Soil > Wetlands | place: USA...
ATAGTACTCCAACGCCTCGCTTCGGCTTGGTTCCCACACGTTCCTCCCTCGAAAGCTCCTATCAAGATTAGTAAATCGGCCGCCCTTCGTCCCATTTTCTTGTCTCGACCATTTCTGTGCTTCCGCCTCCCGCCTCATCTGTATCTCCACCTGCAGGTGGCAGTTCCTCGGTGAGTCCACCTGACCTCCTACCTTCCAATCGGGGCAGCAGGTTCACAGGCCCAATCCATTCCCAAACCCTGCTCATTTCACCAGTGCGGCCAGCCTCTCTTGTCGCTGCCCTTACGTTTGCATTACCTTCCACGATCGCTCGGACTCCCTTCCACACTCTTTCTCGCTCAGCGGCGCTGAAGGTGGCTCGCAAAACATCGTCACGTAGTTGGCCAATGCTGATAAAGGCCTCTTCAACTTGTCCGTTCGCCGCCCGTGCCGCTTGCGTTGCAAGTCGATCAAGAGTGGTGTTGACAAGCGTTGGGATCTGAGCTGTTGCTTGTCTGTAGTCAATGAGACGAGAACGACCGTAGGCGGCTAATACCAGAACAAGCGTCACAACTGAAATAGGGACTCGATTGCGCGAAATTGATTGGAGAAGCGATCTTCGGATTGCGCAGATGAAGGGGAGGCGGGCGAGGCTTCTGCTTGAGAGGAGGACTCGGCCAGATCTGAAGGAGTGAGGGCGACGCTGGTCAGTTCGAAAGTCAATATTTTGGAACTTGATTTCACAAAGAGGGGGAGCAATGGAAGCGCTGGAAATCAAAAAGTGAGAAGTAGTGGACGGCAATCAGCACGGTGAGGAAGCCCTAAAAATTTCCGACTTACCCATCTCTGACGACATCTATTTCGTCTCGCTCTGTGATGTCGCCCAAAGCTCCCTGCCATAATTCTTCGAATTCCTCTGCAGTCATTCCCTTCCTCCTTTGCTTTCCGACCTCCTTTTTCAAGTCTTCCTCTGCAATCTCGAGTTTCGCTTGGCCACTCTTGACAACTGACCTGACTTCCGCGGATGTTGCAGGACTTCCTGCCGTGGAGCCTTTGACTCCATCACCACACTCATAGACTGCTCTTCTTTCCCGGAGCTCCTCAACCGCCCGGTCCGCCACTGCCTTGATTTTCTTGACCTTCTCCCCATCCGGCTGGCAAGTAGGTGGGAGAGGAACAATACCGCCCAGGTTGAGCGGATGCGGTTGCAAAACATAGTTAGCTTCACACGAAACCTCCATCCCTGGATAGCAGTAGGCGTGCTGCGGGCACGGTTCACAAGCCGGCTGGAACTTCTGAGTGACCCATTCTGGTATTTGTGGGTTGTCAGCCAGTGACCAAGATGGCTTGCCAACACCACAGAAGCCGATTTCAATCTTCTCTTTTCTGTACCAAGCTGCGAGTGCGCCTAGGACAGTAATCAAAACAGAAGCGGGTCCGAGTCGCGCCACTGTACTTGTAGGCTTTTTCTTGCGCCTCGCAAGGGCTGTTGACCGACTGGGTAAAGATTCACTGGCCGAGTAGCCCTTGGCGGCTCTATCACGTGCAATCTCAAGTCTTTCTTCTGGTGTGAACTCTTCAGTGGTGGGTATTTCATCCTGCTCAATTGTCTCAGACTTAACCCGGGGCACGGGAAACTCGAATGTAGCTCGCGAAGGGACATCGTATCTATCCGTCTGCGCTTTTTGCCGTGGGGAAGTAGTTTGTCGTCTGTGACTTGTCGTTGTCCTTTTGTCCGTTGAGGGGGCTCCGAGCGATTTCCGTGTGCGAGAAGTCGAAGACACTCGCCGGGATTCGGACGCCGGACTAGAACCAGATTGAAAAGGGTTATCGTCTGAGAACGGGCTCGCAGCATGCTCAAGACTTTCTCCCTTCACTCGTTGTTCAGGCTCATCGATCATTATCGAAGAGCGATTTGGTACTGGCACGGGACCAGGGGTGCTCTTGCGCGTCTTGCGTGCAGAAGGTGGTGGTTTGCCTGCTTCTGTCTCTGTATCGGACGCGCGAGGATGTTTAGCCGTGCTCTTCCGACCTCCTGGCGTCCTAGTACCTCGCGCTGTGACCGAACTCGCAGGTGGTTCGTCTTCTGCTGCAGCAGCGGCAGCTTCTGCCTCCGCAGCTAGTGTTGCCTTGCTCTTCCTGCCACGGGGTGTCTTTGGAGGCAGTGGAGGTGGCATTAGCTCCCCGTCGTCATCATCTCCAGCGATGGTACTCGACTCTTGGCTACTGGGCACATCTGTGATTCCCTTGCTCGTGCGCTTTGTACGCGCGCGTGCACTGAGTAGCTTTCGCGATCTTGGAAGCACCTCATCCGTTAAAAGTTGGATCAGTTGTGGCTTTTTGGCGGAGGAAGGATAGGGAATGTCGTGTGACACCAATATAGCGCGAAGTCGTGGAACTGTGAGAGTAGAGAGGTCAAATCCAGGCTGTAGGTAAGAAAGCTCATCGTCCGACATGGTGGGCGAGATGCTGCTGTCTAGTCGGGAGAAAGAGTTGCAGGTACGTCGAAGGAACTGGAGCAGGACCTCTGATTTTCAATTGCGTCAGAGCGTGAACGGGGGCTGCTCAAAATCTTCTAAGTGGTTCGCACCAATAGTGTCAGCTCATGCTCAAACGCAAGATTGGAGTTTCGAGTGAAGAGGTGTTTTCGTGGATGGGAAAGTAAACATGGACAAGATAGCCCCAAAGCTAAAGCTAGGCTCAGTTTAAGAGCGGGATGACGCTAAGTGGCGATGTCCGGATTCTGGTCAGGTGACCGCGTCAAAGCCCCAGCGATATTTGATACAGGCGTATTAGGAAGTACAATATTAATTCGTTGCTCCCCATTCAACACGAACGAAACCCGGAATTCGTTCAAGTTGGGTTTTGGGTTCATGATTTTCTATTTCACCAAATGAAATCTAGATCTCTACCCCTTTGGATCCATTTTCTTGAAGAGGTTGATTTAGACCCACGTCAATTTGGATTAGGTAGATAAGTTTCTGTTGAGGACCATTGAAGTCACAATTGCATCAAAAAGGGGATAATAGTCTGAGCTTCCACTTTGCTCGGCCGTACTAATGCTATCTACATATACTAGCATACATATCTTGTACCAATGCTTCTTCTAAGACACAAAAATGTGCGTATTTGAAGTTGAGATCTCGCACCACTTCATTATTCATAGTCCTGATGGGTTGCAGGCCGCCGCTCAACTCATCGTGATATGACATGTAGAGCTGCGACCCATACCCGGAGCATAATTCGCTCCGCCTCGCTTTTGCGTAATTCCTGTCGCTGCTAACGCTCTAGCCAAGACGGATTGAAACCAGGCAGCGCCCATGATGCTTTGTGACGAAATTCTTTCCTTGATCCATAAATGCCCAGTGCAACGCCGAAACCCATGCATCAATGTCAACCGATCTGAGCTGCCTGAATAAACCAGAGAGGATGCCAGTATAAAGTAGTGCTGTTTGTCCGAAAAGTCCTAAACATGGTCCGTACTCGTCCAGAACCCACCACAGATTCGCCTGCACAATGCAGTGACTTGAAGTACACCCGCTCCTCAACTCATCTTCCTGTGATAGGTGAATGAAGCATTGCCGTAGCTCAAACTTCGCCCCACATGCCTCCACTGGCGATGACACTTCCGCTCCCCATGCTCCCACCTAAATCCCAATAATTACGAGAGCTCCCGTTGCTCCTAACCAACGACGGCCGTCGGCTGCTTTTGACAGACTCGCTCGCGCAGCTGCTTGCCCGTCTGACTAGTGTCCGTGCCTCGCGCCTCAGCCTAGCTGGCGATTGCTGAGCTCGAGCGACCAAGGGATGATGCTGCCGGATGATGGCGGCCCGCCGAGCTGACTCTTGTGCGGGGGTTGAGCTTGGAAAGGGTGGGGCCGATTGCTTTGCACTTGAGCCTGAGCTGAATCTATTCTTTAGAAACCGGAAGATCATCTTGATATCAAGTTCCCGTTCCCAATACTCCCTTTCTCGGCGAAGCCGTTCTTGCTCTGCAGTCGGCGCTGCAGATGAAGTCGACGGTGTTGCGTCCTCATCCAGGCCCCACGATGCCGCGTGTGTCGGATCTTGCATTGTCGGAGAGAAGTTAGCGGTAAATGAGGATACTTTCGACATCTTGACCTCCTCTGCTGACTCAGTTGGCATCTCGGGCTCGGGCCGTGTAATAGGAATACCGGCGTATTCGTCTGTGTTTGGTGCAGACAGATACGCGCTGAAAGCACCTGGGTGAGGAGACAATTGGTTGACAAGTTCTCCGAGTTCACGAGCGATACGCTGGAGTAGTCGATCGCGCCAGCCCTCGTCGCCGAAAGCGCCTCCCATGTCGTTAACAGTCTGTTCAGGAATTGTATACAAAGTGGACTTGGAAGAGGGAGGTTCGTATGCTTCGGGAGGGAGACTTTCTCCGAGGATGATAGACAGTATTGGCTCATCGATTCCAATGACATCTCGGATGAACTTTCTTGTTATTCTCCTCCAGAGTGGCTCAGATTCAGTGTTTTCTTTCTCGGCTTCTGAACGTTCGTCCTGGTCAAATGGATTTGAGGTCGTTCTTGAGATCTCCTTCGCGACAGACCTGGTAGTGCTGTGGGTCTCAGGTCTGCTAGAGTCAGTTCGAACGCGTCGCCGTGTTTGCTTCTCGATCTCTTCTAGAAGGGCTTGGCTTTGTTCCATCCTCCATTTTTCTATCCTCAGCCTCTTTTCATTGCTGACTTGACTCTCGAGCTCTTCAATTGTATCTAGCCTCCGTTGAACACTCGATCTTCTTGTGTGGCTTCCTTCAAACTTGCGCTTGGGGTTATATTGTTCGTGCTGCCATAGTTGTTCCTGCACAGGTGGACTTGATGCCGGAAATGTTCCGAGGCCGTCGTGAGTCGGTAGCACCGCGCCAGGACCCTGATTGGAAGGTATCCGATAGATCGACGGTTCTCGAAAGGCCTGTAGGCCATCGTCCAGGCTGTCGAGTTCCTTGTCCTCTGGTCCTTCATCCTCAACTATGCTAGACTCCAGGCGTGCGGATCGGACTGCTGTATCGAAGGAGTCGACATTGCTAAGCCTTGACAGACCAGCAGTGCGCTGCGTAGTAGTAGTATGTGTACGTGTCGTGGAGTCGTCGTGCACAGGGAAGAAAAGAACCCATTCTTGGGACTGTTCGATTCCATGGTTGTACTCTGAAGTGGGAAGAGTGCTCGGCTCAGGGTGCGCAGGGGTTTCGAGAGACAAATGTCGGGGAGGAACGGCGGTCGGTTGTCGGAACGCCATAGCGAGCTAGGGAAAAGACCAGACCACACCCAGTGGTCGGTCCTCAATACGATAAGGAAAGATGAGATGCGCACTGGCAGCCTTCAAATGTGGTGACTATGATGTATTGATTCGGTGTATTCAACAATTCACCGACAACGTCGTAGCTCTTGCTGCCTGCGCTGATCTTTGCTGGCGCCACTCAACAAGGAAAGGACCATGCGGGGGATTGATGAATGGACGAGCGATGGATTAACGTTATTCAGGCGAGGTGGAATACGAGAGTGCGGCTGGGCGGAGGGACAATCATTGCGTTGCAGGGGCCTCTTTGTGATACGTAAAAGACTTGTCTTCCTTGAAGAGCTGCTTCTGGGGGACGTTGTATTCTTGTCTTCCGGAAGAAAATGGTAGAGGCGGTCTATGATGAAGATGAATAACTTGACGTGAGAGCAATGATCAGCCGCTATCATCAATTCTTGGTTGGGGGTCCCCGTTGGAGCGTGACTCGGTGACGACTGGGCGACGCGATAGCAAGCCTTAATCCGTCCTAGTTTCCGGGGGGTTTCTGGCGAAACAGGGGCGTCCCAGCACCCTGCGGCCAACAGAAGTCGTCGAACCAAGCAGCCGCCAGCTGTCAAGCCCACACTGCCTTTAGCTTAGTCTACGATTAACTTGATAAGCATCACGCATGCTCGTATCATTACTTAAGCGTTGCTACGCTGTGAGGGATGTGAATCAGCAAAAGTGAAATTGACTTACGGAAGGGGCTCGAAAACTTCGCAGGCCGGGAATTTGCGTATTCGCAAGCATGCAGGACATGGACGTCTTGTGACATGTTCATTTTGGGCATGAATAAACTTGGGCTAATACTAGAAGAGAAGCTCCTGAAACCTCATGGATGTCTTTCTTGAGTGGTACTGGACATGTTTTTCTCATTGGCTGTCGTCTACAAGACTGCAAGACCGCCCAATTCGCCATTGAAATGCTTGTTCGCGGCTCTCACCAACCCCCCTATGCCTCGCTCTCCACGCCATATGCACCCGGGAAGCGCTTCATGTTTTGCTCGACATTGCCCTTGTTTCGCAAGAACTGGACGTATGCACCATCGATTAAAACGCGGCCCTCTTTCTTCAACTTTACGTACTCCTCCCGTCTCAGTGGTGTGAAACCCCAGTTCTTGCTCACAATGATCTTCTGTCTGCCAGGGAACTTGTACATCGATCGTCGCAGAGCCTCGATTGCGGTGGCCCGATGGCGATCAAGAGTGCGGACTGAAAGAAGGATCTGACCAATGTTGACACGAGCAACCGTTCCGTTTGGCTTGCCCCAGGCGCCGCGCATTCCGGTTTGCAGTCTATCGGCACCAGCGCATGACAACATCTTGTTTATGCGAACAACGTGGTAAGGGTGGGCTCGGACACGAAGATGGAACCCTTCCTTTCCAGCGATTTTGACAAGATACCTATAAAATCATGATATAAGTGTTGCCCTCCATAAAATTGCGGCGACCCAAAGCGGACGCAGGCGAGAATTCCACCTACTTGTTGGCGCAAATTCGAGCAGCTTCAAGAGCCTCGGAGCTCAATTGTTCGTATTCGTTGGAGACCATGTGAACGCAGAGGGGAAATTCGTCGACATTTGCACGCTTGCGACCGAGGTCGAAGATACGAATCTTAGGGTCAGGTACACCACGGTTGAATCTAGACTTGGGGTATGGCTGAAGAAGTCAGCCCAGTTCTTTGGAGGGTGAAGGCCATCTCTCAGGTGTAAAGACGAGCACTAGGTGTGATTTTGATGCCCGTGCTGCCTCGAGTCCGTTCTGATAGGATTTCCAGTTCGGGGACTTGTACTGACCTTGTTCTTGCAGTAGCGATAACATCTCGCAGGTCTTCTGGCCATTTTGAGATTGTTTGGACTTAATTGGCACTTCTTGTGAACGTTGCGAGGGAGGAGGAGAGATGGAAGTCGTCCTTGAAGAAGAGTCACTATCCGCCACTGATTTCCAATCAAACGCCACTAGCGCGTGAGAGATCTAGTGTGCCCTACCCTAAAGCTGCATCCGGCGATACAAGCATAATAATCACTCCTGTAATTGTGGAATAGAGAAGACATTTCGAGCACGAATATTACAGGGACTTCGGACCTAATGGAAGAATTGTAGATTTGCTAGTGAAGCCAGCAGCCCAGCGTCAGTTCATGGTAGTTCAGCCAGTGTGACGGATTACAAGGTATTTGCGCACACTGTAGCAGAGCTACCGGCTCTTTGATGAGGGAGTACGCCCATAGAGTCTTGACAATTGCCTCTCAACCAAACAGTTCGACGAATGAGAGATTCCACGAGAAATTCACGATGAAAGCTAGTCTTTGACTGAATCTGGTTGTGATATGTAGGCCGGGAGGATATTATGCAAGCAAGGTGGCCAGCTCAATCGAAGACCTTGTACCTGCTGGGTATCATCTTTACTTCCAAATATCATCTCTCTATGTAGTCCCACCACTCAGAATGTCCGAATCACCAGCGTCCAAAACTGCCATAGTAGAACATCTGTAGAGTTTGCCGCAAGCCGTGCCGAGCTCGATCTGCGACGGATCAGTTATAGTCCCTCCAAAGCCTCCGTGAAGCTTCTTCTCTGGGTAAGCGTTTGAGGGCTTCCACGTACATTGTTGCCTGCGAAGTGATGGACATTGGTCTTGGAAAGCATAGAGTAGTACTCGAGTTCGCTCTTGCGAAGAGGAGGAGTATTCCCGGCGATGATGACGAGTTTGGCTTTGCCGGATCGCAGACACTTTAGGGTGCTTTTGTAACCAAGACTAACTTTACCAGACTTCATCACTATGAAGGCAACAGGAGTCAGCAACAAATTGCGGGTTCATCATACAGACAGCAAATTTGCAATTCATGGTCTTTGAAACGTACCAAGCGCCAGGCGCGAGTTGATGCTGTCGGCGGTCTTCTTTGCTTTCTTTGGTGCCATCGTTGCGCTCTAGAAGTCAGAATTGACTTCTGCAGTGATTATTGTAAGGGTGCGCTCCGGCAAATCTTAAGTTGGGTGATGAGGTATGAGGTTGGTGGCAGGAGTTTTGGTGAAACTTTTTGGCTCGTGGGAACGGATCTAGTGCCCGAGAAGTTAATCCGCCCCAGAGGCCCGCCTAAGCAACGCCCCTAGCCTCATGCCTAACGCGCTCCGACACGCACTTGAAGCAGCCGGCTGATACCGCACTTGGCGTTTTCAATGGCAGAACACGAGTCCCACCTCATCAAAGCGAGGCGCAGTTCGTCCTAGATCAGGATTCATCGACAGTATTTCCCAAACTGAGGTAAAGACCATTGCAACCTGATTTAGATGCTGTCATAGGAGTTCCTCAAGTAACGCAGACAGCCTTCTCATTCTCTTACTATTGACCGACTCAACCGGTATCCCTTCCGATTCATGTGACGGCGCGACAGTTTACATGCCTTTTTAAGTTCGGCAATTGGCATGTAAATTACATTTCTCCGAGTCACTTCAAGCCATTGTCGCACACACGCCTTGCATCGACCTAGGACTCGCCTCTGATCAGGACTAGGAAGGTCTGCAGGCATCAAAATGTCCTCTGCAAGAAAGCCAGTTCCTCCCGATCCGGCTGTTCCTACTCGCCGTCCGCCTGCCTCAGCCAATAGCAACCCTGCTCCAAAAACACCTTCCAAGTCTGCAGCACCACCTGCGTCTTCTGACACTGTCCAGGCCAATGGTCTGGCGAGGACACCTTCTATGAGAAAAGAGAATGTACCGTTTTCCGCGCGTGCTGCTGCAGCTCGAAGGGCCGGCAATCGTATGAGTGCAGGCTTTGGAAGTACGTCGGCCTTATCAGCAGATGGTGCTGAAGATGATGCGAGGGCAGAACATGCTCAGTTGGTTGCGGAGTTGAAGGAACAATTGCAAAGGGCGGAGTTTGCATCTGAACAATACCAGAAACAACTTGAGGTCCTTCAATTGCGTCTCGACGAAGTTCTAAAAGACCAAACTCGCCTCGAAGAACAGGGCCACCAACGAGATGCGGAAATACAAATCCTGCAAGCCAATGCGAAAGATTTTGCGCGTCAAAGGAAGGAAATGGAACAATTTCATGAAGCAGAAAAGACCCTAATCCTGAAGGAGCGTGATCAGCAAGCTCGTAAGGAGGAGGAACTGCAAGTTGTCATTCGTCGTTTGAACGATACCATCCGACAGCGAGACATTCGCTATCAGGATGCAAGTCCCAGTGGACGAAATTCGCCTCGCTTTGATAGCGAGACATTTGCCCCTCTTCCGCCTACCTCTCAAGAAGAGCCCAACGAAGAAAATCAGCAGCTGCAACAAAGGGACAGGATGATTGAAAGCTTGCGCCTTGAGCTTGCCGACGCCCAGATCAAACTCACCGAGATGGAACACATGGGTGACGGCAGGCTGCAAGAGCTAGAGAAACAGTTGCTGGAAGCGCGAATGACTAATGCGCGATTGCTGGAAGACAACGAAAGCTACCAGCTTCTTTTGAGTGAGAAAACACTTAAAGGAGACTTCATGAACGACTCGGGTCCAAGTGTCACGGGATTGGGTTCTCTTGCCGATGAACTCGAATCAGCGCAAAAGAATTCGGAAGGAGAAAGCGAAGCTTACAGGAAACTGGAAGCTGAGGTAAAGAACTTAAGAGATGGGAACAAAGCTTTGACATTATATATCGACCGAATCATCGGTCGGCTCTTACAGCACGAAGGTTTCGAGCATATTATACACGAGAAGAACGAGCCGCCAGAAGTGCCCTCAAAGACTGCAGCAACTGAAAAGGCCTTGCCGCCTGCACCTGTGGCGACTGGGCCCAGCTTCCTTCAAAGAGCGAAATCTGTGGTGTCGAGACCAACAGCACCGCCCAAAGCGAGGCCACTAAGCCTCGCTCAACCCCCAACGGCGCATGAGAATCCGGATACGGCTCCAAGCATTCCACTTACGCGTAGCCACAGACGCTCACGATCCGATCAACTTCAGACACAGGAGGAACACTCTCCTATGAGCCCTGCACCAGCGGCAGCGGTTGTAGGACAGATGTATCGCGGTTCGCCACTTCGGACTATCTCTGGAGGTCCGACCAGTCAAGGCATTAGTCCGGCCTTGAGTCCAAGTCTGGGTCCTACCCGCACTTCTTACTTCCCGCCAACACAGTCATTACGCCGGACTCCATCCAGTAGCAAACCTGCAGCTGAGCGTAGTAGTAGCTCAAACAGCTTTGTCAGTGAGCACAGCACTGACGTGTATTCCATGGATGCATCCATCGCTGCGCCTGTCCCTGCTGGAGCCTCCAACAATATCCCTGGGGCCGTCATGAAGCAGAATCAGCTCCGGCCACTGCGCCTAGTGCGTGAGCAAGCTGCTGCTGAGGATGAGGAGGCAGCGAAGAAAGCGAATAGGGGCAGCTGGTTCGGCTTCTTCAAGGGTGCAAGTCTAGAAGCCGGAGGAAAGGCCGAGCCATGAGATTTAAGAGATGATGATCGTCTATCAACCTTCGTACGAGGACATGCCAATCATATGATCATGGCCGGGCAGCTTTGGCAGGTGTCAAGTTGGAGAGGAAACGGGCAACTGGATGGGCGTCGATTGACTAAATTCTGGGCGGGTCAGGGTGGATGGAGCAGATCATATTGCAGGAGCTGTTTTGAAAGTTGACGTTTTGTCTCTATGACTATTGGACGCATCATGTCATGAAGTACTCTATAGAAGGTGTACGAGAAAGGTATTGTTTTTCGTTGGCGTCTTCTTGGTTGACAAATTAGAAGAGATACCCCGGCCACCAGGACCCCATTTCGATAGTTAGCACGAACTCAGTCATGATCAAACATCCTCCATCTTAGCAACGTAGTACGCAAACCTCCTCGTACGGATGCGCCCCCTTCAACGCCGTAACACTCCGCTCCATCACTTCCCAGCCCACACAGATCATCTCGACTTTCGTCTCCGGCACCTTCTCCACCCGGCCCACGGCGCCGATGTTCGGCACGGCACCCTCGTCCGGTCGGAACTGGCCTGTCCTGACTGTCTCGAAGCAAGCGTGGGAGTACTTGCCGCTTGGGTAGGTGCCGGCGCCGGCGGCGAAGAGGGCGTCTTTGCACGCTTGCAGGGCCGAGTGCCGGACGTAGAATGAGAGGGCGTAGCGGGCCAAAGACGCTATTTTGAGGAGTATGGGATGTGGTGATGGTGTGGTGACGGGGGTATGGAGTAGGATAAGAAAGATATGTTGGGAGAAAATAGGTTGGACTTTTCATTGACTTTTGGAGTGAGTTTTGGATTGAGATTCTTGCTTCCAAAAAGGGGGGCTTGAATGAGATGTCCTGGGGAAATGGATTGGGGTATGGGAATTTCAGGTGGATGTTGCGAGCCGCAACACCTGATAAAATGGTAGGGAACTATTTCCCCCCGGTGTTGGCCTGGGCAAAGCAGATAGTCGTGGGAGGCACTTGCCAGCACAGTAGGGGTGGGAAAACCTGAAAATTCACAGACCAATCAGAAATATCACCTATAGGCACTTTCAGTTTCCTGTGGTGCTCCCAAGAATAACATCCGAGCGCAGCTAAACGGCAATTCCGATAATCACGCTGCCCCTCCTCGTTCACGCTCCTGTGCTCCTGCACCCACATTTCTATCTATCTCCTCAAGTCGCCGGAGATGCCCGTCATATCACCGTTGGGCCAAGAGACACCATGGCCTGTGGCCTTTACTCATCAGGTCAACATCTCCCCTCATTGTTTAGCTTGTTCGAAAGTGTTTAACTGCTCCTCTCTCCAGAATACGAATTGACTTTCTGTGAATGCCTCGAACGCAATTTCGATTCGTCCTCCTTGCAAAATGTGCCTAAGATACCAGCAACGGAGTTCCCGGTATGGAATGGTAGGTATGCCAAAAGGCTAGTTATATGACAGGGGAGGAAGTGGCAGCGAGAGAAGGACAGAGCCCCAGAGACACGTTGTTGATGGACTTGCTTCTTTTCTATGTGTGCGTGTGTGTAATGACCAATTGGCTCCACCACACTGTGATGGAGGTTAGCGCTTTCAATTGTAGAACGCTATCTTGGGTAAGATCCTACCACAAGGCAAAAGCCAAGTACAGCCCATCACCAACGCACGTGGTTTGGCAGACCTGACATGAGGCGACGGTAGAGGAAGAGCATAGAAAACTTGACGGACCAGAGCGTGAACTAGAGCAACACGTTATTGGTAAAGAAGACTTTGATGATGGCGAGGGAATCTGTGAGGATAGCTGCATGTGGAGGCTTGAGTCCCTCTGAGACTCTCGTAACTAGATACAATGGCGGTATGGCGACTGCGTAACGGATAGTCATAGCGAGAAGGAGGCGAAGGCCAGTAACATGAAAGTCTTCGACTTAGAATCGCCATACTCTGTACCAGCGCGACACCTCGCCACTATGAATAAGGTTGCAACGCCGAGCATGGCGGTGCCTGTGCCCCAGAGCGCGTCGGCGGTTACGTAGTTCTGCGCCGACAACATGTTGACTAGATATGGAAACCCAGTTAGCTTCTAGGGTCAGACCAATCCAAGAGCAGGCTAGGTGACGAGGCCGTGTAGCAGCAGCAACATGGACAACAGTAACGAAGGCATGAATGCTCGAATCTCTAGTCTGCGAGCTAACACGGCTACTTGCAGGGTTCTTGTATTCTACCCCTCTCTCTTGCACACTGAATTCGACTTCGTCGACTCCCGACCGGGGCCTAAGCTAGACATGATCCCAGTGTTGCGGATCATGACTCCCTCATGGCTCTGAGCTAATGACATATCTACACTACTGCAGGAGGATTAGGCCGAATCTGAAATTCTCAGACTCGTGGAATTTTGGATCTCGTTACAGCGGTGCATGGCAGGGAAATACTTCCTGTCAGCCAAACACAGGTGGCCCAGAGATCTTGGGCCATTTGGTATTCTACACCAAGCCAAACTACGCGCATCTGGAAGAAGGCTGTTTGTACTTGCGTACAGCTAATTAGAGGAACTCGGATGGTCCGCTGGGCCATAAATTCGCTTCCGATTTTGGGGGTCGGCTTCGTCGTTTGCCATATGGATGGGCTTCTGATGTTATGCCGCCAAAATATTGCAGGAGTTTGGCCTCGACGGCTGCGACAATCTCAGAGTGGATATCCTTCTTTTTCCCCCAGGTATTTTCGCTCTCCGGATAGATGAACGGTATGGAAAAGGATGAGGAGGCACCAAGTATGGGATGCCGAAGATAGGACGCTTGGCGCCAAGTTTAAGGAGCTCCTTTTCCTGGTCTTAATATCCTTATTTTCGACGCCACTGCGGCGGTACCTAAGGAACTTTCATTGGGTGCTTGACTTCTTGCAATGACGAATCAATTGAGGCATTATCCGAAAAACGAAGGGCTAAGATATATCTCTGCTATCTATCACACGAACGAGAGTTGTTCCGCCGCCAATATCACGTGACGTCGCACACCGCCAGAACATAATGAACGACTAACTGTAAACAATGAAAGACACGAAGGAAAAGAAAAGCATCCTTTCTAACCCCTTCACTACTGCGTGCGTATTTCATAAAATGTTGACGTAGCCGTCATACGGCCTTGCCAGGATTGTTCTCATGCCGAAGTTCCCTCACCAGCGCCGCCGCCTGATTTCGGATCTTCCTTTCTCAGCTGCGCAAGCTGCTTTTCGTACTCCCGTTTCCGCGCGGCTGCTCTCTGAGCTTCTCGTGCCTGCCTTTCCTGCCTTTCCTGTCTCTCTCTCTCCTGCTTCTCCTTATCTTCTGCAAGGAAAGACTATGGTCAGCATGCGATGCTTTACTATTCTTGCCAAAGCCATCCCCAAAAAGGGAGGAGGGGGTTTATATGTGGGCCTTTACCTTGCGAAATCAAGTAGTTGGGATAGATCCCCGGTCTCGGCTTGAGTGTGAGCCGCTTGAACTCGCAGCCAAGCAGCAAATCACAATGATAGTCATCGTCGACGACGAGGAAGTCGACGTCGGAAGAGAGGCCCCGGTGGCCTGAGGGAGCAAACAAGCTCAGCTTCTGCCATCCATAGTGTCCAGGAAATGCCTGACTTGCGAGCCCGCTCAATCTGGAGGGCATCCCATGTTGTAGAGGCTTAAAGCCTAGTCTTGCGAGGCACTTGTTGGTGACGACATTGACTGACATGCTCTGGTCAATAGTAACGAGAAGGGTTTCAACCTTGCCCGTGATGGTGCAAAAGCTGAGGTTGGTCTGGTACGGCGGCTCTGGGCCATTAGCGTCAATTGCGGCAGGGACTTGGGGCGAGCCCTGGGCGGCCTCCGGAGCCACTTGCTCAGGTATCAGGTCAAGAACAATGGGAGCGCTCTCTCCTGTGTCGGCGGTACTTTTCACCCGTCTCGGGGTCCAGCACCTCGTGCAAGAAGCGAGGCAGTCAAGCAACATCTTGAAGAAGAAATAATGCCACAATAGCTTATCTGTTCCTCCCAGAGAAAGTATGATATTCCTACAAAGGCAGGCACATGTACACTCGCAACTCAACAAAAGCAGAGCATATATACTCTCCTTACCATTTTATATACCTATTTCTTCACCGACTCCAGATCCCTCTGCCAGCAAAGCAGGCCATGCAAGCATGGGGGACTCATCATGTCCCTTCTTCTTTCCCTCCTCTCCTTCCCTTTCGACGGGCTATCGTTCTTCTCCTCCAAAGCAAAGCCAAACAGTCGCTGCCAGCGCAGCGGTCGCCTTCCCTAAGCCTCAACCACCTTACTACTTACCCTGTCCCCTTTGCCCATCTAGCCTGCATCTGCCTATTCTCCAGGGATATCAAGACTCCAAGGGAGCCAATGACACGGCACCAGCTGGATATATTGCGCCAGCACTCGAGCAGAGCATGTTTTCGCTCTCAGCCTTGGGCAGGGTCGTGAACAGCGGTGAAGGTGTAAAGGGGGGGTGGGTGGCCAATCCACGAGATGGTCGCGAAAGAGGTCACAGTTGAGATCAGGGGCTATCTATTGGGGGCCTTTGCACCGATGACGCTGATGCCTATAGTGGTCGGGCGCGAGGCGAGAAGTGAGCCGGTTACGAGTTTGGCTCGAAGGAGGGAGAGAAAGTAGTGCGAGGTCGCTGTTGCTGTCACCTGTCAGAGGCGTGTCAGGGAGTGGTCGTCTTGAAGTGTTAGTCATGATCTACGAAATTCTCTATGTCTGTCTAGCTGTATGTCTAGCGAAGCATTACCCAATGAAACAACGAAACGTAGATTAACACTGTCTCTCTGCCCACCGCCCCTTTTTTCCACCTGGAGACCCAATCACCACAGGCTCGTCACAGCCACTCCATAGGTACACAAGTAGCTGCTTGGCGATCAGTCTGCCGAGGACGAGCCCGCCACTGTGGCTTGTCCATCACTTCCGCGACTTGCGCTCCGCGTCCCTCGCTCCGCGGCGGGATGGCGTTGAATCGTGACCACTCCCAGTGTCTGGACGACCTTTTTATTCAACAGCGAGTCGAAGCGGCCTGCTTCACAGCTGCGCGGAAGGACATAAAATGGGGCATTGTACCGCATGCGGTTGCCTTCATCTCCCAACCAGAACGTAACCCGTATCGGGCCGTGCACCGTGACCGTGCCGCCGGGGATGTCCAAGGTCCGGGCTTTGAGGTGAGTGACGTCGTCACCGATGCCATCAGGGGCAACAAGGCGCGCTTTTGCATACGATAGCACGCTTACAGCCGCCCCAGTGTCACACATGCCGAATAAAAACGTGGGTTGACGCAAGGCATAGTTCCACGCGCCGAGCATGATATAATGGTGTGTGTCTTCGGCATCACTCTCATCATCGGAGATCAGCAGTGTATCATACGAGTGTGCATCGTCTCCATCGGAACAGGGGGACGAATCTCCGTTCTCAGAGCTGTACGCGCTGGCTCGAGTGTCAAGGGAAGCCGGTTGGTCGACCAGCCTTGTTAGATCTTGATGTGCCGTTTCCGCGTCGGAGTTCGGTGATGTGTGTTGGGGAGAACGCGACATCCCAGGGCCTGATTCGAGAGGAGGAGGTTTGGCCATGCCTGCATATGACTGCCCGGGTGCTGTTGTTGGAGTAGGTTGCTCATTCGCGTCGCGATGTCCGAGAGAGGAATGCGAGACGGTAGTGCCGCGAGAAGAATGAGGTAGGGCTCTGCATTCTGCTTGAGGATTCGAGGTTTGGCCGGTGTTGAGCGGTGCTGGGTCTTCGTCTGATGTGCCTAAGGGGCTTGGTTCGTGACTTGGCAGACGCGTGAGGGATCGGCCAATGTTATTGTGCCCTACAGTTCCGCCGATAGGGGAGTGGGAAGGGGCCATCGCAACCTCCTGGAGACGAATCTCGGCGTTTCTTGAGAACAGAGGAGAAGAAGGGACCTGTAAGATGCACGTCAATAGCACAGTTGCCTTGAAAGCAACGACATTTCGATCACCAGTGTCAAAAATGCTTTGTGCACTAGAGGTTGCCGTTAGCGCGACTATAGGGCTCATGGAACTCTCATCCCCGTTCCGAACGACTAGCCAAAGAGCAGGCTGGAAACAGAGAGAATCACAGTGAGCAGGCTGAAGCTGCCAACGGGGATCCACTCCCGTGATCGGGCGGAGAAGCAAAAGCTTGTTGAAGACGCAATTGGGGTATTTCAAGGGTGGGATTGACCCATGAGTGCCTTTCTGGACTCATCTACCAGCAGAGCACGTTCATCCAGTGCTTGTCATGATCTGACATCTCCCAAAAAATGGCACAGACGAATAGAAAAAGCAAGGGTCTTAAGCAACTCGCAAACTCAAACTGATGTCACAAGTCCGTCCCCCAAAACCCGGGAGGACCGCATTAGAGGCTCTTATTAGCTCCACTCGTTGCTGTAGCAGCAGCTCTAATCTCTGAACGCTCGATCTTTTATTCCTTAACTAACGCCACGGACAGATCCATTTATCGTTGAGGCAGCTTGCATAATCCGTTGCTTGCTGGTTCAAAATTTGTGCTCCACGGACGGCCATTACGCCGCCTAAACCGAACGGTCCGAGGGGTGCTCATCCATGGCTAGAGCTATGCTCCGGAGAGCGAGATTGATGGCGCATGAAACAGAATCAATCAAGACGTTGACGGACGATGGCGATGCCCTGACCAAAAAGGAGAGAGAATCAAGTCCAACTTAATTGGCCAGCTCATCGCTGCCAAATTGCTTGGGCGTGGGTTGAATCCAAATCGGGAAGCCAGCAAAATCTCCGCCCGCTCCAACTGGCTGACGTTCGCAGCAACGCGCTTCATCAAGTCAGCCAGCAAGAGGGACAAGAAATATTCGAAATTTCCTTTTCCTCCTAAGCAAGACATTAAAGAGCCTCTTGAGCTTGTGTGTGCTGCTCCGAGTGTTCGTTACCTTCATTAGCAGCGCTTATCACTATTGTCGTCTGGCGCCGCGATAAAACCAAGGTATGAGCCAAGACGACTTTGGAGATAGTGATTTGTCAGCAGCAAGCGATGGGGACTCGAGGACGCGGAGCGTACGAGGTGCAGCAGAAGAGAAAAGAGAGAAGTGCAGTTCGTCAGGTTGCAGGTTGGGCTGCTGCTGTGCCTTTTAATCTTTCGCCAGCACAAGAAATCCCGCATATCGAGGATCCGGGGTCGTTGTATTTGGCAGCTCTTGATTCGCAGCGATGGCCCAAGCGCATCACACCTCTCATGCTTTCGACCGCGTGCATATGCAAGTACTTTGTATCTGGCCTATGAGCCGTGCCCACTGGCGACCTGGTGCGTGAACCCACAGGTAACCATCTGCAAGGTGACCCGAATTGCCAATCGACGGAGGCCAGCCAGCCAGATGGCTTTTGCGCTGGCAGGCAGCTGGCCACCCTGACTGCCTCTCTCTTGGCCGCCTGCCAAGGGTTTGTGAAGCCTAGATGGGCAATGATGCGCAAGAGCAACAGATAAGTGGATCTCCCTTGCGATTGCACGTCCCTGTGTTCTGTGCGGCTCGTCAGGATGTGCCTCAGTCTCACGGCGGCATCCCTGGCCCTTTCCCTCCCTTTTTGGCGCTATCGAACTTAGACCTATTCAGCCGTCACCATCAGCATGGCTGCCACCGCCGCCCCCAGCGTAAGCCCCTCGATGAACTATCACTTGCTCGCGTCCCTCATGAGCCTCCACCCGGACTTTGCAATATTTAGACGCTTTCTGGCCTCCAACGCTCGTGACCTCTTGCGTCTTCAAGGAGAGATCCTTTACTTGGAAAGCAACCTTGAATCCATCATCGCGGACGATCGAGCAAGTGGGGACCCAGAAAAAGCAGAATTCGAGTTCTGCATTGCCTCGCTGAAGGGTCCTCCGCACCCCTCCCGCGAAAAGGGCCTGCAATGGGAAAAGCAGGTCGAGCTGGGCCACAAGCTCAGCGCTTACAGTCAGTCGCCGTCTCGCACTATTCTAATTGGCAAGATGTTTGTGCTAACTTCTCGTCGTCTATAAACAAGGAACGGCTCTCCTTCAGTATAAGCAGCTCTGCGAACTCCCATCCGCAAATAAACTGGACCTGGCTAATCTTCGCGAGGTACTCGATAGCAATTGTGGCGCCGATGGCTTCCCCCGCGACCTAGAAAATACCATTTGGTCAGAACAAAACGAGGTCGATCTTACGTCGCTGACGGGCCGCTACGAAAAAATGGATGGGCTATCCAGATGGATAGACTCACACCTACTTCGCCTGTATCACAATAAGATCGGCCGACACCTGCATGACCCTATCTCTCTCGCCGAAGCGTCGGTGCAAATACCTATCATCCATTATTCAGACGGCAAGCTAGCGGCAACCGTGAACGCTATCAGCACTATCCTTTCCTCTCTTCTTCCTACCATGTCTATCTTTGCTTTGTACTTTATCCAAAGTCAGCTCGCCCGCATGGCCGCAATTGTAGCCTTTTGCCTTCTCTTCAGCGTCGTCCTCTCTGTCGTCGCGAAGGCGAAAAGAATCGACTGCTTCGCAGCGACGACAGCATTCGCCGCCGTGCAAGTTGTCTTTGTTGGCACTGCTATCAATAGCAAGCAGGTATGACGGACCCAGAGGTGAGGAAGAACACAAAGGAATGATAAACAGCCTGCGATGGGCAAGAGGTATTGGAATATATATGGTAGCACTTTGGACTTGAAGCTACGTGTAATCAAGGACACTCATTTCATGCCTCTGATCCTCCTAGAGAAGATTTCTTTGCTTTACCAAGATTTGTGGTTTATGAACTAATTTTGTTCGTCAGTCATTTCGCAAGATTGCAGCACAAAACCCCCTTCCGCTTCGACTCAACTTACCATTCCACCAATTCCACTCACTCACCGCCCCCACACCTTGAAATCGTTCAGAATACTCTCTGCGCTCTTGCTGGCGCTGAGGCTGAGTCCGTCCTCGTTTCTCCCTCAAGCCACCCGGCTCCAACAGGTGCGCATGTCGCATCAAATCGACATAGGGCTACTCCCCAATTTTCCTTCCTCCATCAGCCATCCCCTTGCAACCTCGACCCCTAATCCTCAAGATTTACAAGCGCAACTTTGCTCGTAGTCGCCCAACTTATGACAAAACGACAGACTCAAATAATACTTGTACAAAGGCGAAAATTCCAGCTGAGAAATCCCCCGAGCAAGACAGACAGACAAACGGACAGACACCAACCTCGCTACAGAGGCACCCTACTGGCAGGAAGAAACTACAAGGCCTCGCGGCTTACGGCCCTGGCACGTCTCATCACCCTCTCCTGCCGCAGGCCTCACAACCGTATGGCAAAAAAGGCACGCAATGTGTCTACCTGTGACGAGTGGCCCCTGATGATGCATAGGCTCCTATAGCAGAACGTCCTTCAGTCCATCCCTTTGTCCTCCCGATAGGGTATATCTTTCATGTCTAGGAAGACGTTTCTAATCCCTGAGCAGCCGCAGGAGCGGCTAGGCCACCTCTGATTCCCTTCAGAACCCGCCGTTCATCCCCCATCATGTGATCAGGGCTGCATCTAACTTCTTTTCCCTACTGCAATGGCCAAGAGGATGACAGGCAAGTAGTTGAGTTGGTCTACATGAGGGACGGTCAAAATTCAACTACAGCTAAAGTTGGAAGGGGGTTTCTACCTCTCACCGAACATTGTCATTCTCTCGCACAACCATCCTCTAGCCTTTGAGGACATGTACAAAGGAAAAGGAGATGAAATCTCCCATTGCACTTGTATGGCATTGTACTGGACAAAAGAGGAAGGTGTGCTTCATAGCCAGGCTCGCGTAGCGGCCGGTACTAGCCTCTGTTGTACGTGCTCCTGATGGCTTTTCTATGCGTTTCGCAAAGAACAAAATGGACGCTATGTTCTCTGCCAAACCCGTCACGACTTTGTGTAAACTCCAAGAATTACAGATAGAAAACAAGAAAGCTGTCTACTAAAACGTGTCTCTGGGCTCTGCCTTCCCATTGTTGCTATGCCCTCCCAATCGTACAACCAGGGTTTGGCATACCCTTATCCCCTTCACAATACTCAATGCAGAACATCGTGACATTGCACAATATTCCCGCCATCTTTATGTGGGATCTTGGAAGCTGTGAGCTTCAGGGAAAGCATAGCATGGCTCCCTTTTAGAGAGGATCCGGTTCGGGGATCCTAGGTGCCAGGAACTAGGCGCCCTGAGCATCGTAGTCTAAACTTGACGAGAAGACCACGACAGGACGACCGGGTAAGGAAGTGCATGATTGGCTCAGAGGAAAGAGTTGAAGAACGTGACTGAGCGCGACTGAGCAGCGTCTGAGCAAAAGATGAGCAGCCTGAGGAAGAGGGGTAGAAGTAACCTGTGCCGAGGCCGATTAGCGCCTGAGGGAAACCAAGCGATGCTGACTAACCCAGTCGAGACCGCACTCCCAAAAATCGTATGTCCTAATACCCAGAAAAGGTTAGTCAGTCTCCACATACGTCAGGTCGGGACCCTGCCCCTGGCTAGTCCTTGAATGGATCTTAATGTGTATAGGTAGCCACTCGCTCGAGATACCGAATCCTGTCAAGCTGCACCCGAGTGCAATGACAATCCTCCTTGACGGATCCTGCAGGGACGAGGGATGGGCTGTGGGACATCGCCATGCGACTCGAAACCCCATGAATTAGAATCTGTAAAAGAACTGTCTGTCTCTTCGTTTCATGCACGTCCGTCCGCACGGCCCATCGCCGCCAACCAGCATACATGCCAAGTAGGCATGTCCCCATTGGGCCTAGGTCATGTCGACCCCCCACGTCAGTAGAAAGACATCGGCAGCTGTCCACACCGAGCGAGATGGAGTTCGAGATCGAGGATTTCGACGATGAGCCAGGGCGTTCTGCCAACGGGCACTCATCTCCGGCAGGTTTTCTACAGGACATAGGTTAGATACGTTGAAACAGTCATATGGAAGCAATGTTTCGGAGTATGATAATCTACGAAAGCTGAGTGACCTGTTGCTTTCCCTTGGTCTCCAGCTCTAAACTCAGCCGCTCTAGCTTATTATTGATATGAATGGTTCCCTCCTTGTTGCTCCAAACATTCAGTGCCCCTTTAAGTGCTCTCCTGAGCCACAAAACTGCTTCTCTTCCCTTGCCTAACCGCTCGCAGACTTCCGCAAGATCTTCCATCTCATAGATGGATCGCTCGCTCGGGAAGCCCAGTCCATCATGCCGCTGGGCACGGCAAATGACGTCTTCAGCAATGTCAAAGGCTTCCTCGGTTCGCTGCTGGTAATTCAGTATATATATTCGCTCTGACATCACTAGCCGAGTCTTGACGCTATCTTTACCAAAATGTGCTTCAGTATCGCGTTGTGTATCAAGGGCAATAGACTCTGCGGTCACCAAATCCCCCCTCCGCCGCAATAATTGGATACGTGCACGACGGAGCTCGAAGATTTCATCGTCGTTGGGACCAAGTGCGTCTTCAGCCGTACGCAAGGCTACACATAGGGCAGTGGTCAGAGCTTCGTCACAAACCCAACCTTCCTGCAGCCGGACGCAGATGGTATGCAACAGATTCTCGGAGTGTTCAGGATGGTGAGCTGATCGAGCGGCCAGTCGAAGTAATTCGCCCCTTAAGCCTGGGCATATGCTCGTGTTAACGACAGACAGTGTGGTCAGCAGTTCGCGGAGAAGCGACAGAGGTTGCGTTTTGCAAAGCTCAGGTACCTGCATGCCGGCTGCTTGCAGAATAGGAAACGCAAGTGTGAGGTTGCGCTTTTTTAGGAAGTAGATGGCGGATTTGACAGAGGACCAGAATGACTTAGGTTGATGATACTCCAAGGACGCATTTGATGAGTCAGCAGCCCTTGCACGCAGAAGATGCTGCTTGAGTCTTGATATATAGTAGGTGCGTGTTAGATGAAGTAGCTCTTCCAGGGCAACTGCACGCCCTCTGAGGGAGAGGTGGCTTGGCAAGCTTACGGCGTCGGATTGCTCATCGGCAATCTTAGCAAACTGATTAACGAGTGATGGAGGCAGATCTCGAGAGAGAGTTGAGGCCTCAAATTCACTAGCAGATGTAGTAGACTGAGTAGGAGTTGACGCGCCCAATGTTGCGGAGCCGTCTGGCGGTCCATTGCCAACAGGCTTGCTTGACGGATCCCTGGTTTCAACATCCGAGGAATCAGAAACTTCCGATGCACCACTGTCTGAGTCGTGATACGTTCTCTCGTTTGGCAGAGCAGAGTCATTGGCCCTGAGTGACCATTCTGTCAATATCTGATTGACCGCCAGATCATCATAAAGTTGGTACGGGAGCGGCGGCGCTCTGTTCTTAAGATGATTGGTATTGCCTGTCGAGCACACAGAGTCTTCCAAAGATCTAAGAAGCTCGAGAAGCTTTGGGTCTGCGTTAGGTCGCTTTTCCTTGCAGTGTCGAAGGAGTTTCTTAATCCAATCGGGCGCCATGTAGGAAATGTCTCGGCCGTGGCTGAAGTCGTACAGAAGTTTCTCACACAACAGGTCCTTCGTCTCTGCACTCGAATACTTCCGAATTCCCCATTCATGGAGGCGGCTGAGATACATACGTCTTCTACAGACTGCGTCAGGGCATCTTCGACATTGTGAGCGTCCGGACCATGTAAGGTGCACTCACGTTGCATTGAACCCATAGCGAAGCTTCATCTCCGACATCAATCTTGTCATCGTCATCTTCTGAGTTTGGTAAAGGTTGGTGATTGTTTCTCTGTAGTCTTCCCATTCCTGAGATGAAGGTCTGAATTGTGGCATCGCGGCAGATCCTGCCTGCAATTGGCCTTGGCCGGCGCTTAGTATAAAGCCCGTGGAAAGATCAGATGGTCCTGACATTGGCTGTGGGTAACCTGGCGAGTCAGGAGAAGTTATGATTGGAATGTGACGAAGGACGAATGAAGACAACTTGAAACCTCCAATATGGAAAGCAAGTTCTCGTTCGATTTCAAAACCTGATCAGATCAGCAAATCGCGGAAGACACAATTCTAACGGTTATGGTCACTTGGCGAGCCGGACCAGTTGGCGAGCCACTTTTGAGCATTTTCTACTTTAATTCCTACGGAAATGACTTGAACTTCGTTTGGTATTAGCAAATCAATTAAAGAGACGGTCCCCTTTGTAGAGGAAATGTTAATCATGATAGAACATCTATAGCTTTTGGTATGTGAGATCCTGTAGCTGGTCGCTGAGATAGCATGGGCCGCATAATGGCAGCATTTCAATCCTTCATAACATCTGGCGGCATTAGGCCGCCCAGCTGTTAAGATAATACTAAGTGAGTACGTACTTCATCCTTCATATGCTGTAGAAAATAGAACATTTATGACAAAGTTGGCGGTGTAATGAGCGAAAATGCTCCAAAAGTGGCTCGCCAACTGGTCCGGCTCACCAACTGGTCTTGGCCGTTAGTGCACTCATCACCTCAGAGGGGAGGCTAAAGATGATCATTTTGGAGCGAGGCTGAGCGGGCGTGATTGCAAATGACCCCATGTGATGGAATTTCGCAGCAGAATTCCTGTGCATATTGGAGCCTGACGGCTAGCGGGACATTCGGAAAAGGTTTGTGTGGCAAACATAGGTAGTCCAATAGTAGTGGGGCAATGACCTAGTAGCTAGGCTCCCCTCTATCGCCTAAATCACATCTGCTCGAGCGATTGCACCTCGACCTTTCAAAATGCGGAGCGTGCAGTCCACGGCAACAGAATTTTCGCTCCGATCTGATGTACGCTGCAGCCCATGAGGCAGTCTTGCCGAGCCCATCAGAAGCTAAGCGAACGACGAATCTTGTGTCATAAGCTGGGTGGCTGCCGAAAGCTTCTCATCCTCAGGTAGTGGTGACAGCGAAAAGTGCCTGTGTGGGCAAGCACAGCCTTATCTCCCTACTCACTTTTCCATACCCTCAATAGCTCCCTCATCGGCGGTCATCTTTGACATCTAGGAATTATTTTGACCAGACTCAGATGAGCCTTGACACTGCTCCGAAGATGGGCTCAGATGAGCTCCAGTTCCGTTCATGGGGCTTCGAACTTTACGTGCCCCCAACGCCATTCTCAAGCCCACCAGCGCCGACTCGCTTCGTCATGCTCGATGATCTGAATGACGTTTTCTACGACATCGACTATGAAACGCCACTCCTGGGCAATAAAACACCCTGGACGGAACTTGCTCTGCACACTGTCCCCGATCCTGCCATTGTCTTCCCCCCAGAGCAACAGGACATGCTCCACAAAATGCAATTCGCCACAGGCTTCCTCGTTTCTATCGAATCCCGCAGCTCAACACTCATCACCGCCAGAAAAATTGGGAGGGTTAATGTCAAACAACTGCCAGAAAAGCTCATGAATTGGTCGGCTTTGAGGGCACTCAAAGGCAAGGAGCTGCCAGCTGAGATGCGTGCTGGCTTGCTGCGGCGTATCTGGAACCGACGCTCGGGCGCTGCTGATCATTCCATTCCCTTTGTCACTCCAAGCCGAATTCTCAATGACATGCCGAGACCATGGCACAGGGACGCTGTCGCCTTGAACTACGAATTAGATGAGCGCTTTGCTGGAGGAAAAGCGTTAGGGCCTCCCTCGCGCTGGAAAGTCTCTGGTCTCGATGCTGAGCAGATCCAGAAGTCAAAGACGCGAGCGGCAGTTTTTGTCGAGCATTAGACTGACGCTCCTGATCTCATCTTGAGAGGTTAAATTCGGCATATCTTCACGAGCGTGGGTATCATCAACTTTCGCGTGCCTTTTCATAATTGTTTTGCCTTACTCCAAAACGAATCTGCGCAGCTCTGCCGACTCAAGTTTTCCTGAGTCAGCCGTGACAGAGAGACTGTTTGTCCAAGCATCCGTCTCAGCGAGTCCAAGCCTTCTGAAATGATTTCCATCCTTGTCCACTTGTTCCAACAACAAGAAAAGATCGCCCTCTCGCGAAGCATCATCGTACGATCCAAGCCGCAAGCACCAGCAGTGAAGAAACACCGAATCTGAAATATACGGCTCATCAAGCATGACCAGAACATTGACCGGATTCACAAACCCCGACCTGACGCCAACCTCTTCCCACTCTCGCTGCCTAACGCCCGGATGGACACCTTTGTCAACCACTACCTTCTGCAACATCCCTTTCGCTTGAATGCACCCACTTGATACCCGACCAAAGGACCCAGGCCTCTCCTCTTCCACCTCAATCTGCCCAACAATCTCGAGACTTGGGCCCTTCACAGAGTCTTTGAGTCTTACATCCGTGTACTCCAACCTCCCCTTCACACTCGCCCAACTCCAACTCGGTGTCCTATCGCCCTTGAATCGTTTTAAGGTCTTCGTTCTATTGAACCTCTTCCACATCAGACCCCCTACAATATCCTCCTGCCACAAACCTGCCGCATACGTCAATCCAAACGTATTCGCCAGTGTCTTTGCCACACCAGCAACCGCATGCAATCTATCTTTGAAATCATACAGCTCTCGCTCAGAGTACGCGGCAACCCAATCGTTCCAGCTTCTCAGAACGGCCTCCTTCCCATTTTTTCCACCATGTCTTTGATTACCTGAGGCAGATACAGACGCAGTATCTATCACCGTCTTCCACTGTTTCTTCCAATCATTCCTGTGAAACCCCTGATCATGAGCCAACTTGATGCCCCTCGCGCATTCCCACAGCATTCCCTCATTGGTGTAGTGCAGAGTTGCAACGCTGACGAGGCGCTCTTGAAACACCCATCCGCGACTCGCAAGGTGCATGTCCTCGAGATCTAAAACATCCAGCGGTTTTCCCACATAGATATGCCGACGCTCTTCCTCGCATTCGCCACTCTCGGATTGTTGGTCGACTTTCGGTACAATGACTCTGCCGATCTGCATGCCATGTTGCGGAAGGCACCTCAGAATTCCGCTTTCGCTATTCTCACTGCTCGTAGCACTAATATTCAACCTCGCTCCTCCATAGATTTGAGTCATGGCAGTGGATTGCTCGGTCCAGTCGTCATCGTCGTCTTGGACGATGCACACGGAATCGATCCAGAGATATCTGAAACCCAGTCTCTTGGCGATATGTATCGCATCTTGAAGGGTCTGAGGGAATCTGCCTACATCTATCCCAGCGCGGTGGCTGGTCTCGGTGAGCTCGGGGTGTTCGGGATCGTGATTCTTTGTTTTGAGCCGTTTGTAGCCGCTGGCGCCCCAGGTGTACGAGATTGTTGCGTAGACGCCCATTTCGGTGGGGGATGGGAGATAGAGATAGACTGTGTTGCTTGTCTCAAGGAAATTGAGGTCGAGAAGTCGCTTGGGTAGAGGACACCGTTCTAGCCTGCAGGGAACGTGATTGACCAGGCACTCCTGTAGCCACTTACGGGCGAGGCGGAAGGACTGGTCAGAGCCGGGGTCGTTGTTGAAGAGTTTGGGGAGGAATTGGTCGTGTTGGTTTAAATGGAGGACAGTGGCGCTGTAGCGGGCTTCGGAAGCCATGTCGTCCTTGTAGTTGATACTTCTCCCAAAAAGTCTCAATGGCTTCGCCTGGGCCTTATCCCACTCGCTCATAGGTCGCGTGAACCGGGAAGCATCTCCTAGGCAGACGTAGAGCTGGTAGCTCGTCGCCTCTCGAGGCTTGGTGAAGACAGAGTACTTCGATTCAGCCAATTTCTCTACTTCGTCGTGAAAGACAAGTTGTTCGAGTATCAGAGCGCATAGCCCGCATCCTTCCCTTTTTGATTGGGAGAGTGACTCCACCTTGCCATATTGATGCTTAACAAGATACCTGACGGTGTCATACTCCGATTGGACGGTTTGCCAACGTTCGGAGGAGAAGGAGTTGGTGAGGACGTCTGCGATAGCTATGCGACAATCGCTACAGATCGTTACGTTGAGGTTTGTGGTCACCTTGACGTTGGCAGGTGAAATATTGACGCCAGTGTTCTCTGGAAGAGGATTAGGGAGGCGTTGGAGTGGGGCCGTCCATTGCTCCGGAGGTGCTGGGACTTTTGGAGGTGTCGAATTGCAAGCGAGCTCACCCAAATAATGGTCGAATAGAGACCGCGGAGGCTGAGATGACATCTCGGGGGAAAGATGTTGACCAAATACTAAGTATGAACCAGCTTAGCATGCCTAGATAGAATTTATGAAGTGCTCTGTTGTCGAGAAGACTAGCGACCAAACGGGGCAGCACTCCAGAACTGTTTGTCGAGAAAATTATCAACGAGACGAGGCTGGTACTTCGACGGAAGACTCCATTTCCCTTGTGAATGTGAGCAGAAGCCCAGATCTTGCTAGCAAGGCAGGAAGAGAGGCACCGCTCGAATACAGACGTTGATTGTGTGCAAGCCACCATGCTGGAACAATTGCACCTCAGTTTCCCGAGTGTGCCTAAAACAGAGTAGAGGACTTGATCGAGGCTGAACATGCGTGGCGGCTGACAGGGTAAGTGTGTCCTGGATATTGACGAGTAGGGCGACCGGCAGACCTAATGCCCTATGTAAGACCCTACATGAAAGAAACGTGCAGAACTTCCACTGCCACTAGAAGAATTGTGCCATGCGAGAGACAACAGATGCTCGTGGATTGGTCCAAGGTTGTGGTCTAGGTACCCTCGGAGTGGCATTCTTAGCCAGCGGGGTAGCCCGGATCCACCACCAAATATCCCTTGCAGGATTAGATCGGGACAACTGTCTCCCAGCCTTACGTCAACCAACAACTCTCAGACTGCGAGAATCCGAAAGTATGGCCGAATCTGCAGGGCCCAGACACTCAGCTACCAATTTACAAGCCACTAATGGATCCTGCGCTGTCCTCGTTCTCGTTTGCAGTACCGTAATGTGATAGCCAGCCTGCAAGTGCGGGCTATGCAGGGGATTTTCGGAGGTGATCATGTTTGATGAGCCTGCGTCGTGGTTGTCAGTACTGCAAGAGCTTGCGAGTTCGTAGATGCACGGGAGATTCGCATACAAATGACCTGTCGATCTTAGCATGTGCTCTTAGCCTCAGCGGCTACTTAAGCCAGTCTGTTTCCCGGACTGAGATGAGTCCCATCCAAAATCTCCATCTCACATACAAGCATTGCCGCACACTTTGAATTCCCCTAAGTATCGAATTGCAAGACATCATGGACGCCTTTTTGGTAAGCGACCAATCTATCAACCCTAACCACCGGAGCTGACCACCTACAGCAACAAATGTTCGCCCAACAAGGCCGAGAAATCCTCCAAGCAGAAGCGAACAATGAGAGAGCACGAGATGAAGCTGCGGCTGCCGAACGCTCTCGACAGGAAGCTGAGGCGCTCCGCCAGCAACACGAAGAGCAGCGTCGCCGTCAAGCAGCGGAGGCTCAGCGGCTTCAGCAACAGCAGCACGAAGCCAACAAGGCAATCCTGCAAGCTCAGCGCACATCGAACTGGTACACGATGAATCCGACACGATAAATGCCGAATGGGTCGAAGAGTCCCCGGACTTTGGACATGTAGGAAATGTGGCTGTGGTTATGGGAACATGGGCGCAGATTAGCTGCTTAATTTGATGGACTCTCCGCAGAAGACCAACAATTTTGTTCTTACGCGTTTACCGTGAATTCGTTCTGTTGCCTGCCCGCATGCTGTCGTACCCTGGTTGCTGTTCGTGCAAGTGAGCGTACGTGTCACCGCGCCTCACCTGAAGACCTTCTGCGCCTGGACCGAGACGCTGAACATCTGTCACAGCGGATGATAGACTTGAGGAGAAGGATGTCTGTTGATGCTTATTAAGACAATTTCCCCGTAGACCTGGCCCTTAGCGTCTAAGTTCGGCAGTGGCTCACTGATGACCAAAATGCCGCACTTCTTCCAGGAGCCTGAACTCTCCTACCACTTGCGCTTACCGGAATTTCAAGCCTCCGGCACAGATCACTGAAACTGCGCTCTGCAGGTACTCGTGAAGTGCTGAAGGCTTTTTGCCTGCTTTGCCTTTGCTCCCCTTTTCCTGCATCTCCTGGACTGGAAACTCCTCACGTCCGTCCAGCCTTTTCCCGTTGGTTTATTGCGAATTATCTCGTCTTCTGTTTGTAGTTTTCGACCCTCTCACTGTCCACACTAGTCTGTTTTGGCCCACAGCTGCACCATCTCTAAGCGAGATAGGCTGGTGATGCGGAATTTCTCTGCTTCGCCTCATTCAATATCATCGAACAATGTCCGGGCACCCAGGCTCGGATGACCTAAGGTCGACTAACAGTAGGCACCAGAAAGCTGTTGACATAGCGATCATCGTTGACGCTTGGGTAAGGAAAGGAAGAGGAAGGCGGGAATTGATAATTCATTTTATGAGTCCGAGTTAGATTCAACCTCCACGGCTGATCGCTCGGAATTTTTGTATATGATTCGGCCCCAGCTGCGGGCCGTCAGTGGCCGAAGGCTGGGTCGATACGGTTAATATTGCAGACGAAGTGAGCGCTGTAACCATTTCTAAGCAATGTGGTAGGCATCTGTAGAACTCTTTCGTGGGGAGGTAGCGTTCATCCCGGATGGCGTTGGCATCATGAGATTCCTAAGAAATGTATTGCTATCCCTAGTAGTAGGGACCATTGTAGGGCTTGCAACGACGACGAGATGTTTAACCGTGCCCGAGGATAATGCTTTCTCTCATGACGTCGTCACCTTGCTTTATGGTGTTGATGAAGAGGTGCAGTCGAAGATGCGCCACGTGCACGAGCATCTTCCTGTGACGTCGGTTCCGGGCAGAAGATGGCGAGAGCGTCTCTCAAGGTAGACAAAGCCTTTCCCGAAGACTACACCTCCTGGACACATCATCTTCTTGATGAGAAGTGTAATGATAAGCACTATCCTTCAGGAAAGTACCACAAGCTGCTGACTTTTTGATGATGTTCTATTTGTCCATGGTTAATCCTTTGCTCTACTTAAGGATGTAGCGTGTAACAAGTATCCTAATGCCACTCGCCATTACCCATCACCCTCTCATGGGCTTTGTAGACTGACTCAATGGGCATGCGATGCTCTTGACTTCTAAAGGTCAAGCTTTGCCAGCATGTTCTCCACTGTGCCGTTATTCGGAGAATTGACAGCGCAAGTTATTAGCGAAGGAGAAGCGCGAGAGAGGGAAAGATTTAATGTCTAACACCGGTTGTTAGACAATTGGTGAAGCATATGCGGCCTGGTTTTGGTATCTCTGTTCAACTGTACGGAGAAATTTGAGAGTAAATGGAAAACCCGTTATAAGTCAAGGAACAAAGATCGACCAGTGTGGTACTGCGATGATCTAAGGCCGTCTCAGCGGGGAGATCATCCATGCAGAAGGTGCCGGAGCAGCAGACGAAGGGTGTTCGTATCGGTGGTGTACTACACTGATGATGCTCGTGCCGCGGCCGTTCATGTTGACATCTCGATAGACGTCCATGACTCCATGAAGCGCTCGGTTCCGGTGGAGAAGTCAAGCGTGATGAGTGGCTTGTTAGCGTTGACCCACGAAGCATTGGGCCCAAGATGATGAGGATGGGGTCTCGGCCGGTAGTTGTTGGTGAAGGTTTTCGTGTAGGTGCCCTCGGGGCCGATCCCAGACCGCGCCGTTGTTGGAGACTGCGTTGGTGCCGCTTTGGAGAGTTTGGAGTCGCGGAGAGCATGTTGGAATTGAAGTGACTCTCTCGAAAGTAGTCCAATGAACCAGCAATATCGTTTCTTCTTCCATGTTGAGGTTCCTAAGGCTCCCGCGTTCTTAAGGAAAGCCTTTGACGTTGCAGCTTGTTTGGTGCTGATTGGAGTGTGGCTCTTCTACTTCCACAGTTGTACACGTAGCGATTCAATTGTTGCAGTCGCTTTTGCATTCGCTTCAGACAAGTTTGGGAGGGGCAGCGGGCCGTTGGCAGATCTTGGTAACTGTTAGCACCTCAGTGGAGGGAGGTCGTCTTAGTAGGTATGCGTGCCTGGGCTATCTACCATGCCTGGGCCACATATCCTGCCTATCGTGCCTGTCGTGCCTGTCGTGCCTGTCGTGCCTGTCGTGCCTGTCGTGCCTGTCGTGCCTGTCGTGCCTGTCGTGCCTGTCGTGCCTGTCGTGCCTGTCGTGCCTGTCATGTCTGTCGCGCCTGTCGCGCCTAAGCTTGTCCTGTCTGTTCTATCTTTCCTACCGATCCCACAGGTGGAGGCCAATAGCGTAACGTTGTGTAAAGGAAGCTGGAAGTTCTTGGAGACGAAATTGACCGATATAGCCTGGGAAGCTCACTGACGTTTGGGCATCAGTGTTGAGACAAGCGTCTCCACTGATATGATGTCAAGAATTTGTTGACTATATGCTGCGTGCTCAGAGTGCTCTACCCTAAGCTGCTCGTCAGGGAAGAAGGCTATAATGGACTGAGGGTTTTGTACTCCGTGTAGATGTTGTGCTCAAATTCTCGGACCACACAAAGCAGCAATGATGGTTATGAGTCCCCATAAAGGGGCGAAGGACGCAATGTCAAGGATGGGAAGCGACCTGTCGCATATGAGCCATTCGTTCCATTGGTTACAAGGTGAAGGCAGAGGACTCAGTCTCAATAAGGCATGGTCACACCTTTTTTCGCGAAAAAAAAGGGGTGACCATACCCTTTGTGTTGCGAGTAGGCCGCGTTTCGGTTGCTATTCGCAGGTTCGTACGCTCGTACATTCGTACAATCGTACACTCATATGTTCAGCCAGGTAAGGACCGGCTGGAAAGGCACAGCTGGACAGGGGCCAGCTATTCGCACGAGTCAGGCACTCGACCGACAGCATTTCCTATGTGTATAAGTATTTGCTCGTTCCCCAGGTAGAATAGATAGCAATAAGCAGTACTTCCACTACCAGTATCTACTGCATACCTGTCTGCTGCGCGCAACACTTTGCAGATTGTAGATTGCTGGGCTAGACCCAAACAGGCTTCGTCTTCGCCTGAGTGGTGACTCACGTGCGCACGTGTGCGGGGCGTGTTTTAGACGTGTTCAGAACGTGCCCATGGTGTCTCACGGACACCGGCATATAAGAGAGAAGCCAGCCACATTTTGTCAACACAGACGTGATGGCAACGCCGAAGGAAAAGATTCTATCACAGTTGCTCAAGAGTGGAACAACGATAACCAAGTCAGGAAGACAATCAAGATTGCCAAATCGGTATGGACGCAACAAGATTCGGAGTGGGTACCTTGGAGTCCATTTTGGGACCCATCGATCGAGCGTGAGCGTCGCACGCGAGCCACAGGGCGCTCACCCTTTCACTTACCCGTCACTCACCCTCGCTCACCCTGGCTCACCCTGGCTCACCCTGCTCGCGAGGTGCGAGTGTTTAAAGCGGCATGGTGTGGGTGAGCGTGAAGGTGAGCTCGGGGCGGATTTTGGTTCTCTTGTGCTGCCAAGCCAACTGAAGGCAGCCAAGGCGCAAAATTCTTCACCTGTCAAACCAGAATAACAAATCTTGATTTATTGCAGTGGCAGAAAAGGATGAATATGTTGAAAAGAGTGTGAACCAACAAGCCATTCAATTTCGTTCAGCAAGGGCTTTAAAAAGTCCGTATACATATGGTCGGGCATCAAGATAGCATATCCAGGAGCGGGAACCTCGATTTCCAACTCCAAGAGCTCTAATAAACCGACCTCTGCAGAAGGGGAAATTTCAACGAGTGCTACGGGTCTTCTAGTCGGGGCGCGTTAGAATGCGGTAGAAAGGGTGCTGAAAACAGCCCCAAAGCCGCCGTCTTCTCCCACCTTTTCGCAAGTATAGACACGGGCGGCTTGAATTTCGAGAATTTTGTCTGTCCAGAGCAATTCTTATTTCTCTGCAACCAATCATATTTTCCATATTCGAATCTGCTTTCCAAAATGTCTGCAGACATCTGCGCGAGTTGTCACGAACCGCTTCTTCTCGAAATCGAACCAGATAGCGACGCCGAAGAGCAGGGCGCACCCAGTTCATCTACGCCGGGAAGTATACCGGACGATGTCGAGCTGCGGTGTGGCTGTCACTATCACTGGTAAGAGTTTCCACTTTACAAGACAAATTTTGTATCTAGTTTCGCGGCTGATGGTATCTAGGGAATGCTTTCTCGAAGCCTACACTGTTACGGAATGCCCGAATTGCTCCAAGGACATCTCCTCACTCTCGCCCAGCGGCCAGCAACAAGTCCTCTGCACTGTGAGGAACGAGGGCGGCGTTCAGGAAGATTTCGACATCCTGCCATCTGCAACTGAAGAAGCATATCTGAGGACGTACCCAGAGGAGAGGATAGGGCATGCCTTTTTGGAATTTTGCCGTGAAGGGGACGTGGATGCCATTGTACACCTTGTTAAAGACGAGGAGTTGAACGATGCTGAAGAAGAAGACGATAAGGTTGACATACTCAGGTACCAAGGAACATTTGAGGGGATCGAAGGGTCTGGGTTGCATGTTGCCATCAGACACAATCAACAGGAGGTTGCTTGGCTGATGCTTGCCCTCGGCTCAACTATGGACTGGGCACAATTCCCGCCGGAGGTGTTGCAGGGAATGAAACAATTAAACTTAAGGAAAGAAGACAGAAGCGCCGGCACAGACGTGCGAAGCCTACTGGACAATGATGGCCGAACTGCTGCTGCTGTGGCGCAAGAAATGGGCGGAATTTGGTCAGATTGGTGCAACAGCGGTCGGCTTCTTCCTGGCTGAACAAACACCTCAGCTTTGATATGTCTCATTAGAATCGCCTGCCATTCACAGGCAAATATGGTCCTGCCAAAGATATGAAGCACAGACACATTGCTCTGCGCTATCCAATGGACCGGAAGTCTGGCACGTACTTTGCTCCAGATGTGAAGAAAGCCAGGGGACTGTACCCACTCTTGCCCTAGTGATGCAAGACCGAATCAAGCAAAATCTGATTCCAGACTATCAGGTGATCTTGGTCTGAGCACTGGGGAGCCTCGAATGTTTCTGGAATGAAAGAATCTCGGAGTCGCTTCAGAGCTCGGGTCGTCGCATTTGAAGCAATGAGCTATGCAACATAATGACACAAGAGTCTTCAATTTGTCTTCAAGTTTTGGGTTTCCCGAAGGATGTGCTTGGTGTGACTTCCGGTCGCTACTGGTATCAAGTTGTCGTCTTCGCCTTTAAGGATGCTGACCGTTGTGAAAGCCAGATTTCGTCCCACTTTAGTCGTTTTCCCCTCGATAGTCAAGATGTCGTTTTCTTTGGCTGTTGAAATGTACGAAACATGAATGTCAACAGAGAGTCCTGTCTGCTCCAGTCCATGGGTGGCGACGGCCATGCCACCAGCCCTGAAATCATGCATCAGCAAAAGCTAGAAATGCAGGAAAGTGGAAATACAGGTTCCTACCAGTCAACGATTGTGGCGGAGGTACTCCCATGGAGCCCACCCTTTGAATTCAGATGATTAGGTCCAACCTTGAGCTTAGCTACTATTTTTCCTTTCTCTGCGTAGACTATCTCGATATCGGAGAAAAGGAATTTGTAAAGTCCGCCTTTTGACACCCTGGCCCAGCAAGCATTGACGCTGGCTATTGGGTCTGAGGACATCTTGACTGGTTCTGCAATCGAAAACCCTGCCTACGCGAAACGAACTGCAAAGGAATGAAAGAATTTTGTAGAGCGACCAGAGAAGAGAGTGATTGGATGTGGGTAAGGAAAGCCACAATAAAGGACAAAACTCCAATTCAAATGGCAAAATAGGGTATTACGCCTTCACAGTTTAGCGGCCCCGTGACCGCCCTCACCGCCCGCCGCGTCTGGTATGGCGTCGGACCCGACCTCATCTGCCAGCCCGGCCCTTCACCATGAAGACGCACTCGTCCCCCGCCGCTTTTCCATTAACCCTCTCCATCCTTTCCTCCTCCCTCTTCATTTTAACGATGTCTCGTGTCTCAGGCCTCAGGCGAGCTCCACTTCCCCCCCCAACCCTCCCCTACAGGCCCGCGGCCCCACAGAAAGATACGACGGAGCTAATCGGAAGAATGCCGCCCAGGCGACTACTGACTGCTATCTAGGTTTTATTTTGCGCATGCATTCTGGGGATCGCTAAGGTCGCTAAATGACCATTTTCGGTAGCTGAAAATAGAAAAGTGAGTTTCAAAAATGGAGAATTCTAATATTGGCCTTAGAGAGTTCTCTCTACACGCAAATAGCCCCTAGGGACAATTCGGTCGAGTCTTTCATGTCATCCGACTTCTCCCTACACGCAAATCTCCCCCAGGGGCAATTCGGTCGAGTCTTTCATCTCATCCGACTTCTCCCTACATGCAAATCTCCCCCCAGGGACAATTCGGTCTAGTTCCGACTTCTCCCTACAGGCAAATCCCCCAGGGGACAATTCGGTCGAGCCTTTCATCTCATCCTTGCCTCACCACTGCCGAACAACATCCTCCTCAGATCCGGCCCTGACCTCTCTAAACAACATCCGTCAACCACCTTGAATAGCCTCCTCCCCCCACAGCGTCCACTTTAGGCTAGATGCCTACTTTGTCCTTTTCCCTACAAGAGCGCTTGCGGAGAGGAATCTACCTTGGCAGACTGTCCCATACTGACTCTTACTCGGATATTGATTCTTGTGCACTGCCAGAAATGTCACAACAGGAATAGACTACGGTAGGCCTTAGGCGTATCTTCGTCGACCTGGAATAGGTTTGCGACGAGTAAAAAGCCTCTAGCAGAAATCAACAAAAAGTATTCTTAGATCTTCAAAAAGCCGAAAGGCATTTCTAGAATAATTCGTCGCCTTGGGATGTGCCCAACATTCTTGCCGTCTATTGGGAGAGGCAGGCAGTAAATGCTGTTTCAAATGGCGAGGTAAAGCCTGGTCTCTAAAAGCTAAAAGTCTTGGCGCTACAGGAATTCCCTCCCCGATATTCGTGTAGTGCTGGGAAACCCGGAAGATGCCTCTTCCCCATCGTACATACGCATCCAAGTATGAGTCACTGACGTGAATGCTGGTAAGCTTGTGGAATTGGCTATGATCACGTGAAGATCCCTCAAAGTGCTGGACGGCAACATTACTCTTAGCACGCGTTTCTTCCGCGTACAAGCCAAACGAGACCCCAAACGAGACCCAAACATGGCAGAGGTCCAAAATCCGGTATTACCGCCGATGAGACAAGTCTTCGATTCAATATTCCCACGCGACAAGATCAAGCCTCCAGCTCAGCCGCAACGGTTCTACAATCGAGGTCCAGGCTATGATGAAAGGCAGCGACAAGTCCTTGCTCAATACAGTCGGATCATCCTAGGCATCGGAAATGAGGAGTTCGAGTTTGGTGAGGATGAGACATTTGGGGATTCCTTGTTCTTCAAAACCTACTATTCTGCATGCCCGTCCATGTCAAGTATCAAGGCACCACACAACGCAGTCATTGAGTCACGGCACGTCGTAAAGACGCGTAACGAGCTTTTCACGTTTGTGGAGGAATGGCAAAGGCAACTTGGGGGAGACCATGTCCGTAAAGTCTTCGCCGCAGTCCTTGACAAACTCATTACTGAATTCGTCAACTGGGCATATGCTGGTGTGTATGAAGAAGAATCTGAGATCATTCCTCACTTGCGCTACTGGGTCGAAAACATATTCGCTAGATACGTCGTGCAGGTTCTGGATACTCTCGGCTCTAGCGAAGGATCCTCGAGGCACACAAGTGTGTCCGAGGTCAGCCACACCGACGTCCAGAAATGGATAGAGATGGCCCTCACAAGGCTTGGTGCACTACGGGTGGATGAGCTCTTCGACATCATCATCGACTGGGACGAGACGCAAAGCGGCATCGACGATCTTAAGCACTACATTACCAATCCTGCGACCAGGACATACCTAACCAGCAATTTCAACAATGTGCTTACCACGCGATTGTTGCACCCTGGGGCATCTACAGTGGAGATCTTGCAGCTGTACGTTTCGATCATTCGTGCCTTCCGCAGACTCGACCCTAAGGGCGTGTTGCTTGACCGTGTCGCGCGCACCATCCGCCGCTATCTCCGAGATCGCGACGATACTGTCAAAGTAATCGTAACTGGCCTTCTGAGTGATGCCATCGACGCCAACGGAGATCCAATTGCGTCGGATTTGGAAACCCTCACTGAACTCGCACTCGAACTTAGCCAGCACGACCTCGACAGCAGCAAAGACGATGACGGTGAGCTAGACTGGGACAACATGGAGTGGATGCCAGACCCGATCGACGCAGCCCCAGACTACCGGAAATCGAAGAACACAGACGTGATAGGCAGCTTGATATCGTTATTTGAAACGAAGGACGTCTTCGTTAAGGAGCTCCAGACAACACTTGCTGATCGCCTCCTCCGCAATAAACCAGACTTTGACCAAGAAACGTCCGTGCTCGAGCATTTAAAGATACGCTTTGGCGACTCTGCTCTCCAAGCATGTGAAGTTATGCTTCGCGATGTGACCGATTCAAAGAAAGTTGACAATATCATCCGGCAGGACCAAGGGCTGCAAAGCCAAGCAGGAACATCCTCAGACCAACCTCTCCACGCAAAGATTCTCTCCCGTCTCTTTTGGCCCACATTACCCTCACAATCCTACAAAGTCCCCGCTCCAATACAAGCCCAGCAAACACGCTACGAAAAAGGCTTCATGGCACTCAAGCAATCCCGCAAACTGACCTGGCTCGACTCTCTTGGCCAAGTCGAAGTCGAACTCGATCTGGCAGATCGCGTCGTTCGCGAGGAGGTTCTCCCCTGGCAAGCTGCCGTCATCTACGCTTTTCAGACCGAAGATGCAAATGAAAATGAGGATCCAATTCCCGGGACCTCCAACGGCGAAATTGCAGGCAGCGTCACATGGACCATCGAATCCCTCGCCGAAGAACTCTCCATGTCACCCACCCTCGTCCGTTCCGCCTGCATCTTCTGGGCCTCCAAACGCATCCTCCTCCAACTCCCCACCGATCCCGAAACCTACACCGTCCTCGAGACCCTCCCTACTACCGACTCCCAGCAACCTTCGGCAGGACCGTACTCCCAACCCTCCGCCCCCGTACAAGCCTCTGCCGCAACGGCAGCAGCCGCGACCGCTTCGGCCGTAGCGGAAGCCGCGGAAGCGGACCGTCAGTCTAAGATGGCATTGTACGCGCAGTTTGTGGTCTCGATGCTAACGAACCAGGGCGCGATGCCATTGCCACGCATCGCTATGATGTTGGGTATTGTGGTGCCCGGCGGGTTTCCCTTTAGCAATGAAGAGCTGCGAGAATTTTTGAACGGGATGTGTAAGGAGAGGGTGTTGGAAGTAGGACATGGAGGCGTTTACAAGGTCGTGAATTAAGAAAGGAGGGAAGGAAAGGATTGGGTCATAGAAGATAGACAGAACGACCAGCATGCGCGGAGGCGGCCTGCCTGTAGAGATGTACTTAATGGTCAAGAAAATAACTCGCATTGCGGTTATATTGCATGCGATCGAGATTCGAATGGAGATTCAAAAGAGGAAGGATTGAGTTCTTGAAAGCTAAGCTACCTCTGCGATGTAACAACATAATTTGCCTTGTACACATACTACAAGAATGATCCCAAAAGTGCCATAAAATCTGAGACACAGTTAGGCTCCGGGACTCCTGTAAATGCTTTCATGGACCCTTAGGTAAACTCCATAATCGTGACATCTACTATTCCATTGTTCCCCAAAATCCGGAGTGAAGTAATTGTACCACCCAGCGCCAGTGAAACCCTCTCCCAACCTTTTTTTGGAGTGTGAATCTGTGGAAGTCTCAAGCACCAGCTGACTCGTCCTGTTTGCGCTCGTTGATGCGCTTGGCCCATTTCTTGCCCACCTCGTAGCTGCTGATCATGATTGCGCATGCTGGCGCAATTTTCAGACACCGTGCAGCCCAGCCTTTGAAGAGGCCGCTTGCACCCTCCTCTTTGAAAATGTGATATAGAAATCTTGGCATGGTCATCTCCTCGGGAACAACTTTTGCAGATTTAGCCATAGCTTGTTTGGCACCATCGTCTCCCAAATGTCTATATGTTTGCCGTCTTGTTTTGCCCACGTCGAATGGGGTCGTGACGAATGCCGCGAAACCTCCCGAGATTGCCCCCGCCAGGAAGCTATCCACGAAGGTTACCGAATGCGTTTCGGTCGTTCGAGACTGCCTTTGTCCTGTGAATGCACGATCTGAATCGAGGTGGTGACCTCGACCAGCCATCCTCTCCCTTGCATCTGATAATTGGTTGCGTGCCGCTTCGTAGCCATACCAATAGAGTCCTGAAAATGGAACATCTCGCCACATGGTAAGTGTCAATCCTCGCCACAAAGAAGTATAGCCTTGCGTCTGTGTCATCTGGTGTAGACCGGTAAGTGTGGATTTGAAGATGCCTGTCGCGCTTCCAGAAGTGGCTTGCATTCTGGTTCTGAACATTTCGATGGGTGAGACAACAATGGCAGCTGCAACTCGAGCAACTGAGCCTGCAACAAGAGGGGCGTAGACATCGTTCGTGAAGCGGTGAATGGGGCTGGAATGGTTGTACCGCAGCCAGTCGTACCCGCTGAAATAGATGACGTTGGCAGGAATTGCCATCATCAATGTTGGACTGAGGCCACGCCATAGTGTGAGAGTACCTTCGTTTCGAGAAATTTTCTTGAGACCGTCGAGGGTCGAGGTGAAGGTCTTGCGTTGTGTCTCCTCAACTGCACAGTCGGCACTTGCTGTGGTTGCATTACTGCTTGCCATGCAGAAGTCGGCATTGTCCCCAACCCAGAAGACTTCTCGACAACATGCGGTGACACCCAAATCAGGAGGAAGTTGTTTGAACGACGTAGAGTAAGCTGGAAATTTTGAGAGGTTTAGCGGAGAAGGTATGGAAGATTGAGACTGTAAGCGGACTCGGACAACATCGAGGGGTGTGACTGTTTCAAAAGATGTCAGTACATTGCATAGCATTGGGGTTGGTAATGTGGCAGGATTCCAGCCCACTCCTGATCAGTGAGAACAGTATATGTTGGGTGCTGTTTGCTTGAGGAAAGCTGTCTTACCCAGCAAGGAAGTGAGGACGCTGCCTCCCGTTGCAGATATCATTCTCTGGGTGACAGTAATGTCGGTCCCGACAGATCTAGAGCTTGCCATCTTGCTGGTGGTATTCTGTTCTTCGACCTGTATTCTGCCATGCTGCTGTCCCATGTATGCATCCCTGGCACCATCTCCGCTTGGAACGAACGGATTCGCCAATGGACTTCGCGTATCCCCGGCCGCGAAGCTGGACATTCAAGTGATCATAAGGGTAACGACGTGGTCAGGAATTAAGTAATGTAGAATGTGGCAGCTGTCGTTGGTTGAGGGTTGGGTGTTCAATGACTGGATGGTGGGATGCGATAACAAAACTTTTTGATTGCCACACTAAAATGCAGCTCGTCATAAAGCAGAATGCGGCCTAGTGCTCTAGCAAGATTAGTTTAGCTTAATCTGCTCATGAAACTTGGCGAGCTTGGCAACATTTTGTTTGGCTTGGAGCTCGATCTTTCAGAAGCATAACGGGCAGCTTGCCCCCCAATCTACATCATTGCGACTTAGATTTGCAGCATTTCCGGATCAATCTGTGTTTCGAAATCACTCTCCGAAGCCTGAACAAGCGATTCATGCAAGAATACGAATGCTGCGACTTTCGCCTAAGGTTGCTCCGCCTGACGCTGACGCGACTCGCATGAGCTCACGCGTCGTGAGAACTGCCACTGCTCCATGACCAGGATACAGAGGGCAAAACCAAAGCTTGAGCTTTCCAGGAGAAAGGCCAGTAATTGATGAGGGATGCGAGTTCGGGCAAGCACACTGTGACGTAAGATTTCTTGGGCTCTCGCAAGTCAAGTGCGAGTTTCGCAGTTCGTACCTACGTATACACATATTGCAATCTGCGAACTGCGCAGCACAACGAATACAGCTAAGTTCTGGATGACTTCACTCTGCAGCCCGTCTATGACGACGGTGTCATCCAGTGGAGTTTTAGTGAACTCATGGCAAAGTATTAATGGAGTATACCCAAGCAAAGCAACGATGTCTAAGCAACTTGGCTTCTCTCGAACGGAATTTGGAACCAACTGGCCGCACCCTGCATCACTGTCAATATGTTACGTTGCCAATTTTCATGATCTTTATCAACCTGCTTGTGGTGTCCATTCAAGCCTTTCCATTATCGTCCGGGTCCGACACCGAGCCTAGGATACTATATGTCGCTATGCAGAGCAAAGGAATTCTGACGGTCTCTTTCGATCTTTCGAAGCCATCTTCGATGAGCTTACAGATCATCGATGTGAACACGGATGGCAGATTCATGCCTGGCTGGCTCACAACTCACAATGACAAGAAATACTCAGTGTCAAGGACTGATTACCCCTCCAATAGCTCCGTGAATGGCGGGAGTCTTTGCCTTCCAAAAGCACTACGCACAAGAAGGACAAAGAGCGGCAGCTAGTAGCAACTATAGCCTTAGCCTACTTAGCAGCACCAATACAGGTGGCAAAGGCGGAGTCGCGTGCGACGTTAACAGAGATGGGAGATCAATAGGCGTCGCGAGCATGTGAGTGGAAATGAACATCTCAGATCGATTTCTCAGCACTGACCTTTGAGGCCTAGCGATGGTTCTGCAGCTTCCGCACATCCCCTATCCGAGACTGGCCTTTTTGGCGAGGCTTCCTACCTATTCAAATGCAACCTGGCTCAACCTAGCCCGGGAACGAACGACAACCAGATTCAAAGCAATCCTCATGAAGCCATATTTGAGCCTTCTGGTCAATTCATGTTCGTGCCAGGCCGAGGCGCAGACCGACTTTACGCGTATTACGTTGCCGGGCCCTACAGCGTATCGCAAGTACCGAATGTCACACTACCACCTGGCACAGGGCCTCACATTACGTTTCGAACTTTCAACTGCACCCGGACATATATGTAGCTGGTCAGCGGGCTGGGCAATACTGTTCGTGTCTTCACATTGGATGGCGTTTCAAATTTGATCGATGACACTCCAGCAACGGGTACTCCAAAGTTGGAGATAATACTACAACAGACAATTTCGACTCTCGGATTGGGTGTTAATCACACGGCACCTGACAAGCACCATTTGGCGGCTGAGAGCGCCTTATCAAGCGACAGAAAATTCGCCTATGTTTCCAATCGAGATACTACGACGTATGCACCTGACACTCTGGCCACGTTCTTTAGTGAATCCAACCCCAGGGATAGATCACGATCATCTAACCTACCTCGGGCACAACACGACATATGGAAAGATACCAAGACACTTCTCGTTGTCTCCTGATCCACAGACGCAGTATGCAGCTGTCGCAAATGAAGTCTCGCAGTCTCCGTTGGTCTTGGAACGTGGGCAGTCGGGCTTCGTGGGTGCTGTCAGGGGCAATTTGAGTCTGGACTTGCTTGATGCTACTCAAAATCTAGGTCCAACGGCAGTAATCTGAGGCTAGAAGGCTACTGCTTGCTGTGGTAATAACTACGGGCCAACTTCCCCCTTTTCTAGCTTTACTACAACAGGTGGCCTTACATAATGGAAAGCAGCAAGTAGAGGCCGATGAAATGGGCATTAGGTCCTTACATGCCTCGGTAATCCGATAAGGTTGATTGGAGCCTACTGGTCAGGTGGGAGTCCAGGATGCATGTTGGACCCATGTAAAATGGTAGCGCATCATGCGGGCGGCATGTTAAGCTCATTTCCCGCTTCCATCCACTGATGCTGGTGTAACCAGAATTGCAATAACGCAATCGCCCGTGAATTCGCTCAGCCTTCATCTGATGCTCGGTGGTCCCCTACCGGCATCGGCAATACAACGTAGCATACTGCTAGTGGTCTTATTTGTCCGCTCGCACCTAGAGCCAATCGTATCCGTACTGCTCTCTGCCCCAACAATGTCACTCTGAAAGACTTGCAGCAGGGCTGTAAGGCCGGACCCTGCTTGGCGCAGCTGAAAGAACGTTGCTCGACGTTGATCAAAACATTACAAAGCCGTTAATGACGCGTCATTTGAACTCAGCCCTGCATTTGGTCTCATTACACCGTTCATAAGTAAGTCTTGATGCTTGCTTTACGGTCCAGTTCAAGAATCCTGACTTTGCAGCCAACAAGGGGCGCAATTACGAATCCATAACAATGGCTGCGTATCAGGCCACTGCGTCGCTTCCCGCCGGGAGAGCGAAAAGGTAAAATTACACTTTACAAACCCTCGCGCATGCGCTGCAATGTAGTTTCTGTTTCAAGAACGTCACTGACTCGAGTACAGTTGCACAGAGTGTCGCCAGGTAAAGGTATGACCTGGCTCACCATTTCTCAATATTCCAACTAAGGCTACGACGCTGATCTTTCCTTTATAGCTTGCATGCAACGCGAAGAAAACCTTTCCGGCGGCTTGTTCTCGATGTGCCACAAGGAAGCTCGACTGCAAGCTGGACTCGTCATTTAAGAGAGTACCGACCAGGAAGTACGTTGCATTGACTGAACCTGTCGAAGCGCCCTACGAAGATATAGCTGACGAAAAGCTAGGCGAATGGAAGAATTTACCAACGAGCTGAATACTCTTCGCGCGAAGGCTGATGCCGCTCATGCACTTGTCACACCTACCACGTTGGGCATTACCGGAGACCGCAAACGATCCACGTCCAAAAGCTCTCCTGGAGCGATCCCGCAAGTGGAATTTGAGGAGGCTGACACAGCTTCCTCGCAATGGCTGAACATCGACCATAGCCTGGAGACTCAGTCTAGGTCACTGGAACTCATCACTTTGACTCCTGAAATAATCCTGGAACTGCTTTCCCATTTTGAAGTATACTATTATCCGCACCTGCCAATTTTAGAGCCGATCGAGTCTACTTCCGCTCTAGTAGAAAAGAGTCCATTTCTTTTCTGGACGATCATGCTCACATCATGTCAGTGGCACCCAACCTTGAACTACCTCTATCAACAGATGATAGCACCACATGGTGGGTGATGTTTGCGCAGACATGAGGTACAATTCGCCACTGACCGCTTTTTAGAGACATTGCTCGCGTCACTTCCCCACCATGCCATTAATTCACTTTATGCAATTCATGCACTTCTGATTGTCTCGCTCTGGCCGGTCCCAAAAATCAGCCAGTCCCAAGATCCGGCCTGGAACTATAGCTGCCTGGCCATCAGTGCAGCAACGCAGATGGGTTTAAGGCGGCCTCTGGCAACGCCGGAACCCTTTGAAGATTGGGGTGGGTGGCATAGGGCGAAGTTGTCAGTCTTTACTGCGAAAACTAAAGCATTGACCTGGCTAGCATGCTTCAATGTCAACGTTCAGTGAGTAAAAGCCTAGGCAGCGCCACAACGCCGGGCGTGCCCCGAACGTTGGCGCGAGCCAGCTTCATTCAAGATTAATTGAGCATAGCTCTGACTTGGGATGAACTAGGATCAGCACGTTCACAGGAGTACCACCGAGTTTATGCACACCGTCTCAACTTGATGAGGTCTTCTCGATATGCCGGGATGCAGACACAGTTCTACCTCGGGCATTCATTGCGTATACTGAGATACAACGACAGATTGGCAGATACACTGCACAACTTGATGGCATCATAGACAATCATGCTCAACAGTCTCTGACCTCATTCCTGGATAGGGAGCTCGAGAGTATAAAAACTTCATACCACGACGTGTGGTCACCCGAACTCGAGATGCATCTCAAAGCTGCCAAGCTGTACCTATACGCTCTCTGTTTCGTTAATGAGCAGCGCCTAGCTCCTCAAAGTTCCATTACCCGGTCACAAGTCTCGACATATTCCCAGTTGATAATGCAACAGGGTCTTACGGCTGCTGCTCGCTTGATTAGTACTTTCGCGGATATACACACCTCAACGGCCTCCTTACCAGACTCGATTAAATACTCTACCCACACCAGTTCCTGCAGCAGTCATTTACTCTTCTATCCCAAGCCTTACTTCACCAATCTTTACTTCGCAACTATGTTTCTGCTCAGATACCTTGTCGCACAACCTCAAGCCTCTCAGCACGACCGCGAACAAGCCATAAATCACATAACGACGTCCCATAGGATCTTTTCTGCTCTTAGCTGCTCTCGTGATCACAAACGCGGCGCACTTCTTATTGAGGTTCTCGGTCGCATGACTCGTTCCGGTGGTCTTCCTCCAAACCTCCACATCAAAAGCCGTCTCGGTGCATCGTTCGTTTATGACTCGACCGTCAATGCAGCGTTGTTCCGAATTAGGGATCCACACACAGGACAGCTGGCACGACCTAATACGTGGATAACGTTGAACGAATCGGCGAACTTACCACCAGCGCCAGAGGAGTTAGCAGACTATACCGCAGCTCTTTCGACCCACAACAAAAGCGGTTCCAATACCGATGAATCGCCGATGCTGGAGACTTACATGCAAATGGATGAGGGTTGGACCTGGGGAATGTGGGATGATCAGATCTTTGACTCTTTGGCGATGGGTACAGCCTTTCAAGTCTCACCGGAAGAACAATATTGATTCTGCTCGATGGATGCCTTTCCATCCTGTTGTGATACTTCGACCAGCCGTGAACTACAACATCTCTTCTTGCTCATAAGAGTCTTCCTCGAGTTGCAGAGGTCACATCCATATGGTCCTCTCTGCTGATTTGATTGACCTGGGCCGTCAACGGGCGGGTTTCCCATGGAAGAGCAGCCTAATGAAGATATGGTGCATACTTTCCAGCCCTGGTATGTGCCGTGTCGACTGCGATGCTGAGGAGACAGATGGATGAGCCGCAGATTCTTGGCATGCGATGTTTCAACGAAACATACAGTACAGAGATTCGGCCACAGTGCTGACGGATGTTATCTGCTTTGATGACGGCTTTGGAGGTTCATTAAGTGGGTGACTCGCGACCGTGATACGACATCCGTGAGGTCCTTGGATGGCTTATGAAGTAGCCATACTGCATACTTTCCCCGCACAGGTCGCAATTCGCGATTCGCGCTCCGGGACTCGCAGTTCGGAGGAGGATCGCTCGGCACACAACCGGACGCAACTTTTGCAGCTTCAAGTCAAATACTGTGATTGTCTTCTTCGAGAGATATTACGCAGATGATGTTGATGAGTCTCCTTTAACTGATAGCGGAAAGTTTAGCCTTTGGGGATGAAGACAGGCTTTTGGGTTGGAGAGCAATTTTCCCGCACTTCCACAAGAAACGCAGACGGGCTGCTCAGGAATGCAATCAACTTGGACTCTGGGACATAATCTCTCAGTAATTCTCATTCCACGACCTAACTGTCTTTCATTTTGTCTATTGGTCTCTCTCATTGCCTATGCGAAACCCGCTCGTCGTTAAAGCCGATTTTCGGCTTTGCCGCTCTGGTCGATAGAGTTCTGCATTTAGTAGTTCACCTACTGGACATTACCACAGAGTCATCAGGCCTGGCTAGTCCTCGTCTCCTAGAGCGTGGAAGGAGAAGGGCGTCCATAGAAAGTCTGCCAAGCTTGATTACACTGTGTAGAGCGCCTCTTCCACCTCCCCAATTGGCGGATTAGTCTACGCCTTTGGCTAAGATCGGTATCAACGTATGTACGAGCCCAGTCACTGAAGGCAGCTACATGATGAAAAGATGTATTGACTGTAAGAGCATTGTAGGATCTGAGAGTAGATTTACTGACTTTCATCTATAGGCAGACATAACTCCTCACAGACTCACCTTTCCCGGCCACACCCTCTTTACTCCCTCCACATTCACGTCACCCTTCGCCTCAAACGCTTGAATTGCCAACTTCGCAATCTCGTCACCCCATTCCTGTAAAAAGTGCCCTCCCTCCTGGATCTCCGCATAATAACACCCATTTTTCCACACTTTTGCCAGCCGCTCCATTACCTGAGGCCCCAGCACCGGATCCCGCATCCCGCATGCCATGAACACGTCCTCCGCTCTGAAGATATCACTCGTCGCATAGAACCCTAGACTCGCCTTCGATACCTCTACGCCCTCCATCTCCGGGCTCGTCATGACTAGGTTTGGGAAGCGGCGGACGCCACCCTTGTATCTCGCATCGGGGAATGGCGCGTTGTACACGTCAGCCTCAGCTTTGCTGAGGTGGCGACAGCTACGCTGCATGAGAGCAGCGATGTTCATATCCGGGTTCCGGTTGCTGTAGGTGCGCCAGTCGATGAAGCCCTGTGTTGGGGTCTGGCCGGTGGCGATGAACGTGTTCATCACGAGGAGTCGAACGAAGCGGTCTGGCATCGTCAACGGCAAAGTGAGCCCAAGGAGCCCGCCCCAGTCCTGGACGACGAGAGTGATGTTGGTTAGGTCTAGGGTGCGGATTAAGTGCAGGAGGGAGTTGCGGTGGAAGTTGTAGGTGTAGGTGGCATCGGCGGTGGGCTTGTCGCTGCGACCGAAGCCGAGGAGGTCGGGGGCTATGATGCGGCGGGATGGTTGTGTGCCGGAGGAGGTGGTGTATTTGAGCAGGACGGGGATCATTTTGCGGTACAGGTACGACCAGGTGGGTTGGCCATGCAGGCAGAGGAATGTTTCGTTGGAAGTTGGTGATTGAAGCCCGTCGGTGTTTTCGTCGATGTAGGCCATGCGGAGGTTGCCATATTGGAGATAATGGGGTTGGTAAGGGAAGTCCGGGAGGTCGCGGAAGCGGTCCTCAGGTGTGCGGAGGTAGGCAATGTTTGGTAGAGACATTGTAGGATTGAAGTTCTCCTTTCTAAGCGCAATAGAGCCAACTTGGGGAACGACAGGAACGAGACAGAACACGTATAGAGACTCAAGGCTGTGGAATTTGAGTACCTATTTTTGTAGCTAATGTCCACCGATGAGGGATAGCAAGCCTAGCCCTTCGCAAATCTTCTGAAGACCGCTAGCTCCCACTTCATAGCTTCAACGTTGAGTCCCACCTGGTCATCTAAGAGCTCATAAGAACATGCGAACGCATAATTCGGTTGAATAGTAATCAGACTGCGGAGATGATTCCGAATCGCTGAACAGACCGAAACTAAGGTCAATTGATATGGACAAATGAATGGGACTTGGCGCTGCCATGTTTTAGTGTCACATGGAGTATGAAGCGTCAAGTCCGCGTTCGCTTCGTCTCTTACAGCAAAGTGTGTTGAAAGGCCGAAAGTGTGATCTGCGACGGGGATAGCAGATTGCAAGTCGCCCAAAGGGGAAACTTAGCTGTTAGGAGTTAACACAAGTACTTGTACAAATAATGGGTTTAGCGTCATTCGGGCGTACCTTTCGACGATTCAACAGGCGCGCTGTAGACTTCTCCCTACGAACCATATAGTCGCTACAAGCCAGGATAGGTCTCGGATTTGAAAGGACGCCTGCGGAGACCGGGGTTGCGTAGAAAAGTAAGAGGAGAAAGAAAAGATATAAACCTACGAGCCGTCCGCCTTTACTTCACACTCATCACAGTCATCTACAGCAATCCCTCCAACCAGAATCTCAACAACATCTCGTGCAATATTTTTCCACTTCCTCATTGCTGCAAGTCAACAATCATGTCTCAAGTTCAAATCGCATCCAAATCCGTCGGCCCTGTCGGCTATGGGATGATGAACCTCACCTGGAAGAAGACTCCACCCCCACAGTCTCAGTCATTCTCGGCCATGCGCGCGGCTCTCGCCAATGGTGCCAATTTATGGAATGCCGGCGAATTTTATGGTACTCCTGAGCGCAATTCCTGCCACCTGCTCAACGAATACTTCACCAAATACCCCGAGGATGCTGAGAAAGTCGTGCTGAACATCAAAGGCTGCGTGGTTCCTGGCCAAGTGAAACTAGATGGGTCGGAAGCAGGCGTGAGAAGGTCTATCGAAGACTGCCTGAAGGTCTTAGAAGGCAAGAAGAGCATTGATATTTTTGAGCCCGCCCGTGTCGATCCAAACGTGCCCATCGAAGAAACAGTGCGGTTCCTCTATGAATTGCAGAAGGAGGGCAAGATTGGTGCAATTGGACTGTCTGAGGTCAGCGCCAACAGCATCCGGCGTGCGGCCGCAGTTGCACCAATCGCAACTGTGGAAGTTGAACTGTCTCTGTGGGCCACCGATATCCTTCACAACGGCATCGCATCCACTTGTGCTGAGCTAGGCATTCCAATCACCGCCTATAGTCCCCTGGGTCGTGGAGCTCTGACGGGAGAGATTATCCGCAAGAATGCCGACATACCTGAAGACGACCACAGAAAACACTTTCCCAAATTCCAGGACGACGTGTTGGAAGCGAACAACAAAGTCTTAGATGAGATCGAGAAGTTGGCCAGGAGGAAAGGTTGTACGAAACCGCAAATTGCCCTCGCTTGGGTAGTAAGACTTTCCAATGGGGTATTGCCTGATGGAACAAGGCTGGGCACTATCATCCCAATTCCTGGAGCCTCGGCCGCTGAAAGAGTGGAGGAAAATATGAGGGTTGTCCAGCTGACGGATGAGGAGATGAAGGAAATAGCCGAAGTTCTGGAGGCAAATCCAATTACTGGAGACCGATACCCTCCAGAAGCACAAAAACTGAGTGAGTACTGAAAGGTGGTTAGCATGTGCAATAAAGTCAGACTTTTTTGCTCACATTAAGTAGCAACCCATGTAGATGACATGGCAAAGTTTCACGCGACGAAGCCGCAGGTCGTGCCGTAACGTGATGGGTCGTTCGAAAATTTTAGTTGAGGTCTCGGGTGGGCCCCAGTACGGAGGGGAGTAGGGACCTTTAAACTCTTAGCGCAAAAACTCGTATTTTGCAAACTCGGATCTCGACAAATCGCATGAGGACGCTTATGATTTATTTGTACCTCACGGG
>Ga0335072_10000943_pt1 | contig 50298 bp, 55 predicted proteins | sample Lox_Sample_21_FD_206725 | JGI IMG/M metagenome (GOLD analysis project Ga0335072, IMG submission 206725) | Soil microbial communities from Loxahatchee National Wildlife Refuge, Florida, United States - Lox_Sample_2.1 | ecosystem: Environmental > Terrestrial > Soil > Wetlands | place: USA...
AGTCTAAAGTGCACGATTGGACGACGGCTGGCTGGGAGCTAGTCAACCGCGGCGGCGATTTCAGAGTTGGCGTAATTCCCAGAGTCCAACGAATAGAGCCCTAAGTCCGAACTCTGCATCATGCGCGCATCTCTCTGCTGTCAGGATTGTTTCTCATGTCAACATTCAATACAGTGGAACGAGGAAAGTAGTAGACACGAGAACTTGTTGTCAACTTATCAGCAATGAATCGTCCGTCATTGTAATCGCATTAAAACGTCCATCATAGGTTTCACTAAGCTTGCTTTCTGCTTGGACAAGAGGAGAAGGAAAAGGAAGCAAGGTGCAAGGACAACAAAGTAAAAGAGACGCTGGCGACAAGGATGTAGTGAACGAAACCTTTATAGTCGTGCAAAGGAGGAACACCACCAATAATGCCGTAGCAAATAGTTGGCGGGGATTAATCTGTTCATGGATTAGAGAAGGCTAACCGTAACTGAAGGGATGTGTGGAATATTCGATGGTGCGGTGCAGTATTAATGGATTCTGTCGCCGGAGAACATCTCAGAGTATACAGCCGTTGGAGCTCGGCGCTTATCAGGGAGAAAGTCGAAACTTTGATAGGCTTCCGTTCAGGCCTCAACTTTTGGGTCTCCTAAAGGGCTAGTAATAAATTGCAGGCAGCAGCGGATGCGCAGCGCATCAGCACGAAGGGGGAAGAGCCCGAGGCAACCACCGGGCTCGCTAAGCTGGGGTAAGTCGCAGGTAAGGGATCACCCCGTTCGGATCCAAGAGCTCACCTACCTCACCCGGGTTCACCCCTGGCTCACCCGACTTGCGCGAGCTCAGGGCAGCGATACCCACCCGCCAAGAATGGAAATGGCAATCGTCGCTGACGGTGCTCCGAGTTCTGGCCCTCTTCTCCCCCTAGCATCCTCCCAGTATTTCCACTCCCCGAAACATCTCCGCCAGCAGGAGCACCTCGCTTTCTCAGAGGTGGACATGGCGAGAGCAGGTGTCCCTTGTTGTCAAGGGTAAATGCCGCGAGTTATGCGTGGACATAGGATGGCTTTGGCCTTTTGCGGCCAGACTGGCAGCTATTCTTTGAGAGGCATTCTCCACCACTGTAGATTATCATGTGTTCCGTGAAGAGACTTCTGAGGATTTTGCAAGGCAGTCTTGTTGATAGGAAGTTTGTAGTGACGGCAAACTAAGGCTGCGAGTGTGAAGCGATTAGTTATCGAGGCGCTCTTCTTTGTTGTTTTTGGCCCTGGCCAAACCTGGGCTTTTCTCTTGGCCTTTTGGCTAAGTTCTTTGACAAACGGTTCCACACTTTACTGCGAGAAGCTTGAGAAGGCCGGTTTCCAGTTTTGAGGTCTTCTTGGATATAGGAAATTGTGTCTGAATAGTCTTGGTCGCTGTAGAAGACGTTGCGGAGGGCGGCTTTGAGGTGTTTGATTGGATTTTGGGTCTGGATACGCACTTATGCACCTGTTCGTAGTCGTTGTCATCCTCGCCATTACTGTCATTGCTGTGATCATCAAGGAGAGCTGCGGTCGGGGCCGTTGGGTATGATGCGGATTTTGGTACCTGATTCCTGGCAGTACTCACTGAGGAACTCAACGAATTAGCATTGTACGTCAGGGTCAGGTCGGATGAGACCGACAACGCGTACCTGACACTGCGAGAAGATATATCCAAGTGCGTGTGGTATGCAGCAAGAGGCCTTGGTCGGGTTGCATTCTCCCAATAAAGTTCGCATTTCGGTAGCAAATTCCAGCTTCTTTTGTGAATTACGCCATCCGGTCTAGCGGCCCCGTGACCGCCCTCACCGCCCGCCGTCTCCGGTATGGCGTGTGAGCTGGCTGCACCTGCCAGCCCGACCCTCGGCCAGGTATAAAGACGCGTTCGTCCCCCGCCGCTTTTCTAACAACTACCATTTTTCCCCCCTCCACTCTCCTCATACGGACCCTGTCGTGCCTAAGGCCTCGGCGAGCTCCACCTTCCCCTGCATCCCCCTCCCTCCACCGAAAGATACGACGCGGCCTGTGAGAAAAATGCCTCAGCGCGACCGCCTACTTTGATTCGCTCGACACCCCCTCAGCATTCTCTTGTCTGTGGGTCCAAGGGATGACGCTGAGGAAGGGCCTAGATCTCCAGGCCACCGGCGACGTGATCACGCGACGGCCTGAGATGCCGTACCCCCGCTACCCTCCTCAAAGCCTCCTGAACGAATCAACCACCCCCCTACTTCCCCACTGTGGTCGACCACGCTGCGTCAGCATGTTGACTGGCCGCCTTACCACTGCCTCATCCTTTGCCGGTCTCCACCACAGGTGCTATTAATCGGGGGAGGGTTCTGGACGAGGCGCCTATTACGCTATGACAAGGCCAATTGAGAAAACGCCACATCCTCAGCTAGAGCCCGCTGGAGCAGGCTTAAAATAGCCACTGATGTGGTCGGCGTCATCGGGTCATCCGTGCCACGTCGGCCGCAGGTCCTTTGAAGCCAAAGCATGTAACAACCGTTCGTTCTGGTTAGTTGTAACAGAGATCGTTGTGGGACCTTGTCCAGCTAAGAGTGCGACTAAGCCAATGGAGAAAATGCCTCACCGCAGCGACTGTCAGGTCTGGCGTCGTACCGCGGAACGCCCGGTTAGATCCTGCTACCTACTGTATCAGGCACGCGCTGAGTAATTTCAATCTCTCGTAGTCTTTGGGAGTGAACCTGTCGAGCTCCAGTGCATGCGACATCTCTCCGCCGACAGCTAATCTGGAACGTTGATCCACACTTCCGGAGAGTAGTATGGGTCGAGAACGCCTCGTCAGGCTGTCGCACAACACGGCAGACGGGAATCTCAATATCGCATCCCCCACCACATTGAAAATCGCCATCTTCCCTTGCCACTGAGCCTAGAAGCTGCACCTTAGAACACTAGGAGAATCTGACGTCGTTGAATCCACAGATGATGTTGGCCGACAGCAATTGCATCGTATGTGGCAGCATGTGGACTTGGTTCAGAAGGTTTTATGGAATCTTGAGGATCTGGGGAACTGCTGATGTCCACAGTATCGGCAGATTCACCGTTGTCAAATCCAAAAGGCGGACGAAACGACTCTATTTCAGGATCGTCGTCTTTCAGGAAGATTGAGCCTTTCGGCTTCGAGGTGGTTAGGTTATCAAAGAACCAAAAAAGGGAAATTACGCGGGACATACATCAAACTCGAAAAGCTCCTGAATCTCGCTCGTCATCATGCCTTCCTCTTCCAGAGCAGCCTGCCAAGGTTCCAGAAGCCATGTCTCTCGTGCATAGTGGGCGGGGGTGCGACCGAAGTTGTCAGCCGCCATTGGGGAGCAGCCTACCATAAGCAGAGTAACCAATTTCTCCTGGACAGTTTGTCGAAACCAGTCTTCGTCTAAACGATAGCAATCGGCAGTTGGAATCAGGTTGTAATCCATCCATACGTCACGTTGAAAGCACCTGTGCAAAGCTGTCCGTCCTTCCCGATCTGCAGCTGATATGTCGGCACCCTGAATGAGAAGAGTCGACAGCCACAGACAACTTTCAGGAAAGCCAGAACGGACGGCGTATAACAAAGGTGTTTCATAGTTCAAGCTTCGAGCTTCGATGTCAAGCCCGACATTTAGGAAATGGCCACAGAACGTCGAGGGATTCCACTGCCAGATTATCCGCAGCACAAAGACTGTAGAAGACATTGCCACCCTCATTGAAAAGGTGAGTGTCTTCAAGTTCAAAGCCTTGAGAATGGAGGAGTGCCGAGACTGATATCCAACGTTCGGCTGGAAACTGGTCTTCCTGAATCCACATACCTGCCGTCCGGATAAAGCCACTCCAAACGCTAAGCTCCAAAGAATGGGTGTCTGACAAGTCTGCTCCTTCCTGTAAAAGCAGACGTGTAGAATCTATCGATCCGTGTACGGCAGCATGCTGCTCGACACCCGTCAGCGTCTTCACGGCCTTCCCGGATCAACCTTACCTCTAACAGGGGAACTCCATCATTGGTCTAATCCCATGGAGACACGTCTTTCTTGGCTAAAAGACCACGGAGAAGTGAAAGATCATCCATTTCCAATGCCTTGTATATAAGGTGGTCGCTAGGTAGTTGATTAATAACCCTGATCTGTCGATGTATCCGAGATCCTCCCAAGCCCATCGCCTTCTCGAAGGCAGCAGAGATACCGTGATGAGATGCGCTAGGAATGAACAAAAACCGGGCGTGGAATGAACCGGTGGGATCAGACACATTTGTGGAGTGAGATCGGCCTAGCTCTATTGCTAATGAGCTGATGTCTGTATATAACACCATTTCGGTTTTCGGTTTACCAGGGATTTGGTCCAAAGTGTCTTGTCTCTTTGAGAACGTTCACACTAGAATAATTTGCACAGGCTGCTGCCCCTCTTGATCCATGAGTTCTCCATCCATCACTCCGTGGATGTAGCATGGTCCAACGATCTCCCATTTGCTGGGAGACGTCCCATCCTTGGCACGTATCACAAAAGGCACCCTGCCTCCGCAAAATATCGCTATGCTATCACCTCTTTTCGTAGCATTCGGTACAAGACCCAGTCTCTTGCTATTCATGATACTCAGTGCATGCCCCGGAACATGCGTCATCCCATAAATCCACCAGTCTGTCTTCACTTCCAATGCCCTCAGATCGACTCCCGCCGCTTTGAGTCTCTCTGTTTCCTTTGCAGGACCATCATCCGTAGCATAAACAGTCTTCCAGGCGTCAAAATATTGCTTGTCGTCTTGGCGACAGCGACGGGTTTCGTGGCAGACCTCGTCGACCAAGAGAGTTCTCCAAGTGACCTCTTCAGTCGAAGCGCCGTGGATGAGTCCGTCTTCATCGGCAATATGATTGCAATAAGTGGATGCTTCGAATTCAAGCCAGATTGCATGTTCAGCAGTGGATCTTACTTCCTCTCGATCAAGGTTCAGCGCCTCGCCCCGTAGACCTTGGCGGTCTCCGCGGTGCAGGACCGTGTCAAGGACGAAGCCGCGGACGCTAAGCTCGTTGCCACAGCTCCTTAGTGTGATATGGGGTTGACATGTGCCAGCTGCTGAGTAGAGTTGGGCCGGCAAAGGCTGGAAGGTCTCTGCAGTCCAATCAGGACACCAGGTTGGGAGCCCAGACAGTCTATGAACAATAGAAGCTTGTTCAAGCAGCTCTGTGCCACGATTATCCTCAATGCAGAGGCGGGCAAAGTCTCGAAATGCATCCGCCGCCGTGTAGCTTGGTGAGTAATTCACCACCAGGCGTGATGTGAAGTTCCGCTCAAACAGCCCTAATAATGAGTATATTCGATCCCTCGTGTCTGAAGTGTCGCTGAACCTTGCCCTCATAAGAACTCGAACTGGGTTCAGACCACCTGGTTTTCCACGGTATTCACGTCGCAGCTCCAACCAGTTGCCGATATTCCGCAGCTGCTTGATGTTCTGAAGGGGATTCGTTGACGAGGGTGTGCTCTGAAGCTCCAGAAATCCTCGGCCTAGGCCTCTCTGCTCTATGCCCATCTTCATCATGGTGTGCATACCATCAAGATCCCAGCTCGCAAATTTTTGTTCCGATCCGTAGAGACATAGGGCTGCTTTGGCAAGGATCAACTCCTGGATGATCCAGCTTCGTGTATAGACCACTTGAGACCAGAACTCGTTGAAAGCAGTGTAGTCTTTCTCGGGCGAGCTTACTAGTGCGCCATCAGCTGAGACTGGGATAGCACCGAAAGCTTTAGCAACTGCGACATAGGCATCGTTGGGGTGTGTTGTTTGTGGTGACCCGAAATAGACAATAACTTGCGCTGCAAGTCCGAAAACTTCTTTCATCAGGCGGATTTGAGCACTCTTTTCGACGGCGTCCAGCTGATTGATGGAAATTGCGTCGATCCAGATCCATGAGATCTGCGGGAATGTAGTGCGGTGGGAACGCAGCCATTGTTGAAGTGTGCAAAGAGCTGTGTTGGCGTTTTCGGTAATCGAGGCCCGTTTTCCATTGCAGTTGATGATCTGAACCTGCAAAGGCGAACCTGCGACATATGAGAGAGCTGTGAATGAAGGGCTGGCTGAGATTTCGAATGTCTCGAGTGTGATGGACGGCCTTGTTCCAGGCTCACCGAGATGATCGAAGCGCAGAAGCCGGACTTGCTCAGCAGCATTGGTGAAGGGCTTGTACTTGAAACTATCCATTTATGGGACAGCACATGCTTTTTCTATTCCAGTAAATCCTCGATCAGAACGATGGTGCAGATTTGTTCTGGGTGGTGTAGCGCAAGCACTGTTGCCCGGACAGATACACCAATTAGCAGCTACGGCCAAAGGCGGCAGTAGGTACCTACCCGTGGGTGAGCATAAAGCGGCCTCAGCTAGTTTTTACTTATCTTGGAAGGCAACCTCTTCAGCGCCGCAGGATGGAAGACCTATTCTACAGTGTTAAGTTTTGGTCCCTTAGAGTGACCTCAAGTTGTCGTTGTTAGCTTGCTCTTAGCATACTGTACGCATGCTCATACCGCGTCATTATCTAGATGCCCGTCAAACCCCAGCCGCTCTGACATGACAGCCTTGCTGCACTGCCGGCTACATATAGAGCCTCACCATGAAAGTTGTCAGCTACGCACCACACATTCGCAACGCGATTCTGCCCTTCATCGAATAAGAGGAAGAAATTAGAGAAGGCAACCAGACCGAAACCCTTGCGTGCCGATAAGGCGGTCCGGCATACCTGCTTCACTCCTGTGGGAATAAAATGGATCATATATCCTGTCCCAGTAATCCTTGCCAGCCCGTCCTCCAAGTCCCGCACCTTGTTCTCTCTCGCCACGTATACGACTATAAAGGTTTCACTACCTTCCCTACCTGTCACTCGGTTTCCGGTGATCGGTTCAGATATGGCGACTTTTCCCCCATAAGAGGGGACGGGGGAGTGGTCTGCCGTGGAGGCTCAGGAACCTTGCACGCTTGGCGCCTGGGGCCTTAAAAACGGTTAAAGCGGCCAGGCGGCCAGGCGTGCAGGTTGGGTGCGATGGAAGGGACGCCGAAAACGGCTCTCAAAGTCTCTTTTCTGCCGCCTAACCACAGATACATAGATACTTGTGGTTAAGAATCCATTGTGGTGTTAGGGATATTGTACAGCCATTTTCATTCGTACGTAGAAAGTGTTTTGCAAAACAGAAAGGCGAAGTGGCATGAAGATCCTCGTATTTGGAGCCCCTAGAGACCTTTGCACCGCGAAGATCAATGTTCCAAAATCGCACCGCCGTCCTCATCCTTGTCGCCATCGCTCTCCTCAACCCCCCCTCCCCCCTCCTTTATCTGTAGGGTAGCATCTGACATCTGTCCTAGCCACCGTGCCGCTACAAGCTCTGTTGGATTCGGACGAATTCCAGGCGAGGTTCAACACTCTAACGGTACCGAGAGTTGACAGGGAGCAACGTAACCTTCGTCCAGCGATCCCTGTTTCCTACTCATTCCACACTATTACTCCGCGGTACCATTCAGGGCACCCATAATACGCTACCGCATGCCACCCAACACAGTACTAAAGATCTCCAGCTTCAAAGAGACAGACATAACCCCCTTGAAGGGTGATACTCTTGGCAAGGCTTGACAACCTCCTAATAGTTGGCTAGATTCTGTCTTCTCAATACGAGCCATACTGTCAAGCAGAACCGAAGGGACAGGCTGGCAATAGACTTCTCTACATAACCACTTAGGCATCTCGCGTGTGCAGAGCTAGCTAGGCGTATATACCTCACCCGCGGTCAGCGGGTGTACCTTTTCCCTGAAAGCTCCATATGCTTTGGCATACGTGCTCACGCCTACCGCGAAGGCTGGTTGAAGGAAGGATAAGCTTACTTTCGCCAAGACGCTATTAGGGTGCATTGGCCGTGCAGGAGATAGGTAATGATGACTCCAGCTCTACAACGTACAAAGACTGAACTCTGAGGAAGTGGAAGAAGATTTTGGATTCTTTCTTGAGACTACAGACTTTTTTGATCTCTAAACTTTTCCCCTCTTTCTTCAATTGTATTCTATTCTTCGCAGTTGCATGAACGCCTCTCAAGTAAATCCTCCTTTTAACTTGATAATGGTACATCGATGGTACACAGGAAACCAACACAAAAGTAGGTAACCACACACAGGCCTCAATGAAACAACATGCTGAAGAAGGAGTTGGGCTCAAGAAAGTCCCTCCCGAAATATCAATACATCAGAAGAACAAGTCAAATGTGAGTGAAATGCTTTTGAAACGAGACTCCAGCTATTTCCGCGACACCGGTACGTACTTCCTCCTCCATGCCTTTCGAACGGTAATCTCTTCGACAAACCCCTCTTCTATCGCCCATTCCCCCTGTTGCTGTGGGGCTGGGAGCATCGGAAGGCCATTGGGCCTTGTGACAGGGTCGGTAGGTCTCTTGACGAGGTCCTTCGATGGCAATTCCACCGGACCATTGGGCCTTGTGACGGGGTTGGTAGGTTTCTTGACGAGGTCCATTGGTGGCAATTCCACCGGGCCATTGGGCCTTGCGACGGGGTCGGTAGGTCTTTTGACGGGGTCGGTAGGTCTCTTGACGAGGTCGGTAGGTCTTTTGACGAGGTCGGTAGGTCTCTTGACGAGGTCGGTAGGTCTTTTGACGAGGTCGGTAGGTCTCTTGACGAGGTCATTCGGTGGCAATTTCATCACGTCCTCGGGCGTTGAAGGGTTCTTGGGGATTGACGTTGGTGGCTGTTGATCAACTATAGGTACTTGCTCTGGCTCTGGCTTCGGCTCTTGGACTATTGGTTTGGGCCTCTGTTTCTCATTTTGCTTTCTGATCCAAGCGTCTCGCTCGGCCTTGCTGTTGAATTTGTGCTGCTTGCGCTCGAAAATGACAATGCGGCTGCTAATGATGACGATATTAGGCATATTGTGTGATTGGTGGATGGAGATGTTATAGGGAGGAGTGTCTTGTATCGAGAAAGGACTTGCTTGAGTGTGTTTGGGAGGTGGGTAGTCTACTAAGGAGAATAGATGAAAGGAAGATTGGAATTACAGATATAAGTACTTTTAGGACGCATGCCAACTGTCTGTTTGAACGCAAAGATCTGGGCCATCTATACGTTTCATCCCGACGTTTGTCATGTAAAGGCGTGCGCTCAGCTAATGCATAATTATCAGCCACAATTGCGCAGTCAAGAGGTCATCAAGAGGGTATCATCCGTCTTCGTGAAGGGTAAGGAGGGGAGTAAAGGATGCCTTGAAAAGCCACAAGGCAGACAATACCCCTGTAGCCACGACATAATGAGTGCCGGAGAAAGGTATGGACAGGCCAAAGATATTGTGGCTGATTGAACCAGGAGATGCGGGAGAAGGAAAATAGAAGGTCTAACAGAAGGTCTAACAGAAGACCCAGGGTCCAAAGGGGGGCACAGCCTTGTAGCCAGACAAGGCCGAAGGGGACCTCGAGGCTCGCAAACTGCGGTGTGATTTGGCAAGTTGCATTCTAAGATGGCTCTGAAGTTATGGCACTGCCCCCCCGTTAGTGATGACCCGACAGTTCCCGTACTTCTGCATTGACGTGCATGGCAGGGGATGAGGAGGGGGAGAGTCGGGCAGGTGAGATAGTTGGTTGGATGTCCATTGGACGACATGCAATCGCTGCGGCTGAGAGTTCAAGGGAAAACGAATGCACTAACCAAAAAGCGAGCTGATCGGCGATCAAAAAAACAGCGGGGCAGCGGGGTTGTTACTTTATCAATCTGGTATGGCGGTGATGGCCCCTGTAGACAAAGGTAGACAAAAAGGCCCTCGATGCAAGGCTCAGCTGGCTCTCTTCCAGATTGCGGGATTTTTGCAGGATTGGTTGCTCGACTGAAATGACCTTGTTTGATCTAGCAGTTGGGAACGGTAGAACTAGAGCGAGAACCGGAGAAACGATGGGAAGGGATATTCTATGCAAACAGCACGACGAGGCGAGCAGTGCCGGGTCGGGCCTCGTATGTGCGGGGCCCGTCTTGGAGGAGCTTCTTTCAGCTGAAGGATCAGAGAATCGCACTGGCATGGTATCTTGAGATCCTGTAACTTTGCAACCGACCATCTATCGACAGTGCTTTTAATTCACCTTCTTCGTGTCAATCAACTCCCTCCCCTCTTCCCCGACATCCATAAGCCTGCCTTCCCCTCGTATCTCTCACCCGAGGAACTCCCCTCTTCCCTACAGCCCACAACACCCGCCTTCCCCAGCCTATCAATCCCAGCCAGTAGGACATCTGACCGCTTCACCCATAGATTCTCCCTCTCCTCCTGTTGTAGAGCCACACTCAAGTCCTTCACTTCCACGGCTGGAGCTGTCTCTTCCTCTGCTGAGACGACGGCGTTCCGCAGCAGTGCCGCTCGCGCGACCAGCGTCTCGGTGCGGGACTCGGCCTAGGCCAGGGAGGCGGACTGGTCAGTCACGCGGCGGCGGAGATCTTGACACTCGGCTTCTTGGGCCAAGAACTTGGCTTTCAGGACTGTGATCACCTCGTTTCGTTGAGCGGGCAGGAGTCGCATTTCTTCGAGTTGCCGTTGAAGGGACTCGTTTTCATCTGGTTGTAAGGGCTCTGCGAGACGTGGAGAGGATGTTGACTCTGCAAGCGGGCTTCCGAGACGGCTCTCGACTAAGGCTCTCGACTGCTTGGTTGGTGTGGCCGAGGGCGGGACGGTGCTAATCTCTTTCTCAGTTGGGTTTCCTCGCCAAACACCGTTGATTTGCGTGAGGGCTGTTCGATGTGTGTCGCTTGCGCGCCCCGGATGTGATTGGTGGTATTTGCGATGAAGTCCTGGGCCCCGGAGATTGAAGAACTAGTGTTTTCGTGACGAGCAGATCCGTGGGAGGCATGTCGTGCTCTCATGAGACCGGTGAGGTTATCGGTAAATCATCGGGGCTGCCGAGGGAGATGCCCATTGTATCTTCTTCATTGATGTGTTTGAGTGTAAAGCTCCAAATAGAAGCATGTAAAGTATGAAGAGCCCTCTCACACCTTGGCGCCAGTGACTTTTGACTACGCCTTATTGCGGTATGAATATTGAGGTGGTGGCGATGCAGGTCGAGTTGGTAAGTTTGTATGATTCGTAGGTCGACTCCAAAGCCAAAGTACTGCTCACTCTTCCAGCAGGAGTGCATTCATTCTCATCACCCCCACCATCCCATCTCGAGTGTAATCTTCAATTATCACAACAACGCCAACCCCCATTCGATCATGTGGCCCTCGCGCGAAGAGCTGCTTCAGCTCATGGGCATGGACGATACGCAATGGAGAGACGCCCTTATGTCTCCAAGATTTGCTGTCAACACTTTGGCAGCAACGTGAGCGCACGATCGATATTTCGATATACCTTCTGGACAACTACCCGCCCCTTCTACGACGCGAAACGAAAGTCTCTCTGGTACCTAGGATGGAAGGTTAGTCTCCAAACTTGCAATTACGCACGAATCGATTGCTGACGGTCTGTTGCAGGGACCAAGAGAATGCGAAGATCCTAAGCTTGACATCCAAGCGACATAATACATACTGCAGAAGAGTCATTATCTACACGTATACTCGAAAGCACAGCCCTCGAAAATTCTCGCGAAGTTCAACATGTTGAAGCCTGAGGAGAGGCAAGCGTTTGGCGATTGATAGCAGAAAGATACCCTCCTCTGCAGACATCTGCACGTTCGAAACATAAGGACTTTTTGGGAGTTCAGCGATTGTATAGTACTGGGTGCCAACGTGGGAATATAAAGACACTGGTGGAGGTCAAGAGTCCGCTCTCAGAAGATAATTAGGGAAGGATATTACAACATCCACCCTTCAATCACACCTCCAATAATGCCTTCAGAACCTCTCCACGCCCGACTGAACAATAAGACCACAATAAGCACCACTAAGCCCTCTATTGTCGAACGCCGGATTGTCATATAGATTCAGCATCACGCGGCGATCTTTTCTATCCCTTGCCACCACCAACAGATCTCATGTCAGAGACATGGCCAGCCTTATCACCCTCCTTGCCGTCGAAACTGACGTCGATGGCTCTGGTGCGGATGAATTAGCGCCGTTCGCCATTCTCGAGACTTATGAATGTAATGGTGGTGGTGGGCAGACGGCCAACTCTTCCGGAGAGCCCCTCTTTCAGCCTTGCAACCCCCACATGACAGGTTACACCCGAGGCAGCAAATGGGCAGTGGCTGTGTACTTGACTAGCAGTCTTAGCAAGGAATGGAGGATAGCTTTCAACATCAAACAGCATCAGGCTTTCAGTCATGGTGTCTTTCAGGTTGGGTCTCTGTGCTTATTGGTTTATTGTGATCCTACGGTTACAAGTTCATCGTTATGTGCTTGGCCTTTGGGACGATGATACCTTTTTTTTCATTGAGGCTTGAACATGGTTCTGATCGATGCGGACAAGACCAGGCCAACTCACCGACCCTTCGCTCGGAAGCCCAGTTTCTCTTCGGATTCCTTTGGCTTTACGGCGGCTAGATGACAGCGGTGCTGGCCTTCTTATTCGTGCCGCATTCATCTTCAACGCCTGTCTCATGTGCTTTGGATGCTTTACCACCCTCAGTGATAGCGCCGCTGGTCATGTTCCTTCGATAAGCCCCGGGGGTGGGAATGCCAGAGCAACCGCAGATTTAGGGTTAGGGTCAACACTTCCCGTTTAGCAGTTTACTAATTACGATTACTGTTGGGAATCACAGCCTAGACTTACCATCTAGATAGAATCTACACATTTCTTCACCATTGACCCTGCTGCGCCCCTGCCTGTCTGACGTTGGTCGATAAAGTAGAGGGTAGAATGCAGTGAGGGCCGTGGGCGGGACTAAACCGGAAGAGGCGGCGCACAGGCAAACGATTTTGCAAAAAAAAAAAGTGTGATATCGACACCCTGGCAAAATCACCATGCTAAAATCAAGCCTAGAACTTTAACTGGGGCTGCGTATGAAATATGCCTACAACAGTCTGATTTAGAGACGGTGGGCGGGCGTTTAGGCGACCGAATAGGTGGTGACAAAAATCCGGAATTACCAAGACTCTTTCGTAAGTTGCAATGAATCATCATCGTTCACAGGGCGAAAAATGATAAAATTGGCATTGATATCACCGTGTGAGCGAGGGAAATCGATACATGTAGGTTGTCACAATGCGAAAGTAATTTATGGTAGGTTGTGGGCCGAAAATCGGTGAAAAGTGGTGATTTTTACAAGGGCGTTTTATGGAGGTGGAGAACGTTAGTTAGGCAGAAGCTTTGGAAATGGGCCCACGGATCAGCTGGCTCAAGCGTTCCCGGGACACAGAACTGGTGGGGAGTACGCGCTCCGGCAGAATCGGCAGTTTGGGGTGGAGAATTTTTCAGTGGCAAGTATGACAGGGTTGTCGTGCCTACAACCCCCAGGCAGCAGTCGCCTAGCACAAGGAAACAAAGGCAAAATGGGAGCGAAGGATTCTGTGTTTAAGGAGTGAAAGTTGGTCGGTGTTATTCAATAATTTGTCAGCCAGAAACAGGAAAACTAAAGCTAAGATCGGAAATGGAATCGCCTTTCACCAGCGCTGTCCCCTTGCAGCTCTATCGCCACCATGATGATAATCATGGTTATGACGAGAGCACGTCTCTCCTTCCCAATTCTTCAGACCTTTTGCCCGGATTCGTCCGTAAAGGTGATGCCTGCAGCCAGGCTCCCTCCCATGAACCCTTGGCAGCGGCACGGCACGCCTTGATGGCAAATCGCATATCATAACCAAGGCTGTCTTCATTTCCACTCCGCCCCATTTCTCCCCCTTTTCTCTCACACTCATGCAAGTCAGAATGGCAATTGCCACGCGCAGACATAAAGCTGAAAAGCGGTGTGCACCATCCAAGCTAAAATCATGCGTGCCTGACCAATAGAGTTGTGCCGAGAAGAGAATACAAATGACCTCTGAAGGATGCATCGTGCATGAACTGTGCACCATCGTTTTGGCTCGAGCCTTGCTGGATTGTTGCAAGTCGAGCTACTGTATTCCTTCGCTAGACCGTCCAGGTGTTGTGTGGGTTGCCGCTCGATACCTGCTGGACTGCTGCAAGTCGAGCCACGTATTGTTGCTGGACCATCCAGGTAAATGATGGATGATGCATGTGTCCATTCCCAATTATGTTTCGTCATGTCGTGTGGCAATAGCGGTCGTAGTTTCAAGTACACCAATGAATCAAAAACCCCTACCCAGTGAAATCCTCTTCAGCGATGATACGTCTTGCTCCGTCTTAGCTCTCTCGGCTCAGCATAGACAATCACCGGCTCACCCTGCTCTCTTCTTCGCCGCCGTCGCTCTTCCTCATCCCTCTCGTATAAGCTTCCTCTTCCAGAGGGCACATACACTGTGTCTCGCCTCCGCTCACTCCGATCGGCCCTCTTCCTCTCCTCTCGCCTGTGTGGCGCAACCTCAAGCACATCGTACTCATCCCGCCTCTCCGGTAGCCGCTTGCGCTCAGCGACGGGGTATGTCTTATCGTAGCTGACAACGGGTCTTAGGGTATGGCTGCGAACCTTCAGGCCCTTGTCGACGGCCTTCAGCAGCCCGCGAACGGCGTCACACCGTGGCGGGATCTCGACCTGCACCCTAAGATCGCTCGCGTCACGATCAACGACCGAGTAGGCCTTGCCGGCCTTGCTGTAGATATACTGCGCCACATCTCTTGCATAGGCATGGCCACGGTCACACAGGGTGCCACCTTTCATGTAGACGTAGAAGGGGTCTGCGCAGCGTGGGCAGTGCGAGGCGTGCGCGGCGAAGTGCTGCATTACGTCGCGCTCATCGTCGCGGGCGGGGCGGCAGATGGTGTTGAGGGGGGAGGCGGGAGGGACGAAGTCGACAGTTCGGCCAGGCATCTTGGCTGATTTGCGCGCCAGTGCTCGTGCCGGTGTGATGTAGTGTTGGCGTCGGGTGTCCAAGGACTGTGCGCTAGCACTGGGATAGTAGTAGTAGGTTGTTGTGTGGATGGGCGACAGCTTGACTGCTGCCGGTGAGGTAATTGGGTGTGGGGGACAAAGACAGCAGATTGCTGCTGAGGCCTTCTGGGGTAAATAACTTTGTGACACTGAGGGAGCGACGGTAAGGTCAATGGGACGTTGTATTGTATGTATGTATGTTGATTGGGATTGGAAGGAAGAAAGAGATCAATGGGAAAGAGAGGGAAGATATAGCATAGCCCATGATGCAAGTGATAGGCCTACCATTTGAGGATGCCTTGCGCTAGCGAACTACCCATGTCCCCTCACGAGACTCGTAACAGCCAAAAGTCCCTCCCCACTAGGCCGTACGTAGCAATCCGCTAGAAAGACACCAGGGTAAACGCCGTCATTGTCATAGCGACAAAAAGCGAAACTGGCCCAGCCAGAAGTGATGACTGTTTCGTGCCATTCAAGAGTCACAATTGGGTCATTTGCACCCTGTTGGCGGCAACTTGGATCATAAGCCTCTTCATAGTAAACTACACAGCCATATTAAGCGCATGACCCGCTTCAAACCGGTCGCAGAGACCCTTGCTTTGGCTGCGCATTTTTAAGCCGCCTGGAACAATAGTTTGTCCCGAAGAGTGAGGTCAGTGCAAAGGGTTGTGGGTGTGGTGGGGTGTGGGATTGTGGGTTAAGGGCTCAGCCTCAAGGCCCAGCGTCTAGCGGCACGAGGGATGTTCCAAAGGCCGACAGGCCAGGGTGTTGCCTCGGACGATTCCCAATCGACTCATAATGGTCATGCGTGGAAGGCTAGTCAACGTCATGCAGCATCAGCCAATTACACACGAGACTCCCTCGAGCTACGTCCATAATTAGGAAAGGGAGACGCAAGGTGAGACAGAGCCACAGGCTCGTTCAGGTTGTCCGGGGTCCCCTTTCGCAGGCTAACTTGGATACCTGCGTTTCTGCCTCGTTTACTCCGAGCTGCATGCGCCTCCACCAATTTCCCTCAAAACATGTACCAAGGACCTCGATAATTGGCTTTTCCATTGGCCATCCTCATCGGACAATGACGGACGGTGTTCCAGTCATAGCCACTCTCAATTACGAGCATGTGCCATCTGCAGCCCATTTTGGCGTTCCCATGTTGCAACGCAGGCCACTGGCGTTTTGTCCTAAACGGCAGCCTTGTAGGGTTAGAAAGAGGGGCTGCTCGGGGGGAGGGGGCATCATAAAGTCCATGCATTTTTGGCAGACGAACAGCTCACTCCGAAATGTATCATGTTCACTTTGTGCACGACAATGCAACCCACCAACCCGTTCATTTATGCCAAACACGGAAATAATCAATCTGGCCTTCGCTTTTACCTTCGCTTTACCTTTCACTTTGCTTTCGCTCCTTCGGCTCACCCTTCTTCCGTGTCCAAAAGTTCCAATTGTTGTGCGGACCAGCTTGGGCCGCTCATTGCCAAGCGGCGGGATCACTAATATTCGGACTAGCTTATCCGCGAAAATCAATCTCTAGCAATTGGGTGTACCTTGCTCCGGCGTTCCCTTGCCTGCGTCCGCATCCCAAAAGCCCCGCTACGGCCAATCCCTCATCTTCTGAGGAAAGCCAAAGCGACTGTGATGTTGTTGAAGACCGTGTGACAATATAGCTTCACTTCAAATCCCAAACCCCTGAAATCAGCTTTGCTCGGCATGCCCGGGTCAACCATTCCGTCGGCGTAATTCCCCGGTTTCATTATCGCGTCGGCCTCAGGCTCATCAACAATTGTAGCTGCCTATCCCATTTTACTAGCCATACGTAATTTCCTTGCGCAGAAGAGGATTCTCGTCATCCGACAACGGGTGAATTGATCACACCACATCGTCAGCAGTTGCGCTATCACTTGCTGGACTTTGCTTTTGCCACGCAAGGCATACACTGAGGTTCACTCAACACGCGCGTTGTCTTTCACATGGACGCGGTCAAATTCCGGCAGACGCGGACGCTCTGAGATGCGTCAGGTGGCTCCGAGCATGTTGCGCCCGAGTACTTAGCAGTAGTAGGAATCTTGGCCAACCACCCTCAATGCTCACCTAATCAACCCATGCTGGTAAGACCACCTTCACTCTTTACTTCTAGCAAAACCTGCTCCATTTCCCGCACACTTGTTCAAGCTAGACGCCTCACCCTGTTCTAACAGTTCCGCTGTAGCCTGTACAGTCATTATATCGCCTCAGGCTTGCGAGGCCTTATAGTTGAACCGCCTCGGCATGACCATCTCTGGCCACTTCCCCTCCCCCCCTTCCCCCCTCCCAAACAAACTCACGACGCCGTTCAGCTTCAGAAGACCTACCCCCCTTTCATATCGTGGGTCATTCACCTGCACCGCCTACCACCTCTTGTTGCCGCTAAACTGCCCCGGCTGCACCTGGCACCCTTTTCTCATTCCAATCGGTGTCCTCGTTAATGCTGAGCGTCAATTGGTCAACAATTATGGACCTGGTGCCACCGATCTTATCGCTACAAGACCCCGCCAGGTAAGCCTTGTATCTTGCTGTGATCGAGCGGTCGTATCTCGCGTAGCAGTCGTCGTGCTGTAGGCTGCCCACTGCATAGCTTGAAAGGAACTGCGTCAGGCTTTCTTTAGCCGCCCCGTTTCGCGGAACACCTTCATGGCTGTGCCAGTGAAAACGAAGCAGGACATCAGGCTTGTGGTTACGCCACTTTCATCTTCTATGTTGAAGATTCGGCTATCCACGGCAATGTTGAACCTGCTTATCCTTAGCATGAAATGCGTGGTCATGACGTGGGGGTAGCAGGCTCAGGCTCTACATCATTCACTACGAACTGTAAAGCACTGCCATCTTGGTGGTTGCACATCATTGGCAAACTCTAATCATGTCCCTTTTTGGCAGAGTTCTCGCCTTGTGGATCACATTACTCATTCTATCAGAAGCTGGTAGACCCGCTCGAGCTCCCACGACACGTAGAAGCCTGGCAAAGGAGCACTCTCTATCGTACGCTTCTAGCTTGCGCATCTTGGATCACTAAGATTTCAGGACTCATAATATGCACTTGTGCTGTTTATGAGCTAGGGCATCCTAGGCCTGGAGCCTAGAACAGCGATCAATGGCAAGGGGGAAACATGATGATGCCTCTGACTCTTACCTACGTAAACGCCTAGAGCCACCGTTCACCTGCAATCATCTCCTAAGACCCAGAAAGTATTGTTAGCGTATGACTCTACCCGGGTTAAGGCTAAACGTCCTGGACACTTGCGGCACTGTGCTTGATTGCTAATTTCTACCTGCTCTTGGCACACGGCCTTGCAACTCTGTTGACACGATTTCCCTACCCTTTTCCTTTCTACCCTGCTCTGCGACCCTCCACGGGCACTCTCCCCACAAAATTCAGGATCAACCTCCTCCCCAGCTCCCTTCCAGGGTATGTATTGTCTTGGCTTCCAAAGCTCCCCTCCCTCGGAATGTCCGCCCCTCCACCCCGTCTCCTCCACCACCAAAACCCAGTTATGGCGCCAGCTGGGGGCAGGGGCTGAATCCACTCGCTTCTCCACTCGCGGTGGGACCACACCCAGGTCATCGGTCCATTGACGCTGTCCTCTACCGGTGGCAAACCGCAAGTAGCAGGTTCTCCAAGCTCCAAGCTCCCCCAGACGCTGTGGGAGAATTCCCTGCCTTTTTGTTCGTGCTATAGGTGTGAGGGGAGGAAGAGGTGTGCCTGGCCTGGTCTGGTCTGGCCTGCTTTCTCATACCATGTGTGCGCCACCCCGCGAATCTTCATAGCCAAGTCGCGCTTGAGAATTTTCGTAGGCCAGCTGTTGAAGATCCCTTGTCCTTTCGCGAGGTTCCTCCTTTGCGCCCTTGGCATCCGGATCCTAACCGTGAATGGTCTTTCCTCGATGCCCTGGACCACTTCGGGGATTCTTGTAGACCAAAACCTACAACTATAGCTTCGGTAGCGTCGGGTGTTCTTTGGAGTCCCAATCTGGCCTGTGGTTGGGCCCGTTCAAGAAATTGTCCAACACCGTCGGCAGCTCGATCCTGTTCTCTGCAAGTTGCGAGAGACTCTAGAGCTCCTTGCCAATCTAGTGTTTGGCTTCAAGGATCCGTCCGTACCTGCTTTTCTGGTGGCTGTAGCTTTTGCCGTCGTCTACGCGCTTCAGCACCTCGTCGAACATCCCTCGCTCGGCAGCCCCTTGGGTGTTGGGAAGGTCTGGCCTTTCGTCGAGACTTTGGAGGCCAGTCAAGAATGTCTATCATGCTCTGCTCTGCTTCTTCTATTGTCAGTTTTTTGGGTATGTTCCGTGGTGGTCTTTCCCGGAAATGTTTCATCTAGAGGTAATTGGTATTGGCTTCCTGGACCTTCAGGCGGGACGGCTCCTCTCAAGCGGATCAAGCTCCTCTCCCTCCTCAGGTGGGTCGGGTTCTCCCTGCTCGGGATTATCAGGTGTTGCTGAATTGCTAGCTTCTTGCGGCCTGTCAAGAGCTTGTGGATTCGCCGGGGCTTGACGATTACCCGGCAGATGAGGTGGGATGGGGTCTTGTTGGCTTCCTTCATGGAGCGCACCATTTGCTGAGTCCCAGGGTTCAATGCTCCCCAACTTAAATCGTGGGCTTTCCCATTCGGGTGGACCAATCTCCTTACGTGTATCGCCAGCGTCTGAGTCAGAAAGTACCACCTCCTCCAGGAATATTTAGGAGGTCCGGAAGATCAAACAATTTCTCGCTCCATCCGCCCCCACCGACACGTCCAGGGAAATTCGGTAGGTCGCTGAAGTTCCGAATCTCGGAAGCCGCCAGCGGCTGGATTCTGATGGGCCACGGAATTGCGCCTGAAGATGGGATAGGTGGGAGCCTAGTGCTCGAAGTTGGGATAGATGGGAATTAAGCACTTAATGTTGGCACATTTGAAGGAAGAGAACTCAATGTTGCCACAGACGTAGTCATGGTAGTCGAAGGTGCCGCGGGTGTAGTTGCGGCACTCGGTCTTGCTCTAGAAGTAGCAGGGACAGCACTCGAGGCTTCGGGTAAGCTGGTTGTTACGGCGCTCGAAGCTGCAGGGAGCGGATGATTAACGCTTGGGATTGCAGAAGAGGAAGAATTAACAGCACTCAAATTTGTCGTCAGTAGTTGACTAGCGCTTAAACTTGCGACAGAGGTAGTAATGACGGTGCTCGAATTCATCGTAGATGGAGGAGTAGTGCTCGAACGTTTGACAGAGGTAACACTTTAGTACTCGAGTTTGTAGCGTGTGGTAGCACAACGCCTGAGCCTGCATAGCTGAGAGCAGTGGCTGCAATTGACTTTGACATAGATTTAGACACGACACCTGGCATAGCGGCGGCCGACAGAGTGCCTCCAGGACGTCCTTGAAAGTGGTGGAGAGATCCGGGAAATCGTTAGGTTTGACGAATTTGGAGGCTTCGTCAAAAATTAGCCGACCATGTGGAAAAGATAGCGAGGAACACTGTTGGCGGCCGCGCCAAGTTGGCAAGAGTGGTCAAGAAAGCCGCTGATAACTGAGGTGGTGCCCGGGAGACTGTTGAGCGTAACGTCCAATTTGACGAGTATAAAGGCGCTAAAGTGAAAGAAAGAGCAGATGATATCAACGGGTCCCTGAGGGCCTCTTTGATTGACCGTTTATACTAGAGCATTGTTGTTAAGGAAGCCCCTAATGATAAGATGGGGAGTCCGAGAGAATGACGTACGACTGGTGGTCCAGTTCACCAGAATTGGGGGGATCACGACGCAAACAGCGGCTGGGGAAGTTAAAGATGTGTGTTCACGATCCCTTTTGCCGAAACTTCTGGCAGTTAGGAGCCCGTTGCCAAGAAAGCTTCTGACGATCAAGGAAGCGTCTGTATGAAGGACGGCCAGCCTTTAGTCAACTGTACCCAATCGGAGGAATTACGACCGACGCAGCACCGGAGGACGGTAAAGAGGTATTCAAGGTTTTGTTAATGGGCTTTGGGAGATTATTCTCAAGAAAGTCCCAGGTTGCGCGAGCAGTATTGATGGCAGCGACCGCAGCGACCCTTCTATGTCGGGAATCGTTGTTAAAGAAGCGAGGGAGGAAGTATGGTGGTCAAAGGCACCAAGGAGTTGTTCATTGAAGTCCATATTACTCGCTGAACGCCCAATGTAGATAATGGCGAGGAGTTGGCTGAGGGAGTCCCTGGCGACGAAAAGGTTCACTGTACACCATCGCCAGAAGCCTGTCAACGCGGGCCCTAGCGGTGTAGTCAGTGGCGCCGGTTTTGATGCCGTCGTGTTGCTCCAGGATGCCATCGTCAGTGGAAATAGCGTCATCGTTGACGACGCCGGACATTTGATCAAGGAAGTCCTCATCAACGTAAAAAGTGTCGCCGATAACGGCGACGAAAAACTTTTCTGAGACCATTCCTAGCAGTGGGTAGTTGAGACGTTGTAAGTGGTGCCGAGTTGCTCCAGGACGTCCCCGCTGTTGAGAGAAGTGTCGTTGCTGACGACTCCGAGGAGCTCGCCAGGCCAATCTCTAGTGGTGGAAGAGGTATTATTGCAGGTTACGCCAGGGAACTTGATGATGTAGTCTCTGTAGCACTGCTAGTTAGGAAAAGTGCCCAATGGTAGGGTTGATTTCGATGTAAGCGACGCTATAGGACCTGACGAATTCGCGACGTCAGCGCTGGTGGTCTAGAAACTCGTCTAGGAAGTCTTTAGACGGTACGCATGGGTTGAGGCAGCATCACGGTGAAGGGGTCTCACAGAACTAGAAGCCATAGGCACTGGTTGAGGAGAGGGCACTGTTTGAGGTGCAGTTATACATTTCATCGCTCATCCTCTTGCCTGATATGGTTGAATGCATGTCTCCAGACCTTATAGATTAGATGACGGCGAGCCTAATTTGGGATGTCTGCCGCCAGGCCCTTGCTGAATTCTCGGCGCAAGAACCGGGGGGAATCTTCTATGACGACAAGGATGGAGCTCTGTTCTTTGGCTCTAGCTATGATGAGCCAAGCCTTGCCGAGAGCGCGAATGGCTGCCCCAGAATTTGGAGGCCAAGGCAACCAGAGTTTACATGGAGCCTCATGTTTCCATTTTTAGGCGTGTGTGGTGATCGAATTCGACTCTTACCGAAGCACTCCGGCTGCACGGCGGACTGCTTGTGGGTGATCACAGGCATGGAGATCTCGCGGCTGAGGAACCTCAGGCTTCTTCTATTTCAACCTGAAAGGCCCTCTTCGAACTGACTCGTAGGAAAAGTGCATCATTGAAATCTGGCTCACCAGAAGCAGCACTGTAGCCATACTACTTCAGACAGAAATCGCGCTCATCTTCCGAGATTCAATCCAACGGACTTGTACGCCTCCAGCCATGGGCTGTGGAACTTCAAAACTCAAGGGTGACTCTTTTGACAACATCAACTCCTCTCCCTACCCACCAGCGCCCAGAGACAAAGACGAGATTGACAGATCTCGAGAGTCTAAACCCTTAATCTACGATACAGACATCCCTAAGACTGCCAAGGAGGCATCCACCGCCAAAAAGACGAAGTCATGCGCTCTCCTACGCCAGTCTTCCAAGAAGGACAAGCTCGCCTCGTCTAACATCACCTCCGTCCCTCACAATCCTGCACCACATTCCTCGTCGCCTGACACCCATGTGTCTCGGAAAGAAGCCCTCCACAACAGCTCCAATAAACTCTCCACCCTTCGCCAACAGTGGAAAGATCGCCACGGCGTCCCTGAACCACGTGATCCAGTCACCGGCCGCGGGCTACATACAGGGCTCACACCCGAGGAGATAAAGAAACTTGTAGAGAGCACGAGAGGCGCAGGGCCGTTCGGGTTTGGCAGTGGTGGATTTGGAGAGTCGTATATGGAAGCAAGATATATTGCAAATGAGCCCCTTGGAGCAGCGAGGGTACGGCCAGAGGAGTTGGAGGCTTTGAAGAATTGGCAGAGTCAGAGCCAAATGCAGGGGCGGGCGCAGGCGGAAGAGATTAGAAGGTAAAAAAGGCCAATGAAACTGGAGATTAATGGTGGGAGGAAACTTCGGAAGAAGAGTAATTGTTCGCTGAGTTACATGATTCACGACAACCTCACACTTGTTCAATTTGTTACTCATATCGGCTTTTCTGATTTGCTTAACGCTAATAGTTGTGGTTTTGCGGTGTTATTGGCTGAATGTGGCGCTGGTTGCGATCTTTTGCGGTGTTTCACGGATACTCAAATCAGCACATACAAAGGATGGAAGTCCAAAAGAGAAACTCGATCAATACCGGTTGCGGCCCAAGGCCATCAACTCCAGTACGATGGACTCCAACCTCCATGAAGAGGGTTGACGGGTAACCGAAAGGCACTGCGAGAGAACGGCTTACGCAACCACCTTTGAAAGCTTTCATCCTGACGAGGTATTAGTTTGAATACTGGTTATTCCGGAGAGCCGGAGAGGAAGTTTTACGATTGACCCAATGATGGTTGTTCACCTGCTGGATTGAAACATGTCTGCCGGGTTGTGGAATATTTTTTTATTGTGGAGCCGGTTTTGGAGTGGGACTGGATGCACGATGTGGCAGTCTTGCGGATCACTATCTTTCGAGTATTGTGAAGATCCGATTCATGTGCCGCAAGGAGACTGTTGGGGAAATGGTTAGTCTATTCTAGCCCATGGAGGAATTTCGGGTTGGTCTACGTAAATCACGCCTCGCGAAAGCGAGATCTATCTTCACCATCCAATCAAAGAATCATTCCACAGCTCCCACAGCTCCGGCTCGCTGAGCCTACAATGTCAGCATTCCCAAGCTTTCGTGACCCCCTCCACATGATACTGTTAGCATTGCAAGTCCCATACCTATATATTGTACACCAAACACCTCCTTCTGACCCGAGAGAATAGTCGTTCCCGGTATTAACGCAATGCCACTGCCACCAACAAGGCCAGCGCCGGCTGCTATTCTGACACATGTAGACACCTAGTACGTGGAAACCCCGCTCGTTGACGGGGTGGGAGCTAGAGAAGATAGGATTAAGGGGCCTTCAGGGCGACGGACTCGAGATACGCTGCTACATTAAAGGGTTCATGGTTCTTAAGGCGAGGAGCAAAGAAGTCGCCCTCATCAACATGGTCATATCAAAGCTAAGATTAGTCTGGGAAAGGGGCTATATCTGCACAAGTTGGGCTCAATGGCGTACTTCGGGCTGCTTGGTCGCGGTTCGTCGCTGGCAAAGAATCCGCATCGAGACCCCTTGTTGATTTTAGCTGCCGATTGCTTTTGTTTTCGAGGCGAATAGGAAGCATGGGCTCTTGTAACGCACGGATCACCGAGTCTGAAATGAGACAGGGATGCATACCACGCGAGTTCCTTCCTGTGATGCTACATACGTGGCAGTTCCGGAAAGCTGATTCAAGAGCGGATAGATAGGAAGGAGGACACTGATGATGAGGAAAAGGCCACTTGGCTGTCTTAACACAGCAGCTGGTTTTGTTCCATGTATTTAGATTTCTAATAAGACTGAACAGTTCTTGAAAGTCTTTGGACTGTTCCAATGAGCTGTATTGAAGTCTATGTAGTGGACGAACTCTCCATCTTTTGACTTCTATAGACAGACTTTTGAAGCCAAATCGGATCATGGCATCAGTTTTCTATCATCCATGCGCTATGGTACTCTTATCTCCGTTTCAAGTGTACCGTGTAGCTACTCTGTGGTAGCCATCACTCACAACATTTTCTCCTTATCGTGCTGAAAACCGACGGGTCTATCGCACAATCCTTTGTGAAGTTCCAGTCCCCTCTCGTCCCGGTTATCGCATTTCGATGGGAGGAGGTATTTCCCAAGGCTACACCGATACAGTGGGTGGCGGAGAACAGGTGGAGTGGGTCTGTGGGGCGTCGAAAAGCCATACGTGGCATCTCATGAACTGCAGTGTGGCCTTGATGACCTCACGCCTCTTCCGGTGAACAGTGGCGTGGCATTGCTTACCCTAGAGCTGTCGCTAGCAGTCATGCAGCTTTCATCTTCCGAAATGATCATGTTCGTCCACATCCGAATCATGAACGGCCAGTTTGAAGCAGATCGTGACTTGTCGTTGTCTTGCACTGCAAATTTGATTGCATGTATGTAAAAGGGCACAGGGGCTTCTCTAGGCCGAAGTTGATACTTCCTTAGCCTTGCCCTTGTCTGAGTCGTGGTTTACCGAGTGCGTGCTAGATGCTCTTCCATCATCATTGAACAGGTGATTTTGTTCGATATACTCCACAACGGGTGCCGGGATCAAGTATTGCACACTCATGCCTCGCCTCAAGAATAAGCGAATCTTTGTACTGCTGACGTCATTTTGAATCAGCTGCTGAATGACATAGATGTTATCTTTCCATGGCTGTAGACTTGCTAGGGCATCGTCGATGTCAGTCCCAGATCGCTCAACGATGAATGTGCCATATCGACCAAGTATATGATCAAGGTCTTTCTCGCTCCAGACACCCGGCGTGGACATGGTCTGAATCAAATCTGCACCAGCAAGCAATGCGATGCGGACAGGCCTTCGGTTGCCGTTGCCATCATCGATTCCTCTCCTGACAGTATTGATCTCATGTTCGAAGTGATCCAGCACCAAGGCAGTAGGTTGGTATTCTTTCTTCTCAGCCTCCCAAGTGTCTACCATAAGCCAGTTGGAGGCGCGGTCAATGGCAAGTTGGCACATTGCAACCCTGCAGTGAAGTCAGTATTGCTTTGGGTACAGAGTAATTCAAACCTGGAGGCCACGCACCGGTGTTCCGCACTTGCAAGACCGGCCTTCTTGTATGCGTCAGACACAGGTGAGAGATATCCGCCGACTATCTCGAAGTCCGTGCTGAACTTGACGTAGTCCCCCGCCATGATGAACATGCGTAGGTGTAGAAATGTGATGGGAGAGAAGGAACCGCAAGCGACGAGGAGAAGAGGAGTCTTCGAAGGGTCGTCCATCGTCTTCTTGAGACGGTAGTCGGGGAAGGTGTATGTGTCCATGATGGCTGTCTGCGCAAGTCTTACTTTCGCCGCGTCACGACGACGTTCAAATGGTATTAAAGCCGCTTCAAGCTCGCACAGCTGACGAAAATTCTTTTCGTGTGCAATCTTGGCCTCCTGGTGGGTAAGAAAGTTTCGCCGTGGGGTAGTGGAGGTGTTCTGAGTAATGGTGGTGTGAGGAGAAAGAAGCCACCAGACTCGCCGAGACAGATAATTGAGCCTGGAGATGCGAGTGAGCTTGCAATTGAAAGGATAAAAGGCGGGTAGAGATCCTAAATAGCGAAGGCTCATGTCAAGGTCCTCACGACTGAATCCAGACAAGATGTAGTAAATCATCAGCCTGGCGAGCCTTCCCGACCGGAACCAGGAAAAGGTGGGGTTCGAACGCAAATCGGGATTGACGCTTTTTCTCCGGGCCATTTCAACGCCGAAATTTTACTCCTTGCATTTACTAAGCGTGTGGCTTTAAAAATGTCAATGAGAGCACCACTCGAATACTGCAGCTTCCTGCCGCAGCTTGGTCACTGGAGAGATGGTCTGTTGACTTGAACTAGGACCTAGCATACTCTCGCAGCACTTGTGAAAATTCGTCAATTTCACAGCATTAAGTGATTTCAATTTCTTTGAAGTTGAAGTCTTTTGTTTCGAGAGCTTCCCCAAACATCAGACTGCGGATGTAGACCTGGCCGATGATCTTATACACAAAGCCACACTGGTTCGGTCGAAGGATAAATGGTACTCGTGCCCCCTTAATTATCGCCACAACATCTCCTGGTTTTGACATAGACGGCGCCAGACCGAGCCTTCCACCATCAGTCATGATAATTCGCGTCGACTTCTCGAAAGTCGTGAGGTACTTGTCATAACACCCATATAAGATGCACGCTTATGAGACGTACGCAAGATACATGCCTGTGAGAGGCACGTCCATAAGGGCTCAGGCGTACATCTCACAGGCGTGTATCTTGGAGGTTAAGATTTGCAATTTAGGTATTTGGGAAAGGTTCCCTATACCCCACCTTACAAAAGCCTTCGCTCTAGGCCCTCAGCCGTTCAAATTGCTAGATATATCGTGCCCTAAACACCCCCAGTTCTGAAAGTGCGCCTATATCCATGCATTCCGACGTGATGACGGCCCGAGTCCCCTTGAGTACTTGGCACCGCTGCGACCATTGCCTTAGTCCTTCTTCTTCCATTACCCTTTCAACAGTGTTTCCTGATCCCATACCCTCTAGGTTTGATGGTAGCACTAGGCAACACTCGATAATCAGTACGACCAGACCAACAACCTCGAGAACAGATCCCGGGTTCGTTTCATCATGGTGAAGCTATTTCAGCACGAGGCGCTGAGCAACTTGCAATACTACGGTTCTGCAATCATCTGCACAGCCACACCCACACACATACGAGGCAGACAAGATTACCAATTTTCGGACACGTTATCGTTGAGCATGCATGAACAAGGCCTAAATGGTGGTAGCTGAGCAGACTCGGCAGTTCACGTGCAGCACAGGCGTTGTTACCCATTTCCTTCTTCTATTTTGCCTCCCTAAGTATCATCCTTAAATTCTCGATGTTCTTTATCCATTTCTCGTATCTACGTCCTTTCGTGTGTATGTGATAGTTATCATCTTTGTGGCTAGCTGGCACAAGACGGCCATACAACCATCGGACGAGGTCTCTGCAAACTCCAACACCCTGTCAGGGCTATTAGGCTCAAGAGCCTGCACATTCTTCTTCAAATTCACGTCTTGATAGCTACTCATGACTTCTAATGGCCCTTACGCCCGGCATATTATACGTCCGAGTTATGGCGAATCGGAATGCGCCCCTAAATGGACATCTACAAGTCGCTTCACTGCGTGAGCGTCCGAAGTATTCTACGCTCTCCTACTGCTGGGGTGACCAGACGCACAAACGTCGACTCTAATTGGATTCTTATAAGCTTGGACATTTCTCTAGCCCTCGAAGGAGCTTTACAGAGTTTTCGTGCACTAAAGGGGACAATGATACGAGTAGACCAGATTTGTATAAACCAGAGATGTTGTGGAGCGCAACCACCAAATTCTGATGATGCAAGACATCTATGCTAACTCTGCTCAATGCTTTGTCCATCTCGGGGAGGGCGTTGACAGCCCAGACCATCTCGCGATGCTGACAAAGTACATCAGAGGTCATAGAGGTTGACTCTGGACTGGTAGGGCGCTTTCGCGAGGTAATGGGTGAGTTCAAGGAATCAGACTCCAGCAAAGATATCGTACAAGGTTGGAGGAAATGGCAGAAATGTCTTTTTGATATTATCAGGCAACCATTTTTCTCTCGGATCTGGCATTCAAGCTTCTCCGGTATTTGACTCATCCTGGATCCCAGACTGGAGACAGGATTCACCTTTCTGGAACTTCCATACACGATCGGATTTTTGGGCAGGAGGAAGAGTGCGATATGCTATCGTGGAAACGAATTCGCGAAGTCTCATAGCTCCCGCGAACCAGATCGATAATATCAAGTTCATCTACCCATTTGTTGTAGATCAACCGGGCTTACTGTTGAAAATGGCCAAGCTTATCAACGATGCTATCGAATCTATCCTCGAAGAGCGCTTGATAGAAATCAATCAGCAGTCTTCCCTCGATTACTGATTTTCACTTGAGAAACAATTACTCTCCCTCCTTTTCTGCGATTTGAGGGCGTTATGCGAGTCAGTGACACCAGAGAAGCCAAAAAGACCTCACCAAGCTCAATGTACACCACTTCCTCGAATTGCTCAACCAAAGTCCCTCTAAGCTGAAACGCAACGATGGCCTATTCACCCTGGACGCTGTCGAGCTTGTCTCGAAACACGTTGGTCCTGAATTTGCCAAAGGTTTTCGAGAGCTGAGAAACGCCATGTTCTGGGTCGCCTCACTTAAGATTAGGATCAGAGAATGTGTACATCTCACAGGATATGCATCTTATGGGTATGTTACGACCTACTCCCCGACACTGTGCGTTCATCAACAGCTCGGCCTATGGAACCTTTTTACGTGTTCGTAGGTTGGGCCGATTGGCTTCCGGGCCATTTAGTTAAGCAACAGGCTGCGGATAAATTCCAAGGCGCCTAAATAAAGCCTAAACGTACGCCCGGAGGGTACCTCTGTAGGTGGTTTTCAGGGTCGCCTAGAGAGGTTGTCACTTTTTACGTCGGCGAAGTCACTCTCCACCTAAATAAGCCTTCTCGACCCTTAGAAGGCTAGTCGGCGATCTCATCGACGACCTCGTCGTCGACCCTCGGATAACCTACCGGTCGGCCCGTTACTTGTTAAGCTAAGCCATTTACCCTACGATGTAATCTTACGTATACTTCTTGGAGAAGAACAAACGTAGCTTCCGTCATGGCCCTGGAAGTCGGAGTCCCTTGGGGGGGGGTTACTTGGAGAAGAACAAAAATAGCTTCGGTCAAGGCCCTGGGGAATCGAGTCCCTAGGGATACTTGGGGAGGAACAAAAATAGCTTCTGTCATGGCATAAAGGCCGGTGATAGAGTACATTAATCTCGCTGCTGCGTTTCACAGAGCACGTTAAGCTCGCCCCTCCCTCGCTCAACGAAAAGAGAAAGAGGGTGGAGAGGCGCGTGCGATCGGAAGCTAAACAGTATTTCAAACATCGATCGTTGAAAATACTGCAGACTATCTGCACAGACCATCGGCGTCCGAACAGCTCGAAGGCGTATCTCCCATTCGATAAAGTCTAGAATGAACGGCGAAGCCTTTTGTAGGACGAAGTACTTTGATTTTTGTGGTGAACTAAGCGGCGCTGAGGCATGCCGAGAAACAGCGTAGAAGGCTCTCTTAGGTCGACGTGGAGGAGAACCCTTGGCCCGTATATCATTTCTGCGATCAGAGTCCTCCAGACCCAACCACCACACACCTCTGCCAACGCTGCTTAATACGGATTATTTCTCTGTATACTAGAATTGCATGTATTGTTAGGCCTTGTTCACCACGCACACCTGGTACCCGGCTGCCCTAGGATCCGCACTACGCCCGTCACGCTTTCCATGGCGGGTTGATCGATGGCCAAGCGAACTTCCCATTCTTTAGACCACCAAAATTCCACTTCTCAAAACACTTTTGGCACGTCTGTCTTGGACCTGCCCAGTCATTCACTTCCCAGGTATTTCTTCACTGCTTCATATGTCCCATCCTTTGCACATTTGAACCCTGTCGGACTACGCATATCGCCGCCGCCTCGAGCCTTTGCGACCTGCAAAACATTCTCGACCCGACTTCAGACCTTACTTGGCTTTCAGCTTCTAAAAGCCCCTTCCGCTTTAAGACGAATGAGTTCTCATGTCATCCAGAGTCACTCGCTCCTCAGCGAGGTTTGCAGCCGACCCTCCTGCAGCCGCTGCTAATTCTACCAAACCTCCAACGCAACCCTCGACCACATCGAAAAAGAGGAAAGCCCCTGCTCGGCCAGATTCGAGTCCGATTCAAACATCGGCCGAGCCAACACCTCAGTCGAGCTCAAGGAGATCGAAGCGACGAAAGGTGGTCGAGACACCTCCAGACCCATCGCCATCAGCACCTCCACTTCGAGCAAGCCGACGCCGGGGAGCTGTGACGGAGCCGGCAATGTCAAATACTGGGTATGCTATGCAGGATCTGCCTCAGCGAGTTGGGCTGAACAATTACAGAACATCGTCAAGGCACACAGAAGAATCCTCGGCAGCCCCACAAGCCACCAAATCCGTTTCAAAGCGTCCGTCAAGCAGGAGCAAGAAGTCGCAAGGTACGATCGACGCTCCGCTTTCTGAAGCCTTTCTAATTAACACACGCCTACAGAAACCTCGCCATCTACACAGACACCAGTTGCTCGACGCCAGAAGAGGAGATCCTCGAAGAAAGAAGCGGATACACCTGTTAAAGACGAAGATACCACTTCCAAGCCCCTCAAGACCGAGAAGACGACACCTCCGCCAGTGGAGCCCAGCGAGAGTAACGATGCCGAAAGTCCTCGGGACATGGACATGGACGGTGCAGATGATCCCTTCGCGGCAGGCTTCCTTGGCAGTGGCCGAGGGCCTCCCATGGGCCTCTCAAGCACCCTTCGAGCTCTAAGCGGCATGATGTCGGGCATGTCATCAAGATTGAGGGACATACTGAACAACCTGAGGCAGCTCGACAATCCAAGCATGCAGCTTGTTGCCCTCGAGGACCTGTCAAACCTGTTACTTGTCTCGAACGAAGACAACCTTTCCGGCCAGTTTTCCCCAGACCCATATGTCAAGGAGCTCGTTTCGTTGATGCAGCCAAATGCGATCACAGGGGAGGAGAATCCTGAGATGATGCTCCTAGCATGCCGATGCATAGCTAACCTGATGGAAGCTCTACGTGGCTCCGTTGCAAATGTGGTATACGGGGGAGCCGTACCGGTCTTGTGCCAAAAGTTACTTGACATTCAGTACATCGACGTTGCAGAGCAAGCCTTGAGTGTAAGCCCGCCATCATACATCTCCAATGTTGCCTTATCCTAATAGGTATCTAGACTCTTTCGAAAATCTCTGTCGATTTCCCAGGTTCCATTGTCCGAGAAGGAGGCTTGACAGCGTGTCTGCAATTCTTGGACTTCTTTGCTACTGGTACGCAGCGAACAGCCGTCACAACAGCAGCCAATTGCTGCCGAAATATTCCACACGACTCGTTCCCTGTCATTCGCGATGTCATGCCTATTTTGCAGAATGTCCTTGCCAGCCACGACCAGAAGGTTGTCGAGCAAGGCTGCTTATGTGTCACAAGGGTCATCGACAGCTTCAAGCACAGTCCTGAGAAGCTTGAACAATTGGTAGATGCTCCATTACTAAAGGCAGTCTTGGGACTCTTACTGCCAGGCACCGTGAACTTCATCGGCGCAGGCACCCACACAGAGTTCCTCCGTGTCCTTGCCATCGTTGCCCGAGCAAGTCCGCGACTCTCTGTCGAGCTCTTGAAGATGAACGTGGTGGACACTTTGTATCAGATACTTACAGGAGTCTCTCCTCCAAGTGACATCTCTGACGTGGCCTCGAAGATTGACAGCGTCGTCGTCATGCAGGCTTTGATCCACCGGCCAAGAGAGCAGGTCTACGAGACCCTCAACGTTATCTGTGAGCTGCTGCCAAGGATGAAAGGTTCCGCAGTATTCGTCGACGACTTCGACGACGATTATCATGGTCTGTCGGAGGGGCCACGAAGATCACGTTCCAAGCCCTCCGCCAACGATAAGCGGCTGGAGCTGTTGGAGGATTGCAAATTGGAGACACGCCGATTCGCCATGATTCTATTCCCAACTTTGACCGATGCGTATTCGAGTACCGTCAATCTGAATGTGAGGCAAAAAGTCTTGACCGCACAATTGAAGATGTTGTCCAATCTGGATACTCAAGTCATCGAAGACGCTTTGCGACCGGTTCCATATGCGTCCTTTCTTGCATCGATCTTGTCTCAAGAAGATCATCCCAGCCTGGTCATGTTCGCGCTGCGGGCCTCTGAAATTCTTTTCGAAAGATTAGAGAAGATCTATCAGTATCAGTTCTATCGTGAAGGTGTTATTGCAGAGATCAAGAAACTTGCAGACAGGCCCTTAGACATGAACCTTGCTTCTCTTGGATCATCTGGCTTGCTACGCGTGTCCTCGGGTCAGCGAAAACTGAAGCGCACGATAACTGAAACCCAGGATGTTGAGGTTGGGGATGACATCAACGAGAAAGAAGTTCTTGACCAGGACCCGGTCGGCCATGACGATGATCCTTTGGAGGACAATGATGAGGATGAGGATGACGATGAAGATGGCATTGACGATGATCATGAAAACGACGAAGAGGAAGACGACAACGACCACGACCACGACCACGACCACGACCACGAGAATGATGACGAGGATGAAGATGAAGATGGTGGAGATATTGTTGTTCGCGACGAAGGTCATGTGATGTCTGAATCTCCCAGCTCGGATTCGTCTGACGAGGAGATACCGTCGCCGATGGCAGTGCCAGGTTCTGCAGAGCTTATCATCATTAGCTCGAAGCAGTTTCTGGAGCTTTATGAAACGCCCAAAGGAAACGAAATGTGCGAGAAAGCTGCAACTATTCGTCAGGACCTTCAAGACCTAGCAACTGAGATCGAGGTTTGCTATTTGGGAGATGGCAGCGGAGATGGCAGACATCTTTTTGACAGACTCGCCAAGTACTTTGATGGAGACGCCTTGGAGAGTATCACCAGCTCGGAACTCCTTAGCTCTGGAATCATTCGAGTTTTCCTGGAGGTCTTTGGCTCTTCCGGTATCAGGTCAGCTACTACTGGTGACCCTGAAGCGGACTTCCTTACTTCGTTTGGTACAAGCAGAAACGGCGCGACAGCGTTCAGTATTCTCATCAACAAGCTGCAAGACCTATTGAGTAGGGCAGAGCATTTTGAAGTTCTGACTGTCAATAACAGCGCCTCTGAAAGTAGCCGGAGCAATTCCACATCGATGCTTTCGAAGCAACTTCGGCTGAAATTGACTGCTGATGCAGACAGCGACATACCCCCAAGCTATCGCGACATCACCGTTTCCATTCATGCTATTGCGACTTTCAAGGCGCTTGACGACTACCTGCGACCCAGAATCAGTCTGTCAGAACGTCCGCCATCTGCTCGACGCCGTGATATGCTAGCTCATCTCGCTAGTGCTCGCATGCGGGAGCTTTCAGGGCTACCTGACGCCGGTCTGTTTCCTCCTGGCATGGATCCAAGTTCTTTGTCTGCTGCTGCCCCCCCAGCACCCAAATCGAAGTCACGATCCTCACCGACGACGAAGGCAGGCTTGAGTGAGAAAGCAGAAACAAAGGCCGTTCCAAAGGATGACAAGCCTACTCCTCGGAGATCTAGTCGACGAAGCCAGCCAAGTAGCTCGAATGCGCCACCCGACCCTACTGCTCCAGACAGCAATTCTGAAGCCTCGGGCCCCAAGCTAGAATGTGCCGACGAAAAGCACATTGAAGAGGAGGAAGAAGAAGAGGAGGAGGATGAAGCAGATGCTGAGGCAGCACACGCGTTAGAGGCCATTGTTGACGATCTTGAAGATGAGATGTCGGACAATGACGCTGTTGAGCCAAGCGCTGTCAACATGGAAATTGCTTCCACGGGCAAAGTCACTGCACGGAAAGAAGATGGGACTAGAGTTGCTACACCTCTACAGCCCGGGACTCCAGTCAACGCTTCTGCAAGACCATCATCATCTAGTCAGCATGCTAATGCTCAAGCAATGCCAGCAAGTGCATTGGCGATGGCAGGTCGTCCATTTTCGTATGCTGCGGCTCTGGCGTCCGTCCCACAGGATTGGCATATCGAGTTTAGCATGGAAGGCAAGCCGATTCCCAAAGAGACAACAATCTACCGCGCGGTCTATCACAATCAAGATCAGCCCCAAGATCCTTCTTCAAGGAACATCTGGTCAGGCATTCATGCTATCACATTCAAACGTGTCAAAGGGCCACCTCCCGCGTCAACAAGTCTCAGATCCGCAATCAATGGTTCCGAGATCAATTCTACTAATGGTATGCCGGCTTCGCTGGACAAACACCCCACCACCTCATCAATCTTGTCGCTTCTGAGCATCTTGCACGAAATGAACGCCAATCTAGACAACGCTACTCAAGCGGATTCTATACCATTCAAGGCAGAGCCACTTGCTCAATTCATCAACACAAAATTGACTGCAAAGATGAATCGCCAGCTGGAAGAGCCATTGATTGTGGCCAGTAATTGTCTGCCTGGCTGGAGTGAAGATCTTGCAAGACAGTTTCCATTCCTCTTTCCTTTTGAGACCAGACATCTGTTCCTCCAATCAACTTCCTTTGGATACTCTCGGTCAATGATGAGATGGCAGAGCAACCAATCCGAGAACGATGACCGTCGCGACCGCCGTCGGGATGAGCGGCCCTTGATGGGTCGGCTGCAACGGCAAAAGGTACGCATATCACGTACTCGCATCCTCGAATCAGCAGTGAAGGTGATGGAAATGTACGGTGCATCACCAAGTGTGTTGGAAGTTGAATACTTTGAAGAGGTTGGCACAGGACTGGGCCCAACGCTCGAGTTCTACTCGACTGTGTCTAAGGAGTTCTCGAAAAAGAAGCTCAAGTTGTGGCGCGAGAATGAGTCGGAAGACGCTTCAGAATATGCTTTCGGCAAGCTGGGTCTTTTTCCTGCTCCGATGAGCGACGATCAGGCTGAGACGGAGGTCAGCAAGAAGCTTCTGCATTTCTTCAAGATGATGGGGAAGTTCGTCGCTCGATCAATGCTCGACTCCCGGATCATCGATATCTCCTTCAACCCTACCTTTTTCCGTCTCGGTAGCGACGCACCGCCGACGCCATCACTGAGCTTGGTCAAAACAGTGGACAGTGATCTCGCAAGTTCGCTAGCACAAGTGAACGAATTTGTCCTCGTCAAGAATCACATCGAACAGGATGCTCGCATGAGCGATATGCAAAAGGTTAAGGCGCTCCACGAGATCAGGATTCGGGGTGCCGGTATCGAGGACTTGATGTTGGACTTCACGCTCCCCGGCTATCCGTCGATCGAGCTAATTAAAGATGGAGCGAACACTGCCGTGACCATTGATAGCGTCGCTTTGTACGTTGAGCGAGTTCTTGATCTGACGCTCGGTAGTGGAGTTCGACGACAAATCGACGCTTTCCAGACTGGCTTCTCTCAGGTCTTTTCATATTCCTCATTGAAAGCGTTCACTCCAAACGAATTAGTCATGCTATTTGGCCGCGTCGAAGAGGACTGGTCAATGGAGACTTTGATGGATTCGATCAAGGCCGACCATGGGTTCAACATGGATAGCAAGAGTGTCAAAAATCTGCTGCAAACCATGAGCGAGTTGTCACCGACGCAAAGACGCGACTTCCTACAATTTGTCACCGGCAGCCCGAAGCTTCCGATTGGAGGTATGTGTCTACTCCTTTTTTCCGTTCCAGAATACAATTACTGACTTGTGCTTTTCAGGCTTCAAGAGTCTCACCCCCATGTTCACCGTGGTGTGTAAGCCTAGCGAACCACCATACTCGTCTGATGACTATCTTCCAAGCGTCATGACGTGCGTCAATTACCTCAAACTACCTGACTACACTAGTTTGGAGACTCTTCGAAGCCGGTTAAATGTCGCTATTCAAGAGGGACAAGGGGCTTTTCACCTTTCATAAGGCTTGGAGACCTATTCTTTCTAGGTAAGCATCCTTAATATGCCTACTTGATGGCAATCCTGGGGATTCTGATTCATTGCGAGCCCTGGTTCGTGGGACTCTAATGATCGAACCTCGCGTGGGAACGTCAGAGCACATAGGCTACTTTCTTTTCAAAGGGGCAGAATGAATCGCAACGGCCATATGGAGCATCATAGAATGGACCGGGGCGGATCTGGGCTAGTATACCCTGGGCTGGTGATGATGGAATTGACAGCCCAACTTTTATGTTACTAGGTTCTAAATTGTTGACAGAATACTTGACGTCATATCTCAGGCTTTCTGTATCGAATATAACCATTGCTGCATGAAGTCCCTTCTCTCCGCCTAAGTGTGTGAAATTACTGCGCGTTTCAATGACGGCACTGTGGAAGAGAAGACAATTCACTAAGGTAAGAGCAGTTGGGAATGTGTTGGTCGACTACGGTGCGCTCGCCCTAAATGTCATAGTGAACAGCCTCTGTTGTACAACCAACTACAGCTAGAGAGAGAGAGGGAGGGAGAGGGAGGGGGGGAAGGTGTCGGTGGACATATTAGTCGAGCCAGAAAACTTAGGATATTAGGTGTGATTGTCCGACCCTGAAGCGGAGTGGACTTGACAAAGATCTTCTTTGTCCACGGATAGCGAGATGACAAGTCAGTCAATGCAATGCAGATTCTTCAAGAGTATTGGGACAAAACTGGAACATTTACGCTACATTCTAGCAAAGCCGATCGAGCCTGCATTTCCCCCTTGTTGGGAAGCACCAAAAGGTCTTACTGTTCCCCAAGCTAGGAGCCACAACTTGTGTGGGTATTTTCGGAGGGGGGAAGGGGAGGGTTGAAAGAGAAGAGATCGTAGCGAGAAACCATAGGTCTGAAGGCTCGCGTAATGTGGGCTTATGGTTGAGTTTGGCCTGAGGCACCACGTCAAATCCTGCACGTTTTTTCTTGCTTCCACTAGCGCCCATTGTAGCGTGGTATGTAGATTTGTCGCAAAAAGTCTACGTGCAAGAGAGCACATAGCTAGCCGGCTTTGGTCAAGCCTAAAAGCACATGCCCTTTTCCAGCCAGGTGGGGGTTTCTGTTGCAATCGCCATTGGCAGGACGGAGCGGACTTGACCTGGGGGAGAAGCCTGCTATCGAATTGTGAAGTCAATACCACATGATTGACCGCACAGGGCGTGCGACGTTTAGTAGAGCAACCAATCGTGGAAACCGAAGATGCGGCCCTATTCAAATTGACAGGATTTTAGAGCCCGGGTTTGGATCTCTGGGCCAATCGAGGCCGGCGTCTTGCTGCTTAGAAGATGCAAAAGGTGAATGAATGATCAAGGGTGCATGAACGTGAGTCTTGGCTGCACGTCACTCTTTCGAGACTGTCCGAATTTGCGGGCGACGCCAATTCCGTGAACCTGGCTCGTGGCTCTGTTGGAATCATTTGATACGTCACGATCTGAGTTCGATGATAGCTCCACTGAAGGCAGCGCTCAATGGGATTGAAATGTGTGTTGGGGTTTTGTAGAAAATCATTGGGGCAGAGAAATGGGCAAAAGCGAAGCTTGGCAAGGAGTGCAGGTATTGACTTGATGCGCAAAGACTTGATGCGCAAGAACTTGATACGCAAGGGCTAGTCAGAGCCCGCATGAGACGTGTAACATATCCAAGTAGTCTGAAAGAAAGCGGTCTGCTCGTCCAACCTCTGGCGCACAAACGCCGGTCTTGAACGTGTCTGGCAGCACACTCGTGAAGCTTTCGCGGGAATGCTGGCCCTCGCCTATCCACATGACCCGGTCGACTGCCTCGGTGAGCGGAATTTGAAGTGGCCACCAGGGCGATGGCCACGTACTTAGGCTGTCTCTGTTAGGCTTCCTAGATCGAATCATCAAGCCAATGCTGTCAGGACAACAAATCATGCGGTCAAAAACTCGGCGTCTCTGCGCATGTACATGTGGGTAACATACAAGCGAGCAACCTGCTGGCGCTGATTGAGCGGCCTAAAGGGCCATCATGTGACTGCGGCTGCCGCGGTTCATGTCGTAGCACGAGGGCGGCCGACAATTGTGCAAGCCAAGCACTTACGGGTTTGCATGACACGATTAAAAGGGGAGCACGTTCAAAACCATTGATTCTAGAACTGAGCCATGCTGAGGTGGCGGCGAATACGCGAGCCACTTGACGCTTGCAAAAAAAACGTTAGAACAGGCTAGCTGATCACTCCAGGCCCGGGCGTCCAGCTGCTTGCCACGTCAGTATTTACAAATTTTGTGTTAGGAGCTTGCAGAAGACTCACTGGACCGTGAGCTGCAGGCCTTGTAGCCAGTTTCTGAAGCTCTTGAGTACTGGGTAGCTGGTCTGGGTGCATCACAACGCAACCGTTGAATTCGAAAAAGCCCGCGCCGCGACTCTTTGAAACAGTTGTGGTGCTCAGGCATGACATCAGCAGAGGCACGTGCTGCTTGCTCCTGGTCGATTCTCTGGTGCCAAGCAGGTTTTGGAGGTCAATGAGGCTCTGCTAGTTTCCCGGGACCTTCTGCAGATAGCAGATACATCACAGCCGTGCTTAGCAACGCGACGGGAAAGAAACCTGGAGAGTAAACATATTCTCCTAGTTCAGAACATACGCAGATCCATTCATGCTCCACTGTCTATCGTGTACCGCTCTGATTCGAGACACCAGTGAACTGTCACTACTGTGGGGTCACGGGGAGGCAAAGAACATGCAGTGCAAACCATTCCTGCCCAAACCGCCACGCGGAAGCATGCTGACCGGCATACTAGGTTGCTGAAAGTTCGAGAAAGGTAGCGAAGACCAATGGTCCGACACATCTAGATCATAGACGGAAACATCTCCCAGCCCACCGCGATTTGGGGCCGGACGCCCCAGGCCTGGTCGGGGACAACTAGACAGGTATGTACTCGTAAGAGATGGATGACAACATGGCCAACGCAGCAGGCAATGACAAATGGCCAGGGCAGATCCTGTGGTCCTAAAGCCATGCGGATGCGCTGTCCTGGGCCTCCTGTCACCTAGCAGCATATTTGTGGGTCTGGCAGGTCCAGGGAGGGGCGTGACCGCATGCAAATGCAGCGACGAGCTCCAATGACGTGGTCGAACGATCATCGGAGGACGACAAATGAAGGGCTTTGGATCCGGATTATCCCCGAGATTCGGAGGCGGCCTGGACGGTGTCTTGCCTGGTCGTCGACATTTGTCCATGTCCAGCCGATATCCAGACCAATCAAGGAGTCCGTACCTGGCTGCTCAACCGAGTACACAATGGGTTATTTTCTCAAAAGACAAAGAGGTCTATTGACGGTCAGGGACTCTTTCAACCTCAGTGGTAGCATCATCAGTTGCAGAGATATGCAAGCTAATGCCGGTATATGGTGTCCGATGCATCTTGCAAAACTCGGTGGTTTTTAGCCTCGCTTGCTCGTCGGTCAAAGCTGGGTTGGCAAGAACATAAGTATTCCAGGCACCACCCGTTGGAAGGAAAATAGACATTAAGATCACAGGCTGTGTGGTCTTGTCACAAACGACAGGTTGTCGTCTTCATCCTTAGTGCAATTAGCGACAGACTCAAAGTCAGACCTTGGAGATTTCGTGTCGTCCAATAGATATTCAAAAACAAGTGAGTTGAACCAGCGGTCGACTTTGTTTCGACCTCCTGCATCCCCTGGGACAGAGGCTCATATGACTCTTAGTCTGACTAGAGCCTCGGGCCGTTGCGGTGGACATCTTCGGCAGCCAAACCAAACAGGAAAACAGGTGAGCCGCTAACGGCCAAGGACGTTTTAAAACGCTAACGTTGACAAAGACGCAATGTGCTACTTTGAGAGAATTGACTATGCTTGTGGAGACTGGAAATGGGGTAATATGAAACAGCAATGCCCCAGAGAGTGGCGCACGGGAGAGACATGCGGAGCGAAATTGTCCCATGACCAGTGCATGAGCCGGAGCAACGAGTACTGCAAGATCTGCCAGGACATCCTCGTGAAGAAACGCCGGATAAAGAAGGAAGAAGAAAACCTGGCAAGGTGGAAGCGAGAGCCCGGCAAATTCAGGGCCAGCATCGAAAAGTCGGAAGTGGAAAGAGCCACGCTGATACGCCTTGTGAACGATCTGGAACGGAAACGGCCTAGGGTCGCATTTAGCCTACATGGGGGCGGGCCCAGATGACGAGTCGTCTGTCGTCCCCTTGTCGCCGAAGGAGCGCTGTCGTGGCGGGGACACTGTCGAACCAAGATAGGAGGGACCTGCAGATTTGTGGGGACTGTTCAATTGTACACGAATCTCATTATCCAAGCAGAAAGTGGAGATAATCCATTGTTTCAGTTGCGTTCTCGTCAAGAGCACTTACCCAGAATGACAGATGTTTTCAAGCCATTGTATGCAGGGCAAGGGCGACGAAGAAAGGATATGCTGTAAGCGCCGAATTAATGCACCTAACGAGCTGGGAGCGGTACGAAGAGGCTTCGACGTGACATGGGTCCCCTGGCTCGTACTGGTGGTGAAGAGAATGATTGCTCATTGTTGGCAGCCACAATGAACTTCAAATTCGTGAGAATCGCCATAGTAACACTTACTAGATTAAGCCACGAGGTTTTTGCTCCTGAAACTGTTCGCCGTGATGTGAGGGTACTCGGGAGGAGCCGAGCACTAATTTGGGGAAGCCGCTCACGCTAATCCTGATGAAGCTACGCCAGCATCTCCTTGTTTTCCTCGGGGCGAAGTTCTTGCCCGTCAGAGACCAGGATACTCCTATAACAAGTAGGTCAACCCTTTCATTAGGCAGCCAGGTATGGCACGTACGGCACAGACCGCCCGTAAATCCTCCGGCGGACAAGCTCCTCTTGGGACACCAGAGTCTCGTTTCCACGTATTTAAGGATCACGCTGGAAATTCGGTTACTACTATCTATTCGTCACGACCTACCGGTAAGCAACATATACCGAGGCTTTCGCTCCACCTGTACACTCTGTCTACGGTAAAAGAGTCCGCACAAGAGTTGTGTGAGCTGTTTCTCCGACTCGACGGGATCATTGGATGGGGCAATGCACGGAACTGGTGGCCACGGGTGGATATTTACAACACTCCCCTGAGCTCGATAGAGGAATGCATGCAGCATCACTGCCGCGAGAAAGTCTTTCGGAAGAGAAACGGTGGTCCGCACATCGTGCCTACATGGTCCAGAAGATGTGGCTACGCGTATCGTTCCTATCGAAATGTAATTTTTGTCATCGACAAAGATTGTGGCGATTGGCAGGCGGTCATGGACAGAGGTTTGCTAAGCGCTCAGTATGACCTTGACACAAGGCCCGAAGACCAGTTCGAGGTTCTTGAAGCTGAAGATTTGGACGATCCTCGCGATGAGGGCCTAGTGGAATTGAACCCCGCTCAGGATGATCCACTTATCGAAAGAGTAATCATTGATCGCGAGAAGGAAGACGAGATGCGGCGAGAACAACAGGCGGATTGGGCGAACGGCCACTATCTAAAAAAGCATCCGCCCACTTTACGCATGGTGTGGTCCGATATGACCATGGCTCTTTGCGACTGCACCTACAGAATGGCCAGATGCGATGGATGTGAGGAGGGTTTCGAGCATACCGATTGTGCCGTTGAGCAGTTAGCCTCGCATACGATTTTGAGGAGTTGCAAACTAAATGGATGACAGGGATCGGCACTACCTCAACGACGAAGGCAATTGCATCGCCTGCTCCGAGTTCAAAGGACCTTGGCCAGATGATGACCATGAGTGTGACAACGAATGTGACGTGGAGCACGGACCGGCGGAAGAATATGCTGACGCCGTTATCATTGACCGGCCCAGCACTTCAGCAAAATCAGCTTCTGAGGCCGCCCTTCCGCCTTCATTGGAACATTCAACTATATGACCAAGCCGGAGGCAAGGATTAAGGCTCCGTGTCTCAAATATTGGGATTGGGATTTATGGGCCGGCTCTACGTCTCGTCCAAGTTGTCTGTGACGGTGCGCGTTTTGAAACGCAAACTTCAGGATAACTTCGCCTCTTGATCCCTATGTTTCACTTCTCAATACTAATGTCGGGCATCCCTAGTGATGCTTATTATGTGGTGTCTTTCAGCTCATCTTCTTGAAGGCTTCTTGAAGCCTACTGCTAGTGCTGTACTACATTCACTTGGGTAGGAAAAAAGCGTCTGCTCGAGACAGACTTGGCAAGCTTCTTATTGCATCTGTCTGAGATAGGACTTTCATGGAATATCGGCCCTGAGGACATTCCATCAACACCATCGCAGCAACGCCGGCGCAATGGGAGAACCAGGAACCACAACATGAGACGAGGACGGAAAGTCTTTAGTCTGTCTCTTGCTCTTCCTCCTTAGCCAATCCATGCTCCTTGAGAAGGGTCATGATCTCGTCGCCGGACCATAAATGATGATATACTTTACCATCCTTGGTCTTACCCACGGTCGCAAACTCAACTAAAAGTATGTCAGTATCCAAAGACACATACAGCATGAGATTCAAATTTACTTTTCTCACTGCTCAGCTTCGTCGAGTCCATGGTCTTACTCAGTACCTTGACTGCCATACCGCAAGCTTCCTTCAAGTCGCACTCCTCCTTGTAGTCCTGCTTGAGTAAACTCTGCGCACTCGCATTGTTTGCACCAACACTGGTTGCCTTCCATCCACCGTAGTTTCCGCTTGGATTGCTCTGATACAGCTGAAATTGTCTTTGAGGATCCCATCCGGCATAGATGAACGAGACACCGAAAGGCCGAAGCCCTCCGTGTTGCGTGTAGCCTTGCTTGAGATCACATAGCCGTCGGACAAGCTGTTCGCAAGGTATGTCTTCGTTGTAGGTAAGAAGGTACCGCTGAGCCGCCTGGCGTGCGTAGTTGATAAGGATGTTGGCGTCTGCGGTCATGCCTGCAACGGCACATATCATATTGCTGCTTGCGTCAGCTTTTTGCATTGAAGCCAGGACTATTGAACTAACTCGTTGAGAATGTAGAGCTTTTCTGCAGAGGTGTCTTGTTCCAACAGCTTGCTGGTGACTTTTCGCTCGGCGGCGAGGACGATGCCATCTTGAGCTAATATTCCCAGCGCTGTTCCAGCATGTGAAATTGCCTCCAAAGCGTATTCAACCTGGTATAATCGTCCCTCTGGAGAGAATATAGTCGTCTTTGAAGCAGAACGTCAGTGACACTACGGGGTTTGATGTAAGGACGAATGAACTAACTCTTGAATCATATCTTCTCGACATATTTGACTGGGAATTGCACAGACGACTAGCAATCTGATCAGAACACGAATGATCCGAAGTTTAGAGGTGTCAAAGGTTGAGAAGATACAGGAAAAGCCGAGGGATTTTAGGTCTTGAAAGTCGAGCTCCAGGCAATTGCTTCACGCGTTGCCCCCGGCTCGAAAGGCCTTGGACCAATCGGAGCTGTCGTTGCCCGCGGCCTCGAAAGTTTAGAACGCAGTTTTGGAAATTCGGCGAAGGTTCACATTTCTGGGTTCTAGTTTCACAGTATGGTGCTGAAGTCAACATACAGGCGAGAAGTTTCTCCCGCTCCAATTCAGCAGCCACCTCTACCTCCAGGCTGGTCAGAGCATAAGGCGCCTTCCGGCCACTCTTACTACTACAATGCGGAAACCAACAAATCAACATATACCAGGCCTGTGGAAAGCATAGCGACAGCCTTGCATGTAGATTACAATGCTACTAAGCCATCCTCCAGCCGGTTTACCGAGCCTTCGTCCGTTGGGTGGCATGATGCCCGACGTCTCTCTGGCCAAAACGAGGACAGAACTCGAGGTAACTTCCGCGGGGGACGCTCGTACCAAGACCGCTCTCGTCGACAGCATCCAGAAGATAGGCCCAAATCTAAGACTATCATACCAGATTGTGAACCATGGGTTCTTGTGAAGACAAGGCTGGGGCGGCGCTTCGTCTACAACCCAGAAAAGGACGAGAGCTTTTGGAAATTCCCACAAGACGTGCTCTTGGCTGTCATGGAGATGGACCGACGAGAGAGGGAAAAACGAGAGATTGAAAAGGAGGAGAACACAAGGGTGCCACGGGCAGAACCAAAGAGCAAATCCCCCTCAGCGCCAGGCGCAGTTCCTGCAGAGGAGCCGCGGGGCGAGAACGATCGCCTATCTCATTCGCGCGAAGACAGCGATTCCTACGAAGAAGTTGAAGTCACAGATGACGAAGGCGAAGACCCTGATGCGCCTCTGAAGAAGCAAAAGCTGGATAATGAACAATCTGAGGGTCCTGTCGAGTTCAACGAAGACGATATAGCTTACCAACTAGAGCAGATGGGCGAAGACTATGGTCTAGATCCAGGAGAATACGATGATGGCGGTGAAGACTATAATGGGGATTATGAGGAAGGTGCCGAAGGCTTACCACTTACAGAGGAAGACTCGACAGCTCTCTTCCGAGATTTGCTCGACGACTTCCGGATCAACCCCTATACGACTTGGGAGAAGATCATTGACGAAGGCAGGGTCATCGAAGATGACAGATACACCGTTCTCCCAAATATGGGTGCACGGAAACAGGTGTTCAGCGATTGGAGTCGTGACCGAATCTACGAGCTACAAGAGAAGCGCAAGACGGAAGAGAAGAAGGACCCGAGGATAGCTTACCTGAGATTCCTGCACGAAAACGCTTCACCCAAGCTATATTGGCCAGAGTTCAAGCGAAAATTCAAAAAGGAGCCAGAGATGAAGGACTCAAAGTTGGCAGATAAAGACCGGGAGAAGATGTACCGCGATCACATTTCCAGGCTGAAGTTACCTGAGAGCACGAGGAAGACTGATCTTGAGAAGCTGTTGCAAGAAATGCCGCTTTCCATACTAAATCGGGATTCGACGCTCGAGACGCTACCTGCTGCACTTCTAACAAACCTAAAGTACATATCAATCCCTGTGAGAGAACGAGATGCGATAGTGGCGGAGCACATCTTCACATTGCCCGCTGCGCCTGAGGTCTCAAACGAGGACCTTTCCGCGGAAGAGCAAGCAGAACTCGATAAGAAGAGAGATGAGCGCCGCAAGCGAGAGGCAGCGCTGGCCGAGCGCGAAAGGCAGGTGCAAGAGGAGAAGAGGAAGCAGCGTGGTGCACTTCGCCATGGACGAGAGATGCAGGAGGAGGAAGCGGCACAGCTCGAGCGAGCGAAAAGGGTGGGCAAAGATGGACTTATGCGTTACATGGAACCGGAAGCGGATACCGAGGAGCTTGATGGACCATGACAATGGGGATGAGCCAACTAAATTTTCAGGTTCGGGACTAATTTATCGAAGTCGTTGCCAATTGAGATTGACGGGCCCGTGTTCGATTCACGGATAAGTTCAAGCATCTTCAATGAAGAACTTGGTTGACAATTATCTAGCCGATGCAAAAATACGTCAATTCTTTTTTTGGGCTCGTCTCTCATAGCTCTCAAGCTGATCGAGTACAACTGCATCGATCTAATTCTCATTTTGCGTGAACCGGGCGGTTTTGCGCGCATGTTGCATTGTAGAAGATTGTTCGAATGCCCATAGATCGAGTCAATTATCATTTATCGCCCAGCACGTCGAAGGCTTTACACGCCTCATCCAGAATGAACAATATCTCTGTACTGCAGTAAAAATGCACATTTATTCGCTAGCTTGCTAGTCGCGATTATGAGCACAGCAGCTACAGGAGACGGGACTAGAGAGACAAAAGTCGAGTTTGGCATGTAAGTTCGTCATGTGAGTAAGTGAAGAGTGTTGCAGGTCTAGAATACATATCCGCCATGAACGTAGAAGCATCCACTCGATCCATGTCTCCGTGACTGCGATCATAGATGCTTAAATCAAAGCAACGTACAACATAGCATTTCATGTAGTTGACGAGGCTACATTATCTGATCGCCTGTGACGAAGTCTTCCTTGCATCTCTGAACAAATCGTCCCGGCTGACGAAGGCAAGGCGGGAGTCGTAAGGCTTGAAAAATCGTTCGGGATTCTTGCCGTCAACGCTTGGACAACCCGGACATCTCAACTTGCCTGCAACATGACGACTTGTAGAAACTCCTTTCAAGACATATGCTGGTGCAGGGTCGAATTTGACATAGCCACAAGTTGCGCACTTCACTCTCACATTGGCCTCGGCACCGGTTCCAAGCCGATAGAGGTAGGCGTATTCGCTGTTCTGTCGGCGTGTCTTTGTCCTCTCAATGTCTGCCAGGCAAGATTTACCCCTCAGCTGCAGCTTTTGCTCTCGCTTGTATAGCCCCAGTGTCAAATGTAGAAGTGAGATTGCTTTTATCTCGCATCAGCCCAAGAGCTACAGCGCTGACAGTCTTGCCTTGCCACCTTTCTTGTTGACTTAGGGCTTCGAATTGATGCTTGGACATGATATTATTTTCTTTGGCGAGCCAAGCAAGTACAGGGAGTTGGAGTTCCTCCCAGGTGAACGGCGGAGTACCTTGCTTCTCCAGACTCCGGTAATGAATCAGTTGAGTGACTGGATTATTGGTGAGGTGGACGTCCACTCGTGGTTGTGAGAAGATTGCTGTCCAATACGTCAAATTGATGCTTTGTCCAAGAAGAACTGCCGGCAGATTGTATTGGAGGTCAAGTAGCCTTGCTCAGTCATGTGCTTGATATGAAAGAACGACTCGGGATGTCGGATCGCAATATGCAGTCTTCGGATGGAGGACTTCTGGTCCAGTTCGACCCAAAATACGATCTCGAAGCCATCAATCAAAGCTTTGTACGACCTGAAGAAACGCTGTGAGACAGTGGCCTTCGTGTTTAGCAGCGTGCCATTCCGCGACCCACACCACATGATGATCTTCGCCTTGCTCATCTCAAGGATCTTGTGGAGAAAGTCCAGATGGGTGTTTCGAAGCTCAGGTGACCAATCGTCTTAAGGCACACGATTGTTGTTACGATCCAGCTTTGGGCAATTATGTTGGCGCCGAGAGTACGCCTCGATCATTAGACACGGCAGTGCGGAATAGCCTTTGTCTAGAACTTGGGAAATGACAGGGGATCCTGAGTCGGCGACATGACTATTCTCGCAACTGCTTGTGGTTGTGAAAGTAGGATAGTTAAAGATGAATGCAATGGAGTCATTGAGTGATCCTGAAGGAGCAACGAGGTAATCTCTCCGAGCTCCGGAGATACCCTGTTCGAGGTTTGCAAAGTCTTCGAACGCCTTCTCCAGAAGAAAGTTGTCCAGTGGATCGCCAAAGCCGTCATGCAGAGCAGAAAATAGCTGCGGCTGTAGATGCAAGGGCAAAGCTGCGTAGAAGGCGGCCACAATGATCTCTGGCGTGCTTTCGGGCGGTATTTTGGTTGCGTTGACATCATCGGGCACCAAGTTGATGCCTCTGTCCCGCTGTGCTAGCCCGAGCTCTACGGTGCTAGCATATTGTGGTATCTTTTGAATGTCATTGATGTTTGATTGAGCTTTAATGAATATACCATGGCGGTTATTGAGCTCCATTGGATCCTCACTGAAGAGTGCTCGCTGTGGGCGATCCATAACAATTGTGCCAGTCGTCGAAGCGCCAACGGACACTTTATTTTTGGACGAATGGGCTCAGTGGCTTGGCGTGCTGCGACAGTGCAAACTGCCTTTTTGGATGTTTAGTAGGTGTAAGACCGTGCGAGCTCTTCTTGGTGATCCTAAATCGTGAGGCTGAGGCTTTCGAAGTTGTGGACGGGAGGCGAGACGGCTAGTTCCAGCATCAGCTTTGGGCACCGAATTCACTGTGCTGTCAAAGCTTGAAATTTGGCGACTCGGTAGGCCTGAATACCTCTTGGATGCTACGGAAATCATCATCATCACCTCTAATGCCGAGATGAGCCACCTGGGTCAGGCCTTTGCGTCTCTGCTTCTTTGCGTTGCCTGAAGAGGACACCGAGTCGTCAAGTGTGGTTCTTGAGGTGGGTGCATGCAGTGAGAATTGTAATGCATTGATTTCGGGGAGGATACGAAGTTGGGTGTCTTGCTTTTAGGACGCTAGCGTTAAACAGAGGAATATTTTGGGGGGCGAAAGTTCTCAGCACTCACCAGTGGCTTTCGTGCTTGTACAATATCTAGCAGGGAACTCTGCCATTTGACGCTCGCTTGAGGCATATGGACGCTGGGCGGGGAGCCTTTTGCTGCTTTCTTGAGGACGCCTTATCTTTCAATGATTCGGGCAGGCTTAGTGTTATTGCACAAGCATCACGGTCTTCGGTCAGGTTAATGATCGACTGACGAGGCATGGCTGCAGTTCAAGGGTATGGTTCAATGAACAGACTAACAAGCGTCCAGATGACCAGTTCTGAACGAGAGCTTGAGAAAGGGTTTGAGACCAAATTCTCAATGAGAGTTTGAGAATTGCCTTGATTAAGTACTTGCGGTGTGTGTGTGTGTTGCGAATAGAAATCAAAAAGGTCGGCGACTCAAGACAACCCAAGAATTTTGCGGTATTTCAGCTGGAGGAAGGTGCACCTGCCGAGTTTGCACCAGGTGTGGCATGGAGAGCCAACGGAAATGTGACGCGTGAATTGGCGCGTTTCCCTCTAACAAGCCGCTTTTGCCAGCGCATGGGAGGGGTTGAATCAACACTGTACATTAGGAGATGGAGTGCCTTTTCAGAGCTCAGTTCGAAAGTCGATAAGCCGGCAACAAGCAGCACCTTGGAGTCCTCTCATGCTGGGAATTAAAGAAGTCCTAAGTGAAAGGTGCCACAAAGCGGTCTCTGGCTATCAATCTCTTGTTCACATGCTGCAAGTGACACTACAAGTCCACAACCACTACCTGAAGATTCCTAGCCCATAAACAAAAAGAGCCATAGATGACTAGATAATCCCATAGGCTTTTGAAGTCGCATCTTGACTACCACTTCCCACTCTGCCGAAATGCCCTTCTGTAGGACTTGCTGGTTTTAGGGTCTCTTCCCACCTTGTTGTGACGATCGTGGTGGATGCCAGGTTTTGGGGCGGTGTGGAAAAGCGCTGGAATCGAAGGAAGAGGTGGAAGATAATCGATCCATGAGCTTGTAGAAAAGGAATCCGGTAGTAGTGGACTGCTTAGGATGTAACTTGTTCTCCGCCGACCATGGATCTGCCAGGTCATTATGGTGAAGTTCAACAATAGGCATTTGATCCGCTTTGGTAGCTGAAGGGCTAATGTCCCCCAGTAGCGAACTTGTACGAAACACCACTACTGTATTGGCTGGCTTTGAAGACCTGGGGAAATGGAAGTCGCAAGTTGAGTGAGTGCATATCGTAACGCCTTCAAGAGACTGGAAGCGAAGGAGGTGTCACAACGGTCATTTTGTGTAGAGATTGACTCCAAAAGTCACCTCAACGATGGTCTGCGGATCTGGCAATTCGAGCTGTAGCGCCCCAGGTATCGTAATCAGGTAATTCGTATAGTTAGTTTTGATGGTTCACGACGGTAAGAAGCGATCATCATGAAGGGGTTGCAGAGCTCAAAGTAGTAAAATTGACGGCACAATCTGTAAAAAAGGTTCATCGTTTGCCACTCAGCGTCCTTTGACATTTCATACCTAACGAAAAAGCCACACTACGGTGGGCATATATTTCATGGGCGTGCACTCATGGCGTGCATCTTGCATGTGTCTCATAGGCCTATCCCCTGCACGGTCGACACCTCATGCAGCCTAGGCGGTCTTTAGACGGCAAGACACCCAATCCGGGGGCTTAGCCCCCAAACTTTAGGCGGTCACTTGCCCGGGAAAGGTACCCCTCTCATTCGGGGTTAGCCTCTAAACTTTAGATATGGTTACCCGACCCCTAAAGTTTAGAGACTAAGGCTCCAGATAAGACATCTTTCCGGGTAACGACCGTGAAGCTTGGGATTCAATTACGTCTGATCAGCTGCTGGATTTGCTCAAAACTATGTCGCAACGTTGTGAGGACGTGATCGCGGCGGAGGGTGGACATATTAAATGGTATTATACATGTATTTGTCCCCCTGCTCCCACCCCTGTAGCCACCCCTGTGCGGGAACGTTACTTTTGCCTGATACTGTGGTAGGCAAACACCCTGGGTGAGACACAGGTGAGGGAATCACTCCGGGCGCACCTAGAGATCACCCCCCGGCTCACCCGCCAGAACAGGAAGGGCAACATCACATCGACCT
>Ga0335072_10000944_pt1 | contig 50291 bp, 52 predicted proteins | sample Lox_Sample_21_FD_206725 | JGI IMG/M metagenome (GOLD analysis project Ga0335072, IMG submission 206725) | Soil microbial communities from Loxahatchee National Wildlife Refuge, Florida, United States - Lox_Sample_2.1 | ecosystem: Environmental > Terrestrial > Soil > Wetlands | place: USA...
TCATTAACTACTCCATTTTACATTCTTTGGGGTGCGACTTGAATGATATCAATGACGAGAAGAAATAGAATTAAAGTCATCAACGATTAATGGCAGAAATGGAAAAAGTCGAAAGAGAACAGAATCAATCAAAAGGCTGATGAGCCAATTGCTTTGTGGGGAACGCAAAGGTTGAAAGCGGTCAAGCCACTGTTTCTGCCATCTTTTGTTACGACCCGCCCTCCCCCAACCGCTAAGACACTTCCTCTTTTCTTGGGAGGCCCGCCAGGGAGGATGGCGAACCTACCGATGCTGTTCCCAATTCCAACCTTGTTGTCCATTTTCGATATGATCGTCGAAGCCTGTTCGGATGGCATAATTAAAGGCCCGTGCAATCTTTGGATAGTCTATACACTCTACCTAGCAAAGGGACGCAATGTCAAGGAAATGCGCGCGGAGATGTTGAACAAAGACACTATATCCAGGAGAGTACAAAGCGAGAGATAGAATCAGTGATATCTAATCGAAACGACTAAGCACTTTTTTGTCGGTATTTCCATGGTTCCAAAACACGACTTAGACCTGCCCTTCCAAAAAAGCTACTAGAAAAAGCTCCATAGAATACACCATCGGCACTGGGAGGGACCCCATATGTGAGATGAGTAGGGCGCGTCGCCCGAATGAGATCGCTAGCCTTGTTGTGCAAGTGTGTGTGTGGCTCCGTCGGCACCTCTCCATTGAGCAAGGCTGCGAAATTTTGCAAAGTAGATTCGCTGCCTTCGTCTTTAGCGCTGATCTCGTGCGTGGTCGCCCCTCCGGTGAAGAAACCAAAGATATTGTCTTCCTCACAGTCGGGTTCGGTGGGTGGAGAAGCACGGAAGCCGTGGGCCCTTGCAAAGCCAGCCCTTGCGATTTTTTGAAGGGGTTGGCAACACTTCTCCCAGAGGATATGCTGTCTCTGGTCGGGGGATAGCGGCGCGGCGACTTCAGGCAAGCCCTCGGTCCCAAGAGTTGCTAATCTGATGCAGTCGAGAACAACATCCCCGTACTTCTGGCCCATTCTTGACCGGGCCATTTCGCTTTTGTCGTGTAGGAGCTGGAGATGCCTGTCGAGGGTGTCGTAGGTACTCCCTAGGCTTGCCTCTTGCTGGACGATACTCTCGAGGCTCTTCTGAAGGGCTACCTCAAGGAGAATCACTGCCAAAGTATATTCCTGTTTGCCGCTAACCTCTAGGAAGAATTGCCTGGAAAAGGACTCTACATGCTGATAACCAAATCGAGCGGACTTGCTACGGCTCCACGGAGACCTCTCAACACTGTTCTGGCTGTTTGGCGATTTGGACAGGCCCTTCTTGCGCAGGGTTTGTCTGATATCCCAGAAATCCAAAGCCCATCCTGGCACGTCCGGCGATCGTATTACTGCGTCACATAGGAACAATGCGAGCTGTATCTGATTGTCCCAAATATCTGCTGGCTGAAGGACGAGCCAGGTTTTCCAGAGATTGGAGCTACCCAGGAGATTTAAGGAAGATTGCATAAGGCCTTTGAGCGTATTTTGGTGGGAGGCACGCCGGAGATGATGTGGCCACATGGCCGCCGCGTATTCGAGGAGCGGATAACATATTCGTAGTCGCTGCAGCCGTTCCGTGCTCGGCGCGCCGGTTTCGAAGTTGTCAGAATCCCCCAAGAAAGACAGATAAATGAGGCAAGTACGTCCGATCTCGATCTCAAGGTCGTCGTACTCATTGTCTGGTCGTTGGGCAACGTCTGCCGACAACAAGAAATCCTTGACGGATTTATGAGCCAGACTGAGGATCTTATCCTGCACGCTGATGAAGTTTCCGCAGAGTTGCAGAATTTCACGGCAATTCGCGAAGCGATTAACAGGCGTGACGCGGACCATGTCGTCCTCGATAATGGCATATTCCGCGACTTCGTCCAATGTGACTGGCCGAGCACAGAGAGCCACAAAGTTGAGCATTCTGAGGACCAATGCACGGTCATCATCTGGAATTGCTGCGAGCAGTCTCTTGTACGTCACGTGCAAATCTGAGGGAAGACGTTCCAGTGCCCTTTCGACAGTGACACTACGCCGGTCCTTCAGCTTTGAAAGAACGTCGAGCTGACATTGTGCCCACCGGAACCTAAAACACTTGGTCAGCGCAGGGGACGTAACCAGGTTTCTTATCTCTCACATTCCCGATGACTTTTTGTCCATAACTTCAGTAATCTTGACCTTCATTGAAGGGGGGAAGGATTTTAGTCGCGTATCTGTTCCCAGACGTCTTCTAACGTACAATCGGATATCTTCGTCAACAGCTGAACTTCGAATCTTGACTTTTGCAACCGAATATTCCTTGAACACGCGTGATATTTCAACGGCGGGTTGACTGACAAAGAGCCACCTGACGGAGGGTTTGGCCGATTGCAGCAGTGAGCCGATCTCCTCGATCAGCTCATCTAGCGTAACGCACTCGTCAAGGGCGTCTATGATGATGTAACAAGCATCTTGCTTTCCAAGCAACTTCAGAAGTATGTTGGTCCATTCCCGCACTGCTGACGCCATCTTATTAGGCTGGGCCTGATGTTCACTGTACAGAGCTTGCAAAAAAGTTACAGTCGACTCGCATTGGGCGGCAAGTTGCAAGGTGAGCGACCTGAGTAGGCCTTCTACCTTCTGCTTGCTGGGGTCATTGAAGTCGAAGAAGAAGTACAAGATCGGTACTTGGTTGCTTGTCTGAGCTAGGCTTCTCCCAAGGACGTCTATTATTCTCGAAGTGAGAACGGTCTTGCCAGAGCCAGCTATGCCCGCGTCAGCTATGCATCAAGGTAAACGGATGTCGAAGCGTATACAAGCGCCGCATAGCCACAGCTTTGGCTGCTGCCCAAATACCCACTGGTCAAAAGAGGATCCTCTGAGAAACCACGACCCACTCGAGTCCCCATCCTGGAGACACCTTTGCGCGGCCCGGAAGTTGGAGCTCGGATCGACGGTCGATATCCATGTGAGGACTTCTTCTAACGATCTTTGGTCTTCTGCTTTGCGCCTCTCTTCTTGATCGGCAGCGGTGATGGCCCTGATTTCTGCAACATCCCCTTTTAATGAGTTCAAATTGGAGAGTGCCTCCTCCTCGTTGATTCGCAGGATCTGAAGGTCTTCGTGAATATTACGGACGTAAGCTTCGATCGATTTCGTGATCGTTCTGCGGATAGACACAACTTGGTTTAGTGATTTCTCTCCGCAACAGAGGGCCGAGGAAGCCAGTACTGCCTTTTGCACACATGTAGCAAGCAGACCAAGGATAGGGTATCAGTCGACTGACCTTTGGTCGGCGTCCAGCGACAACTCAAGGATTGGCTTTGATGCGTCGAGCGCCTTGAGGGCTAACGAGGTCTTCTTGTCCATTATTTTACCAAGTAAAAGGTGCTTCGGCAGAGTTTCAAACCTGTGACTGATGGCCTTGAGAGCTGTCTCGCATGCCTTGAGTGGCCCATCGATGTGGTTGAGGACAGAGAGGCGAATTCGGTCGGCATCGTCAAGTTCAGCCTGAAGCTTGATGCCTCGTATCAATCCTTCGTATGCAGTGAGCTTACCCAGCAAGGGCGACAGCTCCTTTTTGGCTGAAGCATTCGTGTGCAGGTTCTGGCGTGCAAATTTGTTGATCGACTCAAATGCCTTAAGAATTGACAGGCAACTGGCGACGAGGCCTATTGCTCCTATTGCCTCGGCCATTGACGTTTCAAAAAGCCCACATTACCGTTTGCAACCAAAAGAGCCTAGAAATGGTGGGCGTCACCGGATTCGAGAATTTTCAAAATGAAGATGTTGAGCAAGTCATGTTCATTCGGACTTTGAGTACTCTTCGAAGCTCCGCAAGGCTGCGTTTTGCTGCGCCACATTGCGGCGTGATCGCACAGCTCGAATCATTGCCGAGCCCGGGCATGACGATGCCATCTCCCATTAGCGAACCCGTCTTGCATGTCTGTTGCGTATCGATTACTATGCGTGTTGAATCACGGAGGAGCGACGGTACACTCTTTCCAAGTGCTGGCAGTAATATAGGCGAATTGAAGGAGTGACGCCTCCAAACTTCCAGCCTATGAGCACATCGGTGACTAAATTGTGGAGCTTACGACTGGCCGGCGGGTTCTCCCTCGGGCCCTCCCGTAGACCTTGTAATACGGTCACGTGGTCAGCATTACCTCGATCCCTTACTTACCTAACCATTAGCGGATGGGGAAACTGAAACACCTCGCTCCTACGACATGAATCTGCCTCACCAGGGAGGCTGTGCCAAGGCTGCGCCTCGACAGGGCAATGGGATCAATCGATTTTCCAACTCATGAAACCCTTTTCGCATCTACCATGATTCTCAACCCCCAACGCCACCAGCATTGTCAATGCAAATGGCCGCTAGCAGCAGCGTCCTCAAACGCAAAATCCCATGGAGCGATAACAGCACCGACGGTGAGGACGGAAATGGCAGTGACAACGACAACCTCCGCGAAGAACTGCCCAGGAATTCAAAAGTTGCCCGGACTCAGTCAGACATAGTGCGGCCTGAGTTCGCCGCCCTTGATCGCGAAAGTTTATGGAGCGACGAAAGTAAGGATAGCGATAACAGCAACCTCAAATCTCATGAGAGAGGGGGCACACCGACCCAGCCAAGGCGAAGGGAAGATATAGTCTGGCCAGAATTCCCTAGCAGAAGCCATGGGTGCTGCACAAAGTGCGAATCCATGACTGGAACACCAGAAGGACTTGATGCGCTTCTCAGTGATGGTGGTTACAAGCATTTCAACTGGTACGAAATTCAAAAAACGGCAGCCCACGGCTGTGCGCTCTGCAGAGCAATTTGGGACGTTACAGAGCATGAAGATTGGGACTACGAGGATGACGGATCGGTCACCCGTGCCGAGATTCGGATTCTCGCTAGTTTTACTCGTTTGCCGTCTCCCGTGGAGGGTAGGCTCTCGAGGCACCCTCTGAACAACCTTCATTTGCACAGCCTCGAAGTGCAGATTCCAATGGATCCAGTACCTATGGTCCCAGAGGGGGTAGGATTCAATCTCGTAACGTTGGAGGGTAAGTTGACATCACGGGAGAAAATCTTTTGATAGTGATGCTGATAGTGGCATAGCCGACCCGGCTTCAGATTTCGTGCCTGGGAGACGAGAGTCTAAAGATCTAAACCCCAAAATGGTCGCCAAAATTCGCCGATGGCTCGAAGACTGCTTGAATAAGCACCTCTCTTGTCCTCGGGGATGTACTCCTAAGCTGCCGCGGAGGGTGCTTGACGTTGGAGCCGACAACTCAACAATTCGGCTTCACGAGTCCCTCGAGAACGAGAAAGCACAATATGCCACCCTGAGTTACTGCTGGGGAAGTGGCGTGCAGCAGCTCACTACTACTACTTCAAATCTTCACGACCATATGCTCGCCTTGCCACGTCATCTGCCAAAAACAATCTCTGATGCCGTCGAAGTGTGTCGAAAAGTTGGCATTCGCTATCTTTGGATTGATGCTTTTTGTATCATCCAAGATGATAGCAGCGATAAGTCTAACGAAATTGCCAAGATGGGGTCAATATACAAAAATTCGACTGTAGCAATCGTGGCAGCCAGCGCAGAAAAAGTGACGGATGGCTTCCTGTGGAACGGGAAGCCCGACGAACCCATCGCGCAGCTTCCTATGTTTGTTGACAATTCCACTTCTGGGACAGTTTACCTCAGAATGCATGATTCCGACAAGATATATTCCTCCGATGAACCTATCTTCCAAAGGGCCTGGACCTTTCAGGAACTTCTCTTGTCACCTCGCGCCCTCGTGTTTGACTCATGTCAGATCACCCTCAAGTGTATAGGACACGGATTCCAGCCCGTGCACGAGACATACCTGGACTTCGAGTTTCCACTTGAGCTGCCCGTGTCTGTGTTTGGTCTTGTGGACGAGGACCTTGCTCGAAAAAAAAATGATGACATCAGGGAGTACTACCTAACCAACACTCAAAATCAGATATGGAAGCAAATCATCTGTGAGTATAGCGGGAGAGATCTGACGCTCTTTGATGACCGTCTACCAGCTCTGGCTGGCATAGCCACCGAACTTGCCAAATCGTGGAACGATGTCTACCTTGCCGGCTTTTGGAAGAAAACCATCATCCAGCACCTAGGCTGGTATCGGTCCACGCCCGCGTTGCGGTGCACCGGACTGCCAAGGAACATTGAGGGCGTACACTGCACCAAGCGTATCGGTTCACCCAGTTGGTCGTGGATCACGGTACCCTACTCGGTTTCGGTTACGGAACCCAATCACATTGACGCTAAGTTAATCAATACCGGCGTACAGCTCGTGTCGCAAAAATCGCCATTCGGAATGGTCAAGGGCGCATTCATTGCTCTAGAAGCACGGGTCCTAAGGGCTTCGGACCTGGATCCACCATTAAAGTTCAGTGGTTTGCCTTTTCAGCCGTACCACGATGCCATTGGCTTGGATTTCGAGTACCAGAAACCTGACCTAGACAACTGCAGGCTAGTATACCTTGGTAATGAGTTTAACAAGATGTTCCTAGTTGTGCAAAAGTCCGAAGGAAGGGCGTTTCAGCGCGTGGGGTATGCAGAGTTATCGAAATGGAAGAGAGAATGGATAGATCTTTTATCTTCAACTCAAAGAGAGGTTATAGTCATAACATAGGAGATTCAGAAATTCGATGGAAGGTAGAGTATTATCTAGAGCCAGATAAACCCCGGTTTTCGGACTGAAGAGAAGGCGTGCTATAAGTCTAGTGCCTTACGGGATTAGATACAATCTTCTGTCGAATATGTAAGCTAGCAGACTTGATGACTCAAATCGAACATCGTACCTGCCCAGGTGGAAGCCAAAGATCAACAATTCACTCGCTCCATACAGGGAACTCTGTAAGGCTTGCCCAGTCTTCCTTTTCGAAAGGTTCTAGAGCAGTCTCAAAGGTGCCCTCAGGAATGTGTATCACCTATGAATCCCAGCATGATCGTAGAACTCGGCCTGGTTAGGTTTCGTGCGACTTACACTGGAATCGGTGTCGTTGCGCGCCTCGAGTGCTGTCAAGTCACGTTTTGGCGGAGGTCCTGTGCCTTGGTACCAGTTGCCTCCGACACTGTCCGTCGACCAATTCATTGTGTAACGAGGTGTGGAGGAACGGGACTATGGTCCATGAGAGAGGATGGTAACTGGAGAAAGGGAGCAACGCGCTGCAGCAATGATGGTTCGAGAGGTAGACGGAAAGCGCTTTTGCTTGGAGTTGAGAGGATGCTGCGGAGAGCCATCTTCGACAGAGAGAGGGCGTACGTGGCCCTTAAGTAGGATCCTGGAAGCTGCCAAAATGCGAAGAGAGCCCGGTTTGACAACGAGGTGCGGAGGAACGGGACTGTGGTCCACGAGAGAGGATGATAACTAGAGAAAGGGGGCAACGCGCCACAGCAATAATGGTTGGAGAGGCGGACAGACGTAAGACCGCGGACGCGGTAAAGCGGTTTTGCTTGGAGTCGAGAGGGTGCTGCGGAGAGCCATCTTCGAGGGCGTACGCGGCCCTTAAATAGGATCCTGGAAGCCGCCAAAATACGAAGAGAGCCCAAACGGGCTCTCAATGAGCAAAATCAGATGGGCCTGTTTTTGGAACGGGTGGGGATGCTCGAGGGAGTGATGTGCGCGGTAAAGCTAGGTGCCTGTAGAGTTGGCGGCCTGGTGCCGCCGCGAGAGCGTTAAAGGCAGCGGGGAGAGAGACGGGTTGTGGGAATGACGCCGAACAGTGTCAAAGGCCGCCGTTTTCTGCCGCCTTCCCCTCGGACTAAGTAGTTAGACCCGCATTTAAGATGAGTTTTGTAGGGCGTCTTCTACAGCATTATCCTGAAGTCCTTAAGTGCAATAACCCTCATGGTTTCAAAATGGTTGCGGTCCGGGTTTGCATCCTCGCCCTACTCCCTGTGACCAGGCTCCTAGCAAAGCCCACGAGAACGCCGTCATCCTTGTGGCTTAACCACTCTAATTTCATCTTGGGGGCACGGGCTAATCAACTAGAGTAGCTACTGCACAGTCACTTAGTTGTTACGTAAGTCACAATTCAGCATAACATTGCTTGGAAAAATCCTTGGTAGGTAAGAAGTGTGTTCGTAGCTTTGCGAACCCTTTTGAGAACGATTTCGCATACATTCCTAAGTCCGTCACCAGCCTATTCCAATCAAACCTTCATAATCGTTCATAACATCCATCTAGTTTTGGGGGAGCAGCAAAAATGCCCCTCCGGCTCTCCGCCACCTACGGCTTCCACCTGAAAGCGGGATGGCGCCAATCAAGGTCCTGAATCTGCATCTGACTGAGACCAGCCAGCTCAGCGTCGACATCTCTCTTGTCCCTCTGCTTGTTGTTCGCAATCATCCAGAGGAGGAGGAGGATCGAGAGGAGGAAGATGGTCGATGACGTTGCGAGATTGAGACCGTTACCGATGTGGTAATTAGGACCATCAAAAGGCAAGAATGACCACGTCGAGATCAGACCGCCGATGTTGCCAAGCATGACGGTGGTGCCGATGGCGGAAGACCTGGCGGTGTCTGAAACGACGTTGGCAGCAACTTGGGCGTTACAGAGGGCTCCGAATGAGAAGGCGCCGCTGGTAATAAGAAAGGTGGCTCCGTATCGAACGTGGGGTTCCTTACTGGCGAGGAACATGATGTAGCCGCACATGATGAGGGGGGCGCTAACGATGAAGAAGATATTGCGGCGGTCGACTTTCCAGCTGAGGAAAGGGAGGAGGACGGTGAAGAAGGCGCCGACTACCTAAAAGGACCATAGCCCGTATTATCAGCGATGAAGACTCAGACTGTAAGAGACGAGGTGACAACACAAACGCAGGAGTCATTCTAGAGGGAAAACAGGCGTGAGATGCATGTCTCCGTAGATCTTTCCAGGACATCTTTTGTCATAACTCGCGGCTTCCAAAACACCACCACGGGGATAATTTGGGACACGTACATAGGGAGGGACGGTATGGAGCTGTTGAGAGACAACGCTGTTTTTAGGGTAGATCGTCTGGACGATCGTGGGGGCGAAGAAGGCGAGACCTTGTACGGTGATGTTGTCTAAGAGGAATATGAAGGCGGTAGAGAGAGTGACAGGGTTGAAGATACCGCGGAGAACTTTTGAAACGTCGAGCTTGTCCAAGACTTCGGTAGTACTGACACGCTCTGATTTGATACGAGCGATGGCGAGATCTTTCTCCTCCTGAGATAGCCACCGTGCAGTAGCGGGACGGTCCGTCAAGGTGAAGAAGGCGATGAGAGAAAGACCGCAGGTAATGATGCCCTCAATGCCAAAGATCATCCTCCACTTGTGAAGGCTGCCGAAGTGGGATAGCTTCAGTATGCCGGAAGCCAAAAGACCACCAAAGGCACCCGCAAGAGGAGCCATGACTATGTAGAGGGACAAGCGGAACGCCAGTTCGCTTCTTCTGTACCATCTAGAAAGGTAATATGCAATTCCCGGCAGCATGCCTGCTTCAAACATACCAAGAAGGAAGCGGACGCCGGAGGCGCTGTGGATGTTGTCCACAAACGCGGTGCAGATCGAGCAGACACCGAAACCCAGGGAGATGAGAGGGATAAACCACCCAGGCCCGACCCATTTGCAAGCCATGGTTGCAGGGATTTCGAAGATGATGTAGGAGATATAGAAGGTAGAGAGAACCCTATTGTAGTCGTAGCCTTCTAGGTGGAGATCCTTCTCCAGACCAGCGATCTTCGCGTTACCTGCAATCAGATATTGTGAGGCCAAATGCTAATTTTCGTGCACTATCGACGAAGGCATCACCTACCGATATTGGCACGATCAATAAAGCAGAAGAGATAGAGAAGGGAGACAGTAGGAACGATGTACAGATCGATCTTCATGCGGAGTCTAGCTTCGGCAACTGGGTCGAATTGCACGAGCGAGCGACCGTACCTGAGATAGCGGTAAGCAATCGGTCTGGAAGCAGAAAGGGTCGAGTATTTACTTGTCAGTTGCGGCGACACCTTGCTCTGCTGCCTCATGAGCGGTCTCTTCACGTGCCACAGCTTCGTAGTTGAAGATCGGTTTCTCGTCGGCAAAGCCGCTGGGAGGTTGCTGCGCAGCTGGATCCATCTGCTCTTATTCGACACAGTAGTTGTTGGGAACCACCTTTGCTGATGGATAGGAAACTAAACGAAAACATTGGGGATACAGACGAAGGCATATAAGAGGAAAGAGCTATCGAGATCCGGAATCCTTCTGGGGCACTAGGTCAACAAACAAATGCCAGCTCACCGCTCGAACATGATGGAGAAGCCAAAGGATTTGCGGAGGATTCTATGGACAATGGCTTGCCTTACTGGGGCCCTGAGGCACAGGCTGTACAAACGGTAGTTAAAGTCGGACTTCGCTGCATGCAGTGCGGGGGCTGCGCTTGGTAAGTAGGGGACTCATTCCATTTTGGGAGTTTGGAAGGCCCGGTCCTAGTAGCACAGACTTGGCCCTTGCTGACATGGGAGATGAGTGTTATGGACGAAGCTTGCAGCATCCTGTGGTTGCCAAAGTTGGGGGGACCCGAGCACAAAGCAGTCTCCCAGTGACTGGTCGCACAGGTACTTACAAATTATCCTGGCTAAGTACACATCCCAAAGGGGACGTCTCTAGCCTCAAGATTGGAACTTCTCCTTGCCGGCTGCACTAATCGCCAAGCGCTAAGACGCTGGGCCCTGCCCATAGAACCTCGCCCCAGGGTAGAGATCTTTAGATCCCGTATAAAGCCGAAGCTGCGGTTCCTACTGTTTTTCCTTGTACTGTGATATCAAGGGTGAATTTGTGGACACGCACAGGGTCACCGACGGATGGTTCCGAGGATGGTACATTGATGGGATTAAGGACGTGCGCCGTTGAGAATTTGACTGAGTATCACTCTCTTGCACTATACAGTTCTCAAAGGACTTCGAGAGACCAAATGTGTCTCGAGTCTGCCATTACTGCATATCGTTTGCAGGTGGGTCCGTCGCTGATAGCAAGATTGGTGCGTAGAGTGATAGCAAGGCCCCCAACTACGGCACCCTGGATCCCTGGTTGGAAATCTGCTTCCTCCCAGGCGCACGTTCCTCTCCATTTTAGCATGGATCATATTTCGCACAGCATTTCTCAGTTCCCATGAACGACGGACACCATTAGCTTTTCAGTCAAATCGTCCACAGATGCCGCGGAACTTATTTGGTATCCTATAAACCCTTTTCTAGTGTCAGAGACAGCAGCCCTACTGCCTACGCACCCTATTTGGAACCGGTCGCAGTGCACTAGAGTTAGGCGGACAACCTTTCGAGGCAGCCTCCTAGTCACAATTTTCCCCCCTACTATGTGAGCTCACAGCGTTGCCTTCATCCGTCGAATATAATGCTGATGGCCATATTTCGACCATAAATTTCTGAAATACCTAATCTGTTCAAGAGAATATGGAGCATCTGACCAGCAGTGGTTGTCATTCAAGTAAGAAAGGAAATGGATGACATCCTCGATTCTTGAAACGCTTGCGCTTCATCAACACTGCTCTCCTCCTACCCAATACTGTCTATGATAAATTTCTCCCTTTTCAAGCTGTTAAGGAGCCAGTCTAGAGCGAATCAATAGAGGTGCCATTGAACTAGGACAACAAATCTAAAGAAGAGAAGAGGAACCTGTGTACGACAAGTGCTAAGGCTGCAGCCTCCAAGACATGCATCAAAGCTTGGGGAGTCTGGTAACACAAGCCATAACACAAATCGGTAATACTTGCTCCGCGAGGAGCTACTCCTTCCTCCTGCCCAGTGACCGAGATAAGGAACTGTCAGACCGGATCAGACGCTTGGCGCTATACGACACCCGCTGTACCTTCTGGTGGTACTACTAGTGTTCTAGGCCTTGCTAATTGTCACAATGGGCTACATTTTGGTTGCTATTCACTGGTTCGTACAGGTTCAGCTCTGTAGAGGTAGAGGGGGGCTCAGCTGGGCAGGTCCCAGGTGCCGAGGCGGCCTCAGGCAGTAAGGTGGGCCCTGTGTACATATATAGACATCCACTTCTTCTCAGGTAGACAGAAGACAAGTTCATCCACCTCGATTTTCGGCAAGATTCTAATCGCACGCCCGGCATGCGATTGATGAACACCAGAAAGTCTGACAGGAACTGTGTTCGACATCTCGGGTGGGCCCGTCAAAAAGGCCGATGAGACGGCAGTTATCCAATTGAAGATCATCAAGCGTCCTTTGAAGATGCTCTGTTCGCGAGGGTTACTAATGCCGATAGTATTGAGGACGCGGACGAGGTAGTAGGAGGTAAGGCCGTTGCCAGACCATTGCAAAAATAGGCCGAGCATGGTGAGAATGAGGATTCGACGTCGATTTCCAGGAGCCTGCACCAAGGTTTTCTAGGGCACTTTGTTTCCGGTTTTCTCGGCCATGATGCCCTGCATCTCTTCGAATTCAAGGTTCACTAGTTCTTTATTGGGATTGCCATTCGCGTGGTATTTAATTAACGTAGCTTTGGCGTCTTCCGTTCTGCTCTTCGAGAGGAGCTGGCGTGGGGATTCGGGGAGGAAGAAGAGAAAGGCCGTCTGGATGAGGGGAGGTGCCGCTTGCAGAAGTGAGGGGATTCTCTATGGCCAGTTGTTAGGTATTCTATAGGTTCCGAAGGTTGTCCATGCTGCCATAATTGCGCCGAGATACCACGTTGTCTGATATAAGGTGGTTATGACTTGACGGTCTCTCGGGTGGCAGAGTTCAGCCGCGAGCATTGGTGAGCAAGCGTTGGCAAAGACAAGGCGGAACCCAATGACGAGGCGAGCGGCCAAGAACATCGCAATCGTAAATGAGAGAAAAGAATTGTCAGCCGCCTTCCTCTTCACGATAATCTTTAGTATGCCCAGCGGGGATTGACAAAAAAACGATATTTTAGGTAGGATACATTTCCATTGTGTAGGGATAGAACTGACTGCGTTGCGAGAACCTTTGAAAGATACTGCCACATGCCATGGTCAAAGATCCGGTGAATACTCCCCACTGCCGACCATGGCGATCAGCCACGGGACTGATGAAGGGGGTTCCGCATATGATGCCAAGGGAGAGGATGGCACCCAAAAGGCCAAGGGCTGCGCCTTTCAGCTTTCCGAAATCTGCAAAGGAACGACAATAGTCAGCACTCATTGAAGACGCACATAGTTATGGTAAGAAGATGGACAGGTGGACCTAGCCAGCGAAGTTTTTAGAGGCCCTGAAGACTTACACGTATCCCAGGCAGCGACAGCTTGTAGTCCGTTCATCATAGCACTATTAAATCTAAGTGTTGTAGACAGTAGCAAGCCACTGGGATACAAGATGAGGAGGTTGTGATTCTTGAGGAAGGGCGATGAGGCCTTAGCCACTTCTTGGAGACGTCCATCAACCTCCGAAAGTATCACTGTACTTGTGTGACGAGATTTATCGCTTTGTAGAGATCGTTGCTGGGCTTTTCACGAGCGGGTGGATGCAGGGTATGTATCTGTTCTGACATAGATTGAGAGAATGGTGGGTGACGCAGAGCGGACTGGGAGAGCCTCACAGGTAACAAGGCGAGATCAAGCAATACAGGATTCCGGGCTACCCTACACCCAGGACCCATGGCTTCCTATGCAGCATTAGAGAGCAGGGAAGGGAGGGGGCAGGCACAGACAAAGACGATCAAACTTGCAAGGTGACAAAGTCGGCGGAAGAATACTAGAACGACATCGATTGATCTAGACGATCGCCATACGAGGTTGGGTGATGCTAAAGGGCGGGTCATGCCAAAGAAAGTTGGGACGGAAACTCGGCGCTGGGAGGCTCGGCATTCCAGTACGAAGCCCCATCCTGTGCAGCGGCCACAAATTCGTGCAAAAGTCATGTTTATACCCGGAGAAGTCTTTATCCAGCGAGCGGAGTTTCCTTGACCTCCATTCGCCCATTCTTAGGCTCCGGCGAAGTACGGGTCGGATAGCGAATGGAAGCTCTCGAACGGAGGGTGATGGAGAGACCGTCGCCTGATTTGAAAGATTGAGAACAGCGGAGGCGTTCTCTCTTTCATTACTTTCCAGGTTATCCATATTACTTCGAATCCTACCAGTCATCTCGATATTAAAATCCTCATGGCCCCTAATACTGTCCGCAGTCACAAAATTCTGTCGAAGAGCTTGCGGAGATGGACTACGTCGACGATATTCTACGGAGATTGACACTCGAGGAGAAAGTCGAATTGCTTGCTGCGAAAGATTGGTGGCGAACAGCAGTCATTGACCGGGATGGCATCTTTGTCCCATACGTGAAGGTCAGTTTGCCCCTGCTTCCGATAAAATGATGGCGAACAAAGATTTAAGATCTCAATGACTGAGACGAACTTAGACAACCGACGGCCCAAATGGAGCACGCGGGGAGAGTTACGTCAGTGGTATCAAAGCAGCATGCTTCCCATGTTCTACTGCTCTCGGAGCCACATTCGACGTTGATGTCCTCTTCGACGCCGGCCGGCACATTGCAAAAGAATGTATTTCAAAATCAGCCAGTGTTCTTCTAGCTCCAACGGTCAATGTAATCCGCTCCCCCCTAGGTGTGTGGCATTGCCTCCCAAACTTGCCGCCGAGCTTACTGACCCTCATCCTTTTTGTACAGCTGGGCGAAATTACGAGACTTATTCCGAAGACCCGGTGGTATTAGGAACGCTAGCGGCTGCATTCATTAATGGTACTAGGCCTTCCTTGAGCGACTGTGTATCTGTGGAGGGACGCTAACGCTGAGTCATGGCAGGTTGTCAGTCCAAAGGAATAGCTGCAACGCCGAAGCATTTCGTTGCCAATGACGCCGAGAATCGGCGAAAGACTCTCACTGTTCAAATCGATGAGCAAACCCTTCGAGAAATTTATCTATGTCCTTTCCAGCTCATTATGAAGCTCTCTCAACCTTTGTGCTTCATGACGTCGTATGTTTTCCTTGTTTTCTGTGCGTCAATTGGAGATTTTGACTGACTAGCGTGTCGTTTACAGCTATAATCGAGTTAATGGGACATACGTGGCTAACGATTCACGCCTCATTAACGGAGTACTTAGAAAGGAATGGGGCTTTACAGGCCTGGTCATGTCGGACTGGATGGGTACATACTCTACAGCGGAGGGCGTCAACGCCGGCGTTGACCTTGAGATGCCTGGACCTACGCGATGGCGCGGCGAGAAATTGTTAAAGGCCATGAACGATGGTCTAGTATCGGAAAGCGTTGTCGATTCGAGTGCGAGACGCGTCCTCGAGCTGGCTAGGGCTCTCAATCGATTCGAACACTCGGAGGAGCCGCCAGAGTTTGAGGCTGTGAATCCAGATCGGGATGCTTTTATCTGCAATGCCGCTGCCGAAGGGATGGTGCTTCTCAAGAACGAAGGATCGGCACTTCCTCTGTCCCTAAATGTCAACGTGGCTATCATAGGGCACCTTGCGAAGGTCGTGAGCCTTGGAGGTGGAGGCAGCGCCAAGGTCAATTCACTACACGGAGTAACGCCATTGGATGGGCTCCAACATTTGGGAATTCGTCACACTTTCGAGCCTGGCGTTCCTGTCTTCGGAGCAGTACCTCATGCAGAACCCTCCATCGTATCCAGAACGAGAGGCTTCAAGAAACCGGGGGAAGAACCAAGACCAGTCAAGTTGGAATGGTTCAATGGCTCGAAAATTGGCCAAAACCTTGTCTATACGGAGATGGTGCCAAATGCCGAATACATGATCAAAGAAGTCTGGCCACAGTATCTGGCCGAGGATTACTGCACGAAAATGATGTTCGACATTACCCCACAAACCACAAGCAACCACACACTTTCTGTTATTAGTACGGGGCCCGCATCAGTCTACGTGGATGGTGAGAAAGTCTATGACAGAGAGCAGGAACCCATCCTTGTGCCAGAATCATTTTACTTCTTCAAGGCCAAGATCGAACATCGCTTCACACACAAGATGGTTGCTGGGCGAACGTATACATTATCACTTGAATCCTGGGCCACCGCTCCAAAGGTACTAGCCAACGTCAGAGGACGAGTCTTTCAAGGCTCTGCTTTACGATTTTTTGAATACGTCGACATCTCAAGCTCCATCGCCAGTGCTGCTGCCACGGCTGAAAAGTCTGATCTGGCTGTAGTCTTCGTTGGTACGACGAATGAGATTGAATCTGAGGGCTACGACCGCGACACTATGGACCTCCCTGGACGCCAATACGACCTCATCCGCGCCGTCGCTGCCAGGAATCCTAGGACTGTGGTGGTGAACTTCTCGGGTGCTCCTGTAGACATGACTCCTTTTGTTGACCAAGTGGCTGCAATCGTGCAAGGGTGGTTTCCTGGACAAGAATGCGGCCATTCGATCGCACAAGTCCTCATTGGAAAAGTGAACCCATCCGGGCGCCTCCCAATGTCTTGGCCGAGGAAAGTGCAAGACAACCCATCCTACGGTAACTTTCCAGTTGACGATCACGATATACTTCGTTACGAGGAGGGATTAAACGTCGGATATCGATACTACGACCGAGAACAGTCACCTGCTGCGCTTTTCCCCTTCGGCTTTGGCCTCTCGTACACGACCTTCCAAATATCAGACGCGAAACTGTCAGCCCCGGAGATGTCTCCCGGAGCTAACGGGGTCATCCAGCTATCCTGCACCGTAACAAACATGGGGGATCGGTATGGAAAATTTGTCGTTCAACTTTATGTTCAGTTGCCGAAGACATCCATTGGGCAACCCAGACCGGTAAAAGAACTCAAAGCATTCGTCAAGGTTGGACTTGAGAAAGGGCAAAGTGAGGGAGTCACAATGGAATTGGACAAATATAGCGTGAGTATCTACGACGAAGTTGGTTGTTGCTGGCGAGCGCAGAAAGGCGTCTACAATGCATTGATTTGCACATCAGCAACAGATATCGTGGCAAGCATGTCATTTGCTGTCCCACAAGGCTTTACGTGGACTGGGGTCTAGTCAGGCGGTAGTGACCCATACGTCGCTGACCGAGGTCCACTTGAGCAATATCAGCAGATTGAAAACCATTGTACTTTCCTCCACATCGAAAGTTACCTTCTTTTAGGCAAGCCATCGATTCTCCAAGTAAACCACTCTGTTCGAATGGTAGGTCGATAACGTGAGGATGGGAAAGGGTTTGCCCTCTCTTGAGGCCTCCCGGCTGTGCAACAGAGGCCCCCCAAGTACATCCGCGACCATATTCACGTTGTCAAATATGAGAAGCCGAATTACAAAGGCGACGAGCCACCCAGCAGCAGTTGTCTGTACAAAGGACCTCGAGGAACGTTGGATATCCTTAGGCCGGTAAGCCAGGTAGTTAGGACAATTTGGCTGTGGTGCCGACGGGTTATCCAGCGACACGAAAAGCTGATTGGTCGGCCACCGCGCCTACAGATGAGGCTGAAATGTGGGGGGAGGGGGAAGGCTGGTTTTGCTGTCGTGCAGTTTCAGACAGGGGGTTAAAATCCTGGGTAGATAAAGGAGGGGCAGTCACCCGAGAGCCTCAACTTTAAGCCTTATTCTCGGAGCGCGATCTGCCTTGGCCACTGCCACAGAGTCTTGCAACGCCTGCATTCCCCATCGCTGCTCGATCGGTTATTCCCATTTCTTGGTATACCGCCACAATGCCTTGGCAAAGGGTCGAAGAAATATCAGAGTATCGACTCAACACGAAGAACCTCGAGGCTTGGCTCAAAAGTAAATGGGGAGATTATGATTACCAAGTCCAGGTACTTTCCCAAAGTCTCTTTAGTTCGCCAATGGTCCCTAGTGAGGGTGTTGATGTTTGTCTGCAATAGTACAATAACGGACTATACTCATTTTGGTCCTTGGAGCCTAAAACGAAGGTGGGCGTGATGGAAGCTCTGGTGACTCGATGTGCTGATGATGCTGCGGGCAGGCACTCTTGGATGAGATTGATGAAAAAGTGCGGACCAAGCTCTGAAGAGTCATACGTGGCAATGATGCAGCGAGCATGCGAAGCATAAAACCTAGGCATGCTCCATACGATACTAATATGTCGCATTATCCTTGGGTGGCGTTCGGCTTGGATGACATCGGCTAGGGAGGCGCTGTCCCAGAGCCGCCCCAAGCCGATAGTTTGGCCGGGAGCGCAGGCCTCCAAGGGGGGCTGAGCCCGCTAAGCCCACACACCTCCCCCTTTAGCATGATATTCGATAACTTCTTGGATAAGAATGGTTATTTCCCCCACGCTGGAATTGAGCTAGTGCACAAATTCACCTCCTGAACTGTAGTTTCAAACGTAGCATTTCGCGTTGTGTTCCTCCAAGATGAACGACTTGGTCAACTCGTGCGGTGCGGCTGCCACCTATCCGGCGAACCTTATTTCACCCAGTGACTACCAACACACGCTTCAAACTTATGTTGACCACCTTGATAAGCGTGAGGGGGAGCTCTTTGACACCGAAGATAAGGCTGCTCTTGACTTTTGGGACCTTGACGAAGGAGCCACAGGTAACTGCTAAAAGCTGATGTATGAGATCGCAGTCTCCGTTGTATTGACTGGCTTCGCAGATTTCAAATTTACCCGCGCGAAGGCACAGGAACTGGAGAATCACCTCCACTTTCCGCCACTGCCTCCCCGAATTGATCCAAGATGCCGATATGTGTAAGTCAAGGGAACGCTGAATGTTGCAACCACGCTTCTGACTAATCCCAGGTTTATACACGCACCCAGCTCTCGGGCGAAGTTGAGGGTAACGCGGAAGATGCTCCTGACGACCACTAGCTACCATCAGATCATGCCCTCTTTCCTTGACTTTTTGTTTTGCTTTGGTGCACAACACCATGCAAAGGACTTCTTCTTTACCGGCTTCCGGCATGAAACTCGCTTGTGCGATCCTGAAAAGGCAGTCCCAATTCCCGCCCTTGGACGTTCAGGCCGATATCTTCAGCTGTGTTATAGCTTGAGGTCGGTCGAAGCCTCACCGGACCAGGAGAAGTGGCCGTGGTCCATACGTGGCACAGCTACACATCACGCATTCGATTTCGAAACCGGCCGAACAAGTTGGCTGATGGTGAAAGGTGAAGGAGGCGCATCGATGAAGGACCGCATTATAACAGAGACCAGCTCTTCACACGGTAAAATGTTCAAGAAGTTTGACAATCGCGACCAGGCCTTTTCATCGACTTTGTCCACTCACTTGCTGCTGTGCAATTGGTCCGTTGAAAATTGGAGATGGTACATAAATTACATGGAGCAAGAAGTCCAGGCAATTACGCGGAAGACATTGTCAGTGACGGTCCCGATACCACCGTCAGAACCGATGCCGAAGCTATTATTTACCAGAACTGTTGCTGGGATTCTCGTACCGCCTAAAAAGATCTCAACGTCCAAGAGCATCGCCAACACAAAGCATTCGACTAAGGTGGCCCCGCCACCTCCAATTCAAGGCCCGCCTGGGCTTCCTGGACCTCCTCCACTACTATCGACGTTGGTCCGGCCCAGCAATTTCGATCCATCTCAGGCTAGCAACGAATTTTCGTTCGAGGATTTGCAGAGAATAGAGTATATTGAAGAACATGCCAATGAAGCTCTTCTGGTGATCACGCTGAATAGCAGCATCCTATCGGCACTCGCCCAGCACTACACGTCAATAATGGAATCGACGGCGTGTCCATGCGACCTGAAAACAAAATGCGAGATGGATTTTATACGATTTGTGGACAGAATCTCAGATATCTCGGCCGAGCTTCAAACACAGAAAGAGAGGGTTCAGACACTCCTTCGCCTGCTTGCGGATCGGAAAGCTTTGGTACCTACCTATTCACTCATTGCAAGGCAAGTACTAACCATCACATAGTTGTATGGTATTCTGGACTATCGCAACGTAGAAGCCCACAAGGACCTTGCACGGAATGCAAAAATTTCAGCTGATCATGTGGAATATATGACGCAGCAGATGAAGCAAGAGGCGGTTTTCATGAGGATCATCACTCTTGTCACATTGTTCTTCCTCCCAGGTACTTTCGTTTCAGTAAGCTTCCAAATCAGGTGGAGAATCTAAGATACTAACAATTGTCTTCAGACACTTATGAGCACTGATATCGTCAAATGGCAGGCCCCGGCACCAGGAGGTCTAGCGAAGGTGGTGTCTTCAGGCGCTATCGAGATCTTTCTAGTCATTACCGTACCCCTGATGGTTCTCACGTTCGCCGCAGCATGCGGGTTTTACAGCTGGAGCAGACGGCGAGAGCGGAAAGAGATGGATCGGCAAGCTGCAGAGTTGTCACAACCTTAGAATGTACTATGTGACAATTAGGTCGAGTAAGATTGTCCACCAGCAACTCGAGGTTTGTTTCATAGCGTACGCCGGACAAATTTTTATGCCACTAAATTGCCTGTAGTGAGTAGCTTTGCACTAGCGCCTGCTAAGTCATGATAAGTTGCTGTTTCCGCAAACTTTGCGTACCGTGTTGCAGCCCGGTGAACGAACATCATTGTCTTCATTCAGCACAAAGTTTTAATCGCACTTGTCCTCACGGTTGCAAAAGATGTGGGCCAAATTCTCAGTACGCTTAGAACCAAAGTCGACTTAAAAGCTTGTTGTGAAGCTTGCCGAAGTCTTAGCCTTAGCCCAGGAACAGGGGATGACAGTGTGATCAGAGCTTGTGTAGCTGGCGCCTTAGGGAGGTGAGGGGCGATCTCCTTGTGGAGAAAGTTTAGAGGGGGCCCGAGCCGCCGCCTTATTGTTGGGGCATTGATGTTGTAATCGGCCTTCCACGTGCGCTTAACTTACTGGCTAGACCGCTCAGGCTCATTGTGGTAAAGACGATGGCTGTGAGGCTGGAGCTGTCTCCAGCGCCCTCCCCGCCAATTGCCACCGCAGTTGAATCCAACTTTTCCCAATCTCCTCTGCGAGCACGCGAAACCGATTCGCTATGGCAACTTGAATGTCATTGAAGGTTCGTTGACTCCCATAGATTGCAGGCATTTGCTTTCACAGACCAACGGCGCTCGAGGCGCCCCTTCATAATGGCGCCATCACAACCTCAGCCTGATCACGCAGCGCCAATTATGCAAGAATTCCTCGAATGGGTTCCGAAACATTGCATCAATGGCACGAATGGACCATCAGCGACTCCCAGCAGCCCTTTCATGCCCCTTCCCGACCTGGAATCCTACTTGAAAGCTGAAAGAAGGACAAGCAAACTCCTGAAAGCTCTCTTCCCCGAGCGCGAACCGCGGGTCATCGCCGAAGCGCTTGAGCTCTTCCACATCAGGGTTTTCGCAATTTTAATCCTCATTGGCAAGGGAAGGTTTATCGAGCATGTCGTTCAACATCACAATCTCCGAGATAGTCAGCTTCCTTTCCTGGAAAAGCCAACGCATTTTCCTACCGACCCAAATGATCCGAAGTTCTGGGATTTATTTTACGAGAAGCAATTCGCCTTTTGCGCCCACATCTTCCGCGATAATGAGAATGACACGAAGCTGGAAGATTGTTGCATTCTCCCCATCATATCCAAAGAAGCCTTCGCGACGGGTGGTAGCGCAGCCATTTATAAGATCAAGTTACATTCTCATTACGACCGACTGAACCCCGCTGTCGGTACATCCCAGGTAAGCTGTCACAAATGCCTGCGGCAACCTCGGTGTGTCTCAACCTAATAACGCAATAGGCAAGTGGTACTCGACCGGCGAACACATACGTCCTAAAAACGTACAACACTAAAGAGGCCGACATCTATTACTACAACGAGGTTGATGCGTTCAAGAAGCTAAAGCTGGCTGCCAAGCATGAAATTGACCAAAGCTTAATACAGTTCTTGGGGAGTTACAGACAGGGCGACAGTTACAATATCCTGCTGGAGTATGCGGACCGCGGCACACTGGAAGACTTCTTTAAGACCGTCGAACCACCTTCACTTGGGGAAGATATAATCACATTTTGGTCGAGACTGTTCAACGTCCTCAAAGCTCTGTCTCGCATACACGCAACCGAACGACCTGACGGCTTTCTTGGCCCAGACATCCTCATCGGGTAACAACAGCCCTCCTCCACCCCTAGATAGTATTTGTCGTTGACGCAGTTCAGGTGGCATCAAGACGTCAAACCCAGAAATATCCTCGTTCTTAGTGGCGAGAGCAACAATCCTTATGACGTTCAGTTCAAACTTGCAGATCTCGGACTAAGCCACTTCAAAAGGACTGCGAAATTGGACCGACGGATAGCGGATAGCGACATTGGAGGCACGAAAGATTATGGTAAAGTTTCTTTGGCCAAACTCGCGAGAGACCCTCTCAAGCTAACTGGCAGAACAGGTGCGCCGGAGTGTGATCGGAGCAATGAATTTCTTCAGCAGACCAAATTGAATGTCAGACCGTCAATCGACATCTGGTCTTTTGGTGGTGTGTGCAGTGAAGCCGCGGTATGGGTCGTGCTGGGTTGGCAACGTTTGATCGAATACCGCTCTCAACGTAGGCATGAGGTTTACGGCAAAGGTAGTTTACAAGACGGAAGCTGCTTTCACGATGGGGAGAAAGTCCTCAAAACAGTAGAAATCATGCACGACCGCCTTTTGAAGAGAGGCGAGATTCGACCACGCGATTACGTCACTGGGCCCGTTCTGGATCAAATGGTTACCTCTATGTTGGAAGAGGACCCGGACGGACGGCAGAACGCGATCTGGCTGGGGAAAAGATCCCAGAAGATTCTCAGAGAAGCGCAACAGAAGCTTGCAGAATCAGCGCAACCAGTATCTCCCAGGCAGGAGCATTCTGCAGGTCAAAGGGACCAATTCCTTGAGCCGAGAATGCCTGACACACCTCCTAGGACCTCACATGGAGCGGCGCAACCTTACAATGGAAGTTCACTTCCGCATGGCCCACCCCCAAATGATCCAAAGTACAGCTCTCATGCTCTGCTGCCAGGACGGTCTTCGTCTGTCAAACAGATGCTAAACAAGCGCTCAGAGACCTGGCAGGACCGGACCAATACCCCGGATATGGCTCCCGGTCCGGTTCATGGTCACTCTTCCCCCTCGGTAACTTCTCATCAGCCAATCCAGGCGAGCCCGCCTTTGGTCAGGTACCTGGATTCCCAAGAACAAGCAGAGCCTCAGTCTGCCGCTTCAGACGAAGGTGCATTTGCTTTCGATCCCCTCAGCTACAGCCCACCAGACGGCCCAAGAAAAGTGATCAATTTCGAAAACGTACCTGGTCGGCGTCAAGGTACCCGTGACTTCTCTCCGCCACAAGCAGAGTTTCATGCAAGAATACACCATGCTCGACACACGGGGAGCGACCCAGATCCGGCCTTTAAAACTTTCCGAACGAGTGGTGCATTCGGACCGCCACTAGAATCTGAGCCCTTGTATGCAAAGGTTACAAGCTTGCCTCTGGAACATGAACCACATCATCCAAGAACGGGTGCTATGTCACTGGACATGAACCAGACCTCACCTCCGGATACTCCCCCTGTTCCGCCATCAGCGAATGCAACAGCTGCAGAGCCGGTAACCCAGAAGGCCAAGGCAGAGATACCTTATCTTTCCTTGAAGGTTGCCAAGCAGTTTCGAGAGAAACGCGGCGGTCTTCCGCATTCGGAGCTATTAAATGACCTTAGGAATCGTGATCACGCAAGTTCTGCCCTTCTGTATCGATGTGACTACTGATAACACGTTTTCTAGGTTTTCTTAATGGATGACTCAGTGTCGATGAAAGAACATTGGGATGATGTCGTCTCCTTGTTCTCTGTTTTCGCCTACATCACCAAGAGGCTAGACGATGACGGCCTAGAAATGTACTTCACGGTTTCAGCACGCTTCGAGAAGTTCAAGGACACAACGCCGGCGGTTGCACACTTGAAAAGCATGAGACAAACCACCTTTTCTAACATCAACATGCGACTGGAACACATCTTGAGGAAGTACCAGGCAGATCTCGAGCATCAGAGAGAGCGGAGAGGGACCTTCTGGTCTAGAGCAAAGTCTGTCAAGCCGCTAAGCCTCTATGTCTTCACGGACGGAGCCTGGAACGGTTGTGACGCCGTCGCGCCTATAGAGGCAATGATTGAGAAGCTACGCCAGCTTGGATTGCCGAAGGAACAAGTTGCTATCCAGTTCATTCGGTTTGGAAACGATGAGGTCGGTATTAAAAGGCTCCAGTATCTGGACTCCGGATTGCGCGAGAAGTACGGGAAACGATGGTATGTTCAAGGCCTGCCATAAATCCATGGCGGCAACCTCAGTATTGACACTGCTCTGTGATCTAGGGATATTGTCGATACCGAGCCTTTTGTAAAAGGCAACCTATGGAAAATGCTTCTTGGCGCTGTCTTTGACTGGTTCGACGGCGATGACCCGGATTGACGAGCCTGCCTTTAGACTAGGCTGTACGAAAGCTAAAAGTCCTGATGTAGGCAGGGAAGACAGCCCCCGTGGGTACCCGTCTCAAAATGGCTTCCCAAGATTGAGGAAATGATGCAATTATCGTCTCACCGGACCAAGCGTACTAAGCTCTTGCCACGCCTCCGACAGAACGCCAAGGTGTGGTCAAAAAGGAGGGCTCTGTGTCCCTTGGTTGCGTGGTTTGGCAGCTCATCAAACGGCTCTCGATGTCTTTGGTTGTCTGTGTGTAGTTACGTTCCTATCTACGCTCGCTATTTTTGTCATGCCGCTATGGCCTTATGCACCCTGACGGTGCCATATTTTGCAAAGTTCAAGTACATGGCACGCATCCTACGCTAGGAAGTCACTTCGGGGACGAGAGGGGGGATGAATGGATAAGCCAGTCTGTCAAAGCTAAGCTGCACTGTCGTGGAGGTGCCGATCTTTCTGTAGAATATCAATGCAAAAGGTATGGCACGAAGCATAGCATAGTAACACGCATGCTAACCTATATGGCTAGAGCCCACCAGACCATGCCGGCAAGGCCTACCGGAACGCGGCCAATCTGCAACACATTGGAAGCCATCTCTTTCAGCACTAGTAGGGTATGAGAACGCTTCACGCTTGGCAAACTGTTGTTGAGGGTATTTCAATTTTGATCGTCGCTATTCTGAGTGAGATCCTGGAAAATCAACTTGGCCGTATAGGTCTTGTAATCCACCCCTGCAAAAACATTGTGCCAAGCACAAAAGTCCGCCCCTAGGAGATTAACTTCCTTAAAGTGAGATGTCGCAGGTGCCGGGCGTATCAAAGCTGTGTGTCCATTCAATTTGAGGCTGAATTCTTTCGGAAAATGATCGCCGAAGAAAACATCGCAAGCCTAGAAAGGGCGATGAGTCATTAAAAGTAGGATGTTTGTTGTGATTTCTACTTACCTCATAGGAAAGGTACGTATATGGCGAGCCGCAGTCGAAGAGAAAGTGCAGGAAATGTGAACGATCTCCAAGAGTTGTGATGAGCGGGAAGAAAGGTCGACGATGGATGCCATACAAAATCCCGCGAATTTCGGACGACGGTTTCAGGAATTCTTCGTGCTTCGGGACACGTGAGAGGTACTGGTAGCCCAGCTCTTTGGATATGTCTCCATGGATTATGTGATAGTTGAGACCCGGAAGCAAGACGTCGAATAACTTTGGGTCGTCTGTTGGGTCGGGGTCAATAGGGCCGCTACCTGCTCGATAGATTGGTAGACCTAAATGACGAATCTGAGTAGAACCGAAAGCTAGCGATTTATGAACCGCTGCGGGACTGACATGCGTAGAGCTCAAAGAGCGGAAAGAAGTACGAAGGGCTAGCGACAAGATCATTGTGCAAGTTCGTAATCTTGGCAGACGACAAATGTGCTAGGATTGAAATGCTACGGAGTACGAAGGTACCTTGTTATTGCCAAGGCTCTTTCACCCTTGCTTGAACTTTGCCTCACCTTGAGTCGGCAGCAAACTTTTTGTAACTGCCAACAACTTCTTGTCCTCGGCTAGCGAGATGCTGCCAGCGCCGCTATCGCGATCGACGATCACATCTGTTCAGTGCATGCTCGATGCTGCTTTCCGCGGACGACTGCGATGACTGTGTCCCGGGCTATGCTAAACAGTCCATTGGGCTCGGAGGCGCTTTTTCTACCCTTCCTTTCGTGCTCACGTTCCTCGTAGTGACAACCATCATTCTCACGAAAGTCTACCCGCCACTGTCCAAGCCATTTCCACGTGGGAGGACCGTTCAACATGGCTCCAGCTCAAGGAATTCGAGCGGCGAAGCCTCCACTAAAACTGAAACTACGCAAGGCATTGCAAAGAACTTGCCCGCCATTACGTTTTCCTCTACCGTAGCGCTCTCGGTCGTTCTAATAGAGCTACTACTCTGCGAAATCTCAAACTCTTTCAACCCCATCGCCCGTGGTGTCGCTCTTCAAGTCACAGTCACCAGCTTACTCGTCTCGCTGGTGGTCGCAATACCTCTTATCGAGATACATTCCATACTTTCAAATTCGGGATGGAAGTTTACGGACAATAGCAAAGGGCGAATAAAGTTGGCATGGCTGCTGGAGCTTGGGGGCTACGCTATCTTCCTGGTCTGTTTCTGGGCCATCGGGCAGCTATTACCGTATACAACCGCTACAAAAACAATCCTTGAAGGTCTGGGACGTCATGGCGTGGTACAAGCCGGCCTTGAGAGACTAGGTGTCGCAGGCATCTCTTCAATGGCTTTACTCTCTGGTTTCGCCTCTGTTAGCTCCATTTGGCACAATCTGCTCAGCAGACCTAAGCCCGTGTCCGAAGCAGACATTGAAAGGAAACGAGCGGGACTTAATGCAACAACAGAAATGCTCGCTGAGAAGAAAGAAAGACTCCGTCGACTTGACGCAAAATTATCAAACGCACCGGCGCCCGGATTCTGGTCGAGAGCAGTAGGATCTCTACGCGGCAACGCCGATACTCAGGAAAGACAGACACTTGAGATGGAAGTATCTGGGTTAGATGCGATGGCGAGTTCATTGGAGACGGCATTGTCCATTCTCGAGTCTCGGCGTGAGTCTCAACTGCACTCGCAGACAGCTCTAGGTCGACTGACGATTGCCTTTTCTTACGGCTTTTCGTGCTATTGTGTGTACCGCATCGGTACTACGACAGTCAACATTGTGCGAAGACTGGTCTCCCAAAGTGTCTCCCTGGGGGAGTCAGATCCTGTGACAAATATTATCGCCCTGTTTGCTCGGCATGTATACCCCTCGTTAGATCAAGCATCATGGGCTCGACAGATATCCTTCCTCTTATCTGGAATTATGTTACTTGCCTCATTTTCCGCCGTCATGCAGACTTTCCATCTCTTCGCACGCTTTGCACCATCAATGCTCCAAGCTACCCGGTCGAACTTTGCTCTGATAATAGCGCAGATTAGCGGCATGTATGTTATTAGCTCGGCGTTGATGCTAAGAGGTATGATGCCAAAGGAATTCGGAAGCGTCATTAGTGATGCTCTTGGCGTTGGCGTATTAGAGCCTGTCTGGGCCAGCAAATGGTTTGATGGCTTCTTCATCGTCGCAGTCTTGTTGACAGCACAGGGCATCTGGGTGGGTCGAAAGATCGGTGGGTCTGGTGCCTGGGATGACGAATCATGGGATGGAGATATCGAGATGGGAAAACGACTCTAGCCACAATCGACGAATTCCAAAAATACGGTCTTCGTAGGTCCCTTGCATATCCGATCTTTCCTTGATGTTTGGTTGCTTGTTTGTCCTTATACGGCTTGCAATTTCTCCTTCGATTTGATATTCAGTGAGATAAAAGAATGTGCTTATCCCCACAGCGGCCTTCTTGCCACTTCCACTTCGCCTCCGAGTCTGTCCGCTACTCTGGCTTTCACCTCGCTTTCTTGTCTCCTACGGCAACTTGGTGACCTTCAACAGAAACGTCCTTCGCTTTCTATTGCTCATTAAAGAACAGCTTCTCTGCGCATGCAAGGATCGATATGCCTACGTTCGAATTAACTGGACTCGGGGACAAGTTCAATTCGCAAATACTTAGATTGAACTTTCGGTTTTCGAAACCGTAGAGTCCATAATGTGCGTCCGAACTACTATGCAGATTTTGCTTACGTCAGATCTGTTCGCCGAAAATCTATTTCAAGGTAAGCATTTACTACAACTATTCCTGGCTGCATGTCAGGAGCGTGCCCTACGACAATGACACAGGTAATTAGAGTGACCCTGCGACGTTACCTACTCTGAAATTGAAGTCCGATTCCGACTTGGGGATGCAGGGGCGGAATCCAGCCGCGGCCTCGATTCTATTCCTCCAGCGACCTTGTTCCCTGGCTGACCGTTGGCTTGCCACTCTTCGGTGCACAACCGATTAACTTTCTCGATCCGGTGGAGCACCGGCATCGATGAAGTGGAGAGGTTCCGTGGGTCAGGTGAGCGTTTAGCTGCCGTTACACTTCCCATACCGGCTCTGGCCCACGGGATTTCCTGCATATATTTGTTAGGGGATGATCTAGAACCCGGCAACGAGGGATCGACGTGGTTCGGCCCAATTTCTACCACAGAGAGGAAAGTTGGATGGGTTGGGCAGCACTCTTGGTTGTTATTGATCTGCGTGGAGCCTTCTTGGCTTGAAGAGACAGGCGAGTAAGAATGCTTCCCTCCACATCTCCGTTTTAATCTTTGTGCTGATGAGCTTCATTCATTAGATGATTTTCAATCCTTTGCGCGAGTTCTTCGCAGACAGTATGACTAGGATACTTTCGCACATCTCTCCCCCAAAGACTCTAGTCGTAGGAGTAGGCCCAGCTCTTTCTCCCCATTACAGCGATCCGTAACCACATGTCTTCAGGCTCCCGAAATGACCGAATTCATATGTATTCCCTTCTTTGCAACTCCCAACATCAGCCCCGCTTCTTGCTTCCAAATGGCCGATCACTGACATGGGGTGGATGCCCTGTCTGAAAACAAGAAACCTGGAAACAACGACAATGTGATCAGCAGGCCTAGACCGTACTCTCTGGAGCTCTCTTCTGCCCCTCAATCCTAACGCAGTCGAACAGGTGACACAGCCACGAGTGACGTAGTAAGGAAGAGAAGAGCACATATATTCAGCCACATTCCTCTGCTAACGTCTTGAATTGCTCGAACCCCTTTAATACCATATTACGAAGCGGAGATCTCTAGTTCTCCAAAAAGCTTAATCGAGCAGTATACCACTCAAATATCATCATGTCTGGTAAGTACCATGACTGCAAATACGTCACCCCATCCGCCTTAAGCTCCACAACCCACCATTCTTGAATGATGTCATCCCTCCCTCCTTTCCCTTCGTCTTCTTCCTCTCTCCCTTCTCCTCTACTCTCCACTTCCACACCCTCCCCTTTAACTAACAACCACTACCTAGACATCCTCGGCGGCGTGGCCAACACCCTCGGCAGCGTCACGAAAAGCGTGACCGACACGGTCGGTGACACCGTCAGCGCAGTCGGCAAAGGTGTCGGAGACGGCGTCGGAGCCTTGGGAACGGGATTGGGCAATACAGTCACGGGCGCGACCTCGGGCATCGGTGACACGACAAAGGCTGTTGGCGATACCGCAAAGAGTGGCACGGACAGTATTGGTGGCAAGAAGCAGGATACTCAGAATCCGTTGGGGCTGTGAGTGAGAGTGGGCGATGGACACACTGAGATGCAGTGAGGAAAGTGGCTGGAGGGTTGCGAACGAAAGTGAGAATGAATATTCTTGTATTCCAATTTGGGTGGTTGCTATTGAAATGCGAGAGAATGCACCTGGACTGCCTATGCTTGCCTCTTGAAGCGATGCTCGAACGCCATGACATCTGCGCTCATCCCACCCAACGTGAATCATCCAAATGCCATTCTTTCATACATCCATCATTCATGTGCACTCTTTGCCTATGGGTCCCGCTAATCTTCACATCTCACTATGCCATCCTTCAATTCGTCCGGTGCCCGCCGATACTGCGCCTGTCCGAGTCGGCGTCGAACGAGTTTCGTCTCGGCATATTAGCCCAAACCATGCCCTGTGTGTACAATGTGATGGCTTTTGAGTCTTACTGGACCGTGGTGCCGATGTTGTGGTCTGGGCGGTTGTAGATGACGGCGTTTGCTTGTCACGACAACCAAAGAAAAGACCTGGAGTCTTACAGTGATGAGGTCCTGCTGAGTGTGTAGAACTTGTGGAAGTGGATGAAGATGTTTTATCATTACAACCGCCGAAGAACCCTGGGTGCTGACACGAAGACGAACTGGTCGTGGTCGTGGCCGTGACATGTGCTGATGTTGTCGGTGGTGTGGCAGAGTGGGCAGGTACGGCCGTCCCCGTGGATGTCGTGGTTGGGTCATTGCACCCGAACCAGCCTGGGGTTTTGCACGTTGTTGTCGTTGAGGTGCTCGAGGACGAGGTCGTGGAGGTAGCCGTTGTGGTTTCGTCAAGGCAGCCCCACCATCCAGGCGTCTTACACGTCGTTGTGCGGGTCGTAGTCGAACTCGATGAGCTAGTGGTAGATGGCTTGCTGTCCGAGCCATTGCTCTCGAAAAACTTCCAGTTGTAGCAATCTAGGCATTCGTCGTCGGGAATACACTTCGGAGGATGATGATATGCCTTGATAACCTGATCGATCACCACATGTATCTTGTGGTTTCCGAGTCCAACTCGCCACCCGAAATCGCCGACGGTATCATAGACACATTGCAGCCCGGAATGACATTGCGACTCGAAGGCGTACCCACCAAGGGTGCACGGGGCTGTAGCGCCGCCACAGGTGCCCATGAAGACTGGGTCTGCGGTATGCCCGAAATGATGTACGCCGGTAAACCTGCGCGCCTGCGGTCTTTTCGGATCTGAACCTGGAGGAGCTGGAAGGCCTAGTCTTGAGGCTGCCAGTGCGTCTCCATAGGCCTCGAGTGTGAATGTCGGCAGGCCGAAGGTCATACCTAGAAGGCTGCTGACAACACCTCCTAATGAGTGGCCTACGAGCCAGACATTCGAGTCCGGGTAGAGTTCTGTGACGTTGGAATATAGCTCGAGTGCCGCATTATAGTACCGATTCCGGTCTCGGAGAGACTCAACAAGGCAGGTCTGATTGCAGGTATACGTGGTTGCGTAACAGTCGCAGACCTTCCGCCAGAAGTATTGTCCGCCCTGTGCACAACAACAACTACCAAATAGGTTGTCGTTAAGCTTGTCCCGGGTCGTAGTTCCCTCTCCGTCGAATACTGCCGGCGACGTACCCTTCAAGCTAATGACGATAGTCTGATTGCCTTCGTCTGCGAATATATGTCCTCTCAAGCCGTCTCCTTGCCACCCAAAGTTCTGGGAGTCGTTGAATCCTTGACTTATATTTTCCCAATCACCCACGTATGGCTCCTCCACATAAGCATTGGCTGCCATGGTTGCCAAATTTATGACCGTATCCTGGTCAGTCATGTTCGGACCATAGACTTCGTCCATAGTCCAGTCACTCGCCGCCAGGGAGACTGCCTCCCCGGTAAGTCTGGCATGTCGTAGATGGTCGTTTATGGTGGAAACACGTCTGTCGGCCAGGCGCTGAATCGTCATTGCGTGGGATCTAGCCGAAAGGTGCCGAATGGGTGCTCGTTCCGCGGGTGTCGCTGTCGAAGCAGTCCATATTGAAGAGTCTGGGTAGACATCGAAGCGTTTGTGGAGGCCGGGATCTCTGTAGGTTCCATGGTGGAATATGTGGCGAAGAGTCTGGCCGTTAGCTAAGCGCGGACAATCAGGAAATCTGGGACACATACGAAATCATGATAACTGTTCTGAGCGGGAAGTTCGAAGCCAGGAACAAGAGGAGGGATTGCAATGGGGGAGTTTATTGGTGCCTGATCTCGAGCTTGGGAAGGAGTTGAAAGGGCAAGGAACGAGAGTAGGAGGTTCGCAGTCACTCTCGATGGAGAAAAGCATCTCCGGCCCTCCGCGTGCCGCACCTTCATATTGCGCAACGGGAAATCGTATGTGCTTGGATGTGGTTGAAACTGCGTAGTCCGTTGACGTATTTGACGAGGTGCGGAGGCGAACGGCGGACGGTTAGACACGCCTTACGCGCTCACATGCCACATGTTGGGGAGAAACACTCAGGCGGCCTCTCCCGGAACCCCGTCTTTCAGTCTCGAGGTACGCGAAGCTATAAGCAAATGACACAAGATCCGTACAACTTCTTCAGCTCGGCAATGTTTGACAGACAATTGACGTTCTGTGAGAACGTACTTCTTCTTCTTATCTACTAGACTGATCTTTCTTTGTCCATCACCTTCCCCAAAGACAACCGCATACTTCTTTGAACTGTCCGCTACCTCTGCCTGTTGTTGTTGAATGTACACAGTACGGCCTGGGTGTAACCTTCCCTGCCTACGATGTCTAGAAACATTTCCACTGGGAGCTTGAAGTCTCGTCCATCTGCAGTGCAGACGGCGAAATCCTTCACGCGTTTCGAGCCATCAAAAACATCCCCCGGAGTGGGAAGAAACAGAGCGAGCACGATTCCCTCGCCTCGCATGGAGCTTACAATCTCATCTCCAATCTCACCCGACAAGCCTGCAAATTCTCGACCCGAGGATATATTCGAGAAGCCAACCGTTGAAGAAGATGGAGCTCTTTCTCCGGTTCTCGAACCTTCGCTGTCCCGCTCACAAAGTTTGCTGGAGAGATTTGACGAGCTGCCGATTGAGCTAATCAGCCTAACAGATAGGTAAGTGGAATAAGCTGTCAGCATTTGCTCCTGCTAATACAACGCTTCCAGATTCGTAGACTCACTCACAGCCAAGGTCTACACGGAGCCCCCAACCATCGAGGCTCTTTCTGACCTGTTCCAAGACTTCTATGTCAAAGCAAGCTCTCACATCTCCACTCACATTTCAACGCTCTCATCTCGTCTCAACCGCGAATCGTCACCAACCCCCAACCAACCAGCGAACAAACCCAAGACAATACCTCGGAAATCTAGTAAAGACTCGCTCAATGTGGCTGAGAGGGTATCAGGGCAGCAGATGCTGACACCATCGGAAGTGTCAGAGAAGCGGAAAGCTCGGAGGTTACTAGAGTACAAGAGGGTTGCCCTAGAGGAAGCTGTCGAACGACGGGCATGCGAAAAGGTGTATGACAAAATATGGAGGCATAAGAGCACTCTCGATGAGGTCAGAGACGAAAAGCTTCGCTCGAGGACAGCTGCTCTTGCACTCGTTGGTATTGGCCTGCAAGATCTAGGCATCGGTGATGAAGAGGGTAGTACTCGGCCGGAGGAGGCAGTTCGCGAGTTACTCGCTCCGGCTCGAGAGGGGCTCGCGAAAATGACTGAGGAGAGATTTCCGCGTGGAAAGCTGCAGCACCTGACAAGCGCCCACAAGTCCATCGTTGACACCCTCTCAACGATTCACTCGGGGTCCTCATCAGCTGATGAGATTCTTCCGACGCTAATCTACACTCTGATCACTTCTCCCACCGAAGGCATCAACATTATCAGCAACCTGTACTTCATCCAAAGATTCAGGGCTATCAACAAAATTGACGGCGAGGCTGCATATTGCCTGACCAATCTCGAGGCCGCAATCAGCTTTCTTGAGAACGTTGATCTTGCCAGTCTGCGAGCGGATGAAGCTCCCGAAGGCCCTTTGAAGTCTTCAAGCCGACTAGCAACTCCGATCGTAGAAAAGCCCGGGTTCTCCTTCCCACCTTCCATGCCTCCTATCCCGGACCAAGCCAACGTCGCAACTTCGCAAACAATTATATCTGCTCCGAATCTCAGTGCGGCTACCGCGCCTTCCATATCAGGTTCTTCATCTCCAACGCCTTCTACTCTACACCAAAGACGGTTGAGCAACCTTCTTCAGCCGTCAGTAAAGGTGATAGGTGCAGCAAATGATGCTATGAGGAACACGGCAGAGGGAGGCTTCAAGAACATTAGCACTACCTTGGACAACAGCTTCAAGTTTCTCTTTGGCCGCCTTAAAGAGCATAGCAATGATGAGACTCATGATGAGCTCGTGTTGCCGAAGACCTTGGATGAAGCTCGTCAACTGGTTAGCCGACCAGTCACTCCAGAGGATGAAAGCATGATCAGCGAAACCAGCTCGGTCGCGGACACAGAAGGAGAAACAGGCGTAACGCACTCCAACCCGGATGAAAAGCTGCTCGGCATGATTGGCGGCAGAAAGCCAGCAACGCTACGAGAGCGAAGTGTGGACAGCGTGAAGAGCAGTGGGAGTGGCAGGAGAGTTGCTTTCGCAGCGGCTGGGTCGTCCTCCAACCTTGCCGCTCCTCCGCAAACAATACCCAGCGCACAGTCTAATGCCCTGGAATCTGTCAGGAACCTGGGCAACTCGTTAAACCCTCTGAATCATATAGGTGCAGCTTTCGGAGGAGGATTTCGAAGCTTCAGTAGAGCCCTGCCCTCACCACCAGTCGTCTATACAGAGAAGGAAAAGGTCAAATCTCCAGAGCCCTCACCCGCTTTGTTGAGATTGCGTGATGAAGATCATTTGGCTATCGAACCCCCAATACAGCGCTTCCTGGATCTGGAGGACTCCGGAGACTTGAAGATGAAGGACGTCGCAGAGCTTCTACAAGATTACCAACGGCTCGCGAAGGCTCTTCAAGGCCACGCACGGTCACAGCGGATATCAGCTCTGAGAGACTCATCTGATACAAATCAAAGCTAGCATGTCGGTCGGACGTAGAAGAATAAATAGCCATTGACATGAAAATACGGTAGACATAGTCGTCTGCCTTACGCCATCATTCGGATGATGCCTAGACTAGCACTCACGCGGACAGCCCAGATTCTTTAGGTATACTGCCTAAAGCAGATGCAATCTCAAAATCTCAAATTCAGCTAGAGTGTTGCGGCTGATAAGCAATTCGAGAACCAGGGGCATAGTTGTAACACTGGCGCAGTGGTTCCTGCCACCCAGTGTTACACCTAATTTGACGCACATGGCCTCCTGCGCCATCTTTGGCAAATTAGGCATCCAAGTGAGCCTCAGCCTCGTGTTCAAATACTCAACTTCGCCGCCTCTTTTCCTTAACCTCCTGTTCAAATAATTCAAGTAGCATGACTGTTCGTGTCTCCTTACATTATAGCAATGGCGGAACTCGTCGGTGTTATTGCAAGCGCCGTCACCTTCGCAACCGTTGTAGGTCAGCTTGCAACGACAATCACCACGCTGAAAGCCTACTGGGATCAAGTCAACGATGCACCCGAAGACCTCAAGTGGTATATTCGAGAAATTGAGATATTCAGCTTTGTGTTAGCTGATATCAAAGCCGATATAGCACAAGATTCGACTGCCTCTAGCCTCCTCAGCAACAAGTCTGTGGTGAAAAGTTGTCAGCTTTGCAGCGAAGCTACTAAGGAACTAGATACCCTACTCAAGGATTTAGAACGAGATGTCAATTCCTCGAGTCGATTTCAGAGGTCATATGCGGCTGTGAAGATAATGATGAAGAAGAAGAACGTTGAGAAGTATAGATCACGATTGAGGACCGTGACCCAGCTACTTTCATTATCTCAACAATGCTATACAAGGTTAGTCAAACCCCTGGTGTTAAATTAACACTTACCTAATAAATGCAGAGCTCTCATCCAGCTTCAACCGGAACTGCTAGCTAAGAGAATGGCGCTGAGCATGATAAAATCCCAAACCGAATCGGACCCAATCCAAGAAATAGCAACCAACCAATTTAATGAATGCGACCGATGGTTAGGGCCTTCTACGGATGGGACAGAACTTGGTGCGGTCGCAAGAAAAAGAAAAGCACCTGGAATTCAGCACAATGCGTATAAGTGGCGTCTGCAAGTGCCATTTTGGGTAACCACTGAAGCATTGGAATTTGCCGCCTTAAGAGCTCCCGATGGCTGGACGTTTACGTTAAGGGCCTATAGCATAGTCTCAGTTGACTCACAGGTGATTAGCTATACAATGCAGGGCAATATCCAAGGCCTTCAGGATCTGTTCGCCTCAAATCAAGCTTCCCCTTTCGACAGGGTAGACGGCAATGGAATGACCTTACTTCATGTAAGTCGCAACTCAATAATTCATTTTCAAACGGCTAACTAGCCTCGAGTATGCATGCCACTTTTCAAGTGAGGATGTCGTCGAATTTCTCTTGAACCTTGGTGTAGATCATTCGATTGGGAGTGATTTTGGTCCATCTGACACGGCTCTTCGCCATTTATTATGGTCTGGAAGCGCAAGTGATTTTCAACGACCTATACTTCCTGCCCTTCGCTGCCTCCTGCGCCGCTCAGACGAGATTGTTTACGAGACCGAGGAGGGGACAATCAACGGCCTCCTGTCTGATTTTCACGGCACAGCAGAAGAATTCACATTCTTTCAACGAGAATGTTGTCCTACATACTATCAAATGCCTCAATCGACACGTGTAGCCGTTGCTGCTCGATGTGCATCCGGTTATTGGGATACATATGATATGCCCGAACTCGTCCGCTGTGTAATTGGCAAAGGCCCGCTGAGCGCCGATAGTCTGCAAGTCGAATGTTTCTCAGAGGGCGGTCAAAAAATAACACTAGTCCATAGTATTGCACGAAAAATTGGGGCGAGTTTGGCGAGGCTGCACCACAGCAAAAAATGGGAACGCGACGTCAAAGATGAACGGAGGTTGCTCTACGAGGCATGGAACATCTTTTTCTGCGACTTCGTGGCTGCGAATATCGATATACATCACGTCGTTGGGCGCGAGACACCCTTTAGTGCTTTTCTATCTGGGTATTTTGATGGGTGCGATCATGTCGAGGTTGCGCCATCAGCCTGCAATACGGCTCTAAGGATATGGCTGACGGATTTAAAGTCTGTTGGAGTAGATTTAGAGGACTTCGGACGGGCAGAGAAGGACCTCTACAACAGTAGGGCTATCGGGAAGGATTATCATGTCTACTCATGGGTTGGTGGCAACCACCGACTAATCAATTTCACGTATGGGACATCTCCACACGACTGGCATTTATGGATATCTGAGAAGTCCGATTTGTTTGCAGGAGAATTCTGGGACATGATTCAACGTGAAGAAGAGGTAATGCCAGGAGCTTGGCCAGATGACATAGCCTACTAAATGTAACATGTGTTACACCTACGCGGATCGTACGAGCGAGCAAGCAGCTATAACGGGTAATATAGAGTAGAATAGGGTAGACATGCGCTATGGCAGCTAATCGCAGGCGTCTTGTACATAGACTTCAAGCTGGAGATCCTCTAGATCTCCCAGCCTCAGTGACAATTATACCCTTGGAAAGGATAAGGCTTGGCAGGCCTGACAATTATCCTTCCCCTAAAGGGCTCGCTCGCTCGACCTGCACCGCCTCAACACTCATGCCTGTAGCATGCGACCACCATATGAAAAGCTGAGCCACTCAGGCCCACACAGAAGACAGGCCACACAGGCCACCACACAGAGTAGACAGGCCGCCGATTTTCCGAGCCTGACGTTGTATTTATTCATGACGTTGAATTATGTAGCTTTCGTAGGCGAGGCGATGATGCCAGTAGGGGTTCGTATGGCACGCCTCAACAAAGGGATATCGGCCATTGACGGTTTCCATTCTAGTGGCGTGCCGCACCAGTGATCAGGGACATTAGTCGCTCATACGTTCTCAGGTTCCCGGATAAAAGGGCTAAGGAATGCGTTGTCATCGAAGGCCAGCGCGAGAATGTGGGAAACGATACAGAAGCTGGGCGTCTCGGACCGCTCGTAGAAGACGTAGATTGGGCTAGAAGGCGAGACGTTAGGGGTCGACCTTACACCGAGCGATCGACACGAGCACTTACGGTGACCCGCGATTGCGGTAACCCTTCATTAGTCGCAGAGTGATGAGCATGACGACTATGGTCCGGCTCGGATTATCCGGGTCCCTAACGAGGTGCGCTTTGATGTCTTTGTATTTCAGCGCATCATTCTCGTCGTAGTAACCACCGCCTTCGATGATGGTCCGGCCGGGTCGAAGTGCCAGCACAGAGGAGAATGAGAAGGGTGTGCTGGAGACGCTGGCGCTCGACAGGATAATAATCAGTACAGACTATCCAGTGATAGTGCAGCACAGCGAGAACGTCGTCATTGTTTATTGTTTGCCCTGAACTGGCTGGCCTCGGAGAGTTCGTGGTCGTGCTTCAAAGTACTATGGATATACTAGGTACGGTGAGCTCAACAGGTCTCTCCGGGCGAATGGCCATCCTCCAGCGTGGGCGGGGCTATCGCAGCTTTATACATGGTAGCTTTTATTCGTGTACGAAGGGCCTGGTTTTGGCACAAACGCTGCTGATACTGAAAAAGGTGCCTGGTCTCGCCAAACCTTCAGGAGTTTAAGCGGTCTTGGGACTAGCCAGTTGGAGTGGCGCTCTCAGTGCGGAAGGGGTCAAAAGCAGCGTCCAACTACCGCCAAAAAGATGCTCCCTCTGGCACCGGTAGGCTCCTTTTTATCGATAAGAGATTTGTGAGCAGCCGAGCGCATGTTCCAGAATCAACGCAACACTTTCGCCGCCTGGCCATCATGGCACCCACGATATCTTTGAGTGTTCAGCTTCGGCAGCGCCCTCTTGTGCCTACACAAATTCACCATGTCAAGTCCCGTAGGGTCCCTAAGTTGGTCCTCGCAGCTAGCAGTTGCGCCAGCATCGCAAACCCCGAAATTAGCAGGTGACAAGATCACACTCCCTCCTTCAGCACTCGAAGAATTATTGGCAGCTGCGCCTGTGGTATCGATTCAAAATGGAGGACAGCAGCCCATCACCTCCACTTTCGACCCTTACAATCCACATACATATGCTGCCGAACGTTATGCGCGCCAGCAATTTGCCGAAAGGCAGCAGCAATTGCCTCATCCTCTGACCTTTCGAATCGTCAACCCCCGAAACGGAAGGGTGGTTTACGCTGGGATCAGGGAATTTTCAGCGGAAGATAATGAGGTCGGCCTGAGCCCGTTTCTACAGGATGCCTTGGGTCTTGTCGGTGATCGAGTCAAGCACGATGATAAAGAATATGCTTCAGGTGGCGATAAAACAGTGGCAGATCTCTCAACTGAGAAGCTACCGAATATCACAATACATGCTAAGCAGCTCCCAAAAGGAACTTATGTTCGCCTACGACCCCTGGAGGCTGGATACGACCCAGAGGATTGGAAGTCACTACTGGAGCGATACCTGCGAGACAATTTCACCACATTGACCAACGGAGAGATCTTGTCTGTCCCAGGCGGTCGTCATCAACAGTTCAGATTCTTGGTTGATAAGTTCAAGCCTGAGGGTGACGGCATATGTATCGTCGACACCGATCTTGAGGTAGATATCGAGGCCCTGAACGAAGAGCAGGCTAGAGAAACCCTTAAGAGAAAGCTTGCCAAAGCTCAACGTGCTCCTGGGACCGATCAGGGCAGCTCAGCAGGCGGCACGTTGACTTTCGATGTGGAAAGCTCTGGTCAGGTCCTGCCCGGAGAATACGTAGATTATGAGCTCAAAGATTGGAACAAAGGCCAGACACTGGAGATTAGCCTTGATGCTGCGGCGGAAGATGGCGAGCTCGATTTGTTTGTCAGTCCTTTTTCCGCCAAACAGCGGTCCAGACCCCGAGATGACGAGCATGTGTTCGGCGACTTTAGTAATCATGCCTCGAAACGCCTGAGACTCTCATCCACGAACGTCGAAGTTGAGGATGCTGAGTCAATCTACGTCTCTGTTCACGCTTACCGCGACTTGGAAGCTACATCTGACAATGCAGCACATGCCATCCCTTTCACCCTGCTGGCTACCACAGCCTCTACGGAAATGGATATTGACGCTTCAAACGGCGCTACAGGTGCCGGTCCGGACGAAGTCATCTGCAAGAACTGCCACCAAAACATCCCCAAGCGGACACTGCATTTGCACGAAGCATTTTGTTACCGCAACAATGTTGCCTGCCCACGCTGCTCAGATGTCTTCCTCAAGAACTCCGACGCTTGGAAAAACCATTGGCACTGTCCCCACGATGACGCCCACGGCAACACACTCACATCCAAAGCCAAGCACGACTCCATTTTTCACCCACCAACCTCCATACAATGCCCTAATTGCATCTTCTCTACGACGAACCTTCCCGACCTTGCCCGCCACCGAACATCTGTCTGCCCAGGCAAAGAAATACTTTGCCAATTCTGCCATCTCGTCGTACCCCAACAGGGGCCTGATGACCCATCCTTCATGGATCCCGAAGTTCTCCTCAGCGGCCTCACACCGCACGAGCTTGCAGATGGCGCCCGCACAACTGAATGTCATCTTTGCAACAAGATTGTTCGATTGCGAGATATGAGGACTCATCTGCGCTTTCACGACCGTGAAAGAGTAGCCAGGCCAAAGCCGCGACTGTGTCGCAATGCGATTTGTGGACGGACAGTGAAGGATCAGGACCGCGCGAGGGTTGACAAAGAGCAATTGGGACTCTGCGGAGATTGTTTCGGGCCATTGTATGTTACGAATTATGACCCTGAAGGCAAGGCTCTACGCAGACGAGTTGAACGAAGGCTATTGCAGCAGCTTATGGCTGGATGTGGGAAACCGTGGTGTGGCAATGCAGATGCTTGTAGGACTGGAAGGAAGAACAATACCGGCGTGGATGAGACCTTCACGGCGAAAGATGCCTTACCCATGATCAAGCCGATAATGGATGAACTTGCGAAAAGTGGTACATCGGCTCTCAAGTTCTGCGTCGATGAGGCGAGCCAAACAAGAAGAGTCCTAGGTGGTATGATAGCGGGTGAGGGGGAATATGAGGTTGAATGGTGTGTCAAGGCACTAGAGGAGGAACATAATGACCTAGGAAAGGCGAGGGAATGGCTAAAGAACAGAGCGCCGAGAATAGGGGAAGTTCTTAGATAGCGCGACGGTAGCTCTAAAAAGGAAATGACAAAAAGAATGTTGTGTAATATTCATTCAACTTGCACTACCTATTCTAAGCAACTCAGGCATCACCAAAGAGGGTGTCCAGAGTTTTGCATCAAGGCAATTGTGCCATCAGATATCGTCTGATAGCCTCCCATCTTGCTCGATCTTGCTCGGTGCCAAACGGATCACAATTGAACCGCTTCGAACGACTCCCTCTCCTCAGCAGACAAAAGTTCGGCCTCGCCGCCATACCCCCTCAGGCATAGAGTTATCATCCTCCCGAAGGTAGTCAACCACGTCTGTGACGTCTGTGGATTCGCGCGAGTAGCGAGGATTCAGGACCCCCCTCTCGTGATCATATCTCCGCATCGGCTCAGTGCAAGCTAGGTAAGACTCCCTAAGGCGCATGTTGTGACAGAAGCCTGCTTCATGGGTCTCAGCTCGTGCAATCATCTCGGGATCTTCACCAGCATTCTTCGTTCTCAGAGTACATTTGTCAGTGCCATCTTCGTTGACTAGGCCGAACTTGCAGCACGATTTGATGAAAAGGTGTCTCCTTGGTTCGACAGTCGCAGGATCCCGAGCTGTGGTCTTCGTGTAGCCCTGTAGCTGTCAGCTGGATGCCAAGGCTTAATATGGGTTAGTTGAACTTGCTTGCGGCAAAGCCATTTGGCAACCCTTCAACGGACACTTGAGATTGTACAGAGCATGTGGGCACACCTTTTGCAGTTCGTGAACGAGAGGAGTAGCAGGCGTAGAAACCCCGTAGACTCTGTCGTTCCGCGGATCGAACTCGAGGAACTCTTCAAAGGTCTTAGGCCTCCTCTGCCTGACGAAGTTCTCGAACTGTTCTCTCAGTCTGCCAGCAGATGACGGTGGCATTTCAACAGCGTCTTCTTCCAACTCGACCCACCTGCAACCATAGCATACTCCTTCCGGATGTTTCGAATGGCTCTTAGTCATGGCCATGATCTGCGCGTTTGCGAAGAATATCCCATGGAGCCAGACCTGGCATTTGCCGCAAAACCACTTAGTGGCTGCATTTGAGAAAGTGTCAATACTGAAATGCCCGCTTTTGATGCCAAAAAGCATTGTCGGTAAGGGAACTTCCATGTTGTACGACATTTCCAACGCCGCACCTGAAAGCGTGGCTGCTCTGATGCTAGCACGAAAGGCCTCAATGGTTCCAGGTATGCTTTGATTAGGTCCCCAGGTACTGCAGATCTTCCAGATTTGGCGTTCAAGACAGTTAAGGTCATCGTATTGAAGGGCCTTTTCGGTGCCGTCACGGTTCTTCTTTGTGCTGAGAAAATTTTCAAGAAACCCCAAAAACTTGATCCAGTTCAGTTTCAGTTTCACCAAAGGAATCTGTCCAGGATTCACATCTGGATACTCAACTCTTAGATGCGATGCCTGAAACAACCAGGCTCCTATTGCCATGGGCTTGTAAACCGACATATCGAATTGGCTTAGTGCTGGTTTTGCCATGGACCAGAAGAGCTGAACGCCTTTACCAAGACAATTGCGATATGATTCGTAATTGGCAGGGAATTCTGAGACCTTGAACTGCTCACACATGTAAATCCCAAGCTCCATGAGGTTCTGAAACTCTCTCATCCCACTCGTGAACAAATGTTGAGGTCTGAGATTCGCAACGCCACGGAACTCAAGTACTGCTATGCCACTTCGTTGACATGGCATGGCTGTGAGCAGAATTTGTTCTCTTCTCTCATCGGAAACAAATCGAACCTTTTTGAGGATCGTTTCCATTTTCAACTTCATGTCGTCCAAGGCCCGAGTCTTCAATTCTGATTCAATCTCGACGATTTGTACCAAGCTCAGATTTGTAACGCTGAAATGTTGTCTCTTGTTGTTGAACTCCGCACGTTTTAAGCCCCTGTGGGTGACTATGCTCACCAGTTCCTTAGGATCTTTGTGTCTTAGCTGCGGATATGGCCCATCTCTCTTTTTAGCGCGCTGCAGATACATTCTGACTGATTCCCATTGGGCGGTATTAGGGTTCTTTCGCTCAACCAACAGGCACACGGCTTGCTGACACAATTCGAATATGCTCGAGCTCAGAGTCATCACTCTGGAACGCTCAGCTTCCGACAAATACGGCAAGATGAGTCTGAATATGTCTGCAAGTCTCCAGCGCATTTCCGCTTTGGGGGCGTAGTCGACATTGATGTCACGTCCGTAGCGGTCGAATTTTGTATTGTGGTATAAAGCCGCAAACGAACCCAGCTGGCATTTTTCGCGTCTTGACAAGATCAGCGTGGAATCTCCATTCCACACCAGGACAACAAGGTCGGCTGTATCTTCGCTAGATTTCGGTGTCACTGGAGTGATCTGAAGGGCAGGTGGAAGCTTAATCAAGCTTCGACGTCTCAACTTTGGGGTCCTCATGGTGGACTTCTTGACTTCTTGTTGATGGAGGGTTGCCAAAGTGCTCGCACTCCGAATCCTCGGAAGTCTTTTGTAAGGACGGGTGCTGATCTGAACATAGCCCTGTTCATTCTGTGCTAGTCGGGTCTTTCTCTCTTCATTGATCCTGGCAAGCTGTCTCTCGACTTTGGTTAGATCGGTCTTGTTAGAAGGATCATCAGTGACAGGTATGGTCTGCAGAATTGTTAGCCGTAGAAAGCATTCTTAGACTCAGGAGGCTCACGTCAGAAGCAATCTCGATAGCAGATGTCACATCCTCCGAATCCCAAACGAGGCCGTCTAGGTCTTGACCTTGAATGGCGACTGTAGATTGTATAGAAATTTGTTGCTCTGGTAGGGCTTCGAAGGACTCATGGGTAGCAGTATGCTGAGAAAGATCTGAAGACAGCTGGCACACTGTGGGATCCTGAACGGCGATTTGTTGATTGGCACCTTGACATGGGGGGACATTCGTATTCTCGTCAGCGGATTGGTTTGCATCCGTGTCCACAGTCGATCCGCCATCATCGCCGATATCAATGGATTGTGCCTGAGTCTCAACGACAGCAATATTGCTGATTACCATGGGCAGGTTTCTGCTCGGATTTGGTATGAAGTCCTAGCGAAATGTGTTAGGGCTAATTCGACGGGTACATCTTAAGACTAACAATATGGTAGAATGGGACATCTGGATCTCGTCCAGATCCGTTACCACCTTCACGGGACAGAGTCAGCCGAATCCTCGCGTAGAGGAAGGTCATTTTTACCAAAATTGATCGACACTCTGAAAGCCTCTCCAGGTCTGCTGACGTAGCGTGTTGCATTGCTACCCGTGCCACAGATGACAATGACACCGGATCTTTGTATCCCAGCGGCATCTCCCTCTTCTTCAGAATCCATGACACCTTCAAACACACTTAGGTTGAAGAAAGGCGCAAGCAGATTGCAGGTTTAGGTAGACAGGGCGTTCAAACTTCAGTTTGCGAGAGTGTATCGGAAGGAGAGGTTGAATGATTTGGATGTTGAATATGCAGTCCATCTCCGAAATTATTTCGAGTCGAACGCTAGCGCCAAAACTTCGAGTCGACGGAACACAGGGATCGCGAGCCATCCTACCCTAAGACATGGTGTCGCTCCAAACCATCAAAGACCTGTGCTGCATTGTGGTAATAGCTGAAAGGCACTTGTCCGTAGGAACAACCTCTTCATACTACCCATTCTACTATTCCACAGCTTACAAAGGCCCCATCGCTAAGCGTTTAGATGGCAACCGACATTACCTGAGCGTATCCTATGTAGCCGCGCAAAAGAAGAGGTTGCTATGATCAAGGACCTTTTGAAGTCACGGCAGCTTGCGTTGTGCACACGGAAATCCGTAGCAAATGATCTGTGAAACCATAGAGCCATTCGACGTGGAAGTTTGCAAATGTAGAAAGCTTTGGATATGCACTCTGGTTCCGCATTGGGCGTTGCGCGTTGCTGACATGGGATGTACTTCTCAAGTATTTAGGATCCGACCTTTTGGAAATGACAAGGCTATTATGGCGAGAAGCAGTATTCCCTGAAGTCAATCACATTGACTCGGCCTGGAAATGTCGTCGATGATGAGCAAGTAAGCTCAAAAATTATTACGAGTCCATATGTCGCCGTGATTTGCGTTTTGTGATACCCGCGCCAACCTAGATGTGGGAAAGTGCTCTGGGCCGTGATGCATGCGGTGGGACAAAGCGGTGAGGGACGCCAATAAAATGCTTTGACGGCCACTGAGAGGGCTCTGCTATTGGTCCCGTCAGCCGCTTGAATAAGCCCATGCAACGGGCTCCCGTGCGAAGGGGTACTGGCTCCTGGCCTTTCTCCTTAATAATGGTCAGCTCTCAACAGTTTCGCCAACTCCGGGCCGGATACTCTGGAAACACAATCTCAGCCCAGATCCTTGCTGAAGTAGAAGAAGGTCGGTCTCCGCTACTGTCGCCACAGCTGTCTCGCATTGAAACAACACCATCGTCGCATTGTTTCGAGTACGCTTCATGCTTGCTTTTAGACTAGGACGCTTCAACTAGTAGTCTAAACATGACTTACATCCACCGCCAACAAATTGTCACTTCCACTTCCACTTCCCATAAACCTTAAGCCTTGAGCCTTCTCCAGTCAAAATGCCTTCTCCACATCGTCATCGAAGGTTCCATTTTAGTCAGAAGCTTCTCCACTTGCGCCAGAGGGGCATCGATACTCATCCACACCTTCCCGACAACAGCCCATTAGACTCACGTGGCCTGCCCACATTCCAACTGTCGATCAATCATTTCATCCCGGATCAGGCTGACAAACGCGCAATCCTCAAATTCATAGGCCTTAACAATTCCACTATCCAGCAAGTTCTCAATCTCTACGAGCACGACACAGAATCCCACGACAAATACGGAGAAGCTGTATTCGATGGCTACATGTACAGGTTCCCTCTAGCAATCCGCTTGTTGGAGCTGTATGCTTAGAGGGATCTCGAAGTGAGCTCATACGAGCATACTTACGGTACAATACGCTTGTTCTTGTTTTCTTCATCTTGCCCAGCTAACCACTCTCCTACTAGATGGCTATATCCTTGCGGGTGTCCAAGTTGCTGGACTCAGTTCGGAATTCGCGATCTGGTGTGGTCTTTCAAAGGATGATCCTCGATATGACGAGGAACTCATGTCCTTTTGGTATCAAATGACACCGATGCAGTACGCCCTAGAGATTGTGGAGGGCAATACTTGTATTTTGGAAAAGATGTGGTGGGGAAGGCTACACGCGAGGCAGGAAACGTGTTCAGCACAGGATTGGAAGCAAGCAAAGCTTCAATAGCAGCCACGACATCCCCAACCGGCCCCCAATCAATCTGCGAGAAAGATATTGCTGTGGCGACTCTATGTCTACAAGGCGACATGGCCAGCAGAGTTGCAAAGGCTGATGCTCTTCATTGTATCAGTTGGGCTTTTATTTGGTCTTCGGACTTGTCACTACAGTTGCTCGACCGGCCGATGTCTCAGGTCATCGTCACAAAGTACGATGTCAAAATATGAAAGCCACCAACTGCTTCTAACATAAGCTCTCCGAAAAAGGTACGTAACTAACTCTAGACCATTCCAGAGACATTGCAATGTTTCCCGTCTGCATGGAAAAGAGTGGTCTATGGTATGCACAGAATCGCAAAGCGCATATATTGGTCTTACATCCACTCTATTGAACTCCCTAGATTATACGCCTTTTGTTTCTTTCAGCGCCTCATCAGCCCACTCCTTCGCCTTCTCCGCTGCCACTTGAGGGTTCCGCTTGTAGCTTAGCAGGAAGCCTTGAATGGCTGCCAAACTTAGCCGATTTTCCGGCAGAGAGTCTGCAAAAGTTCGCGACAGCGTTTGTAATTCTTCGGTCGTCAGTGTCGGTAGGTTGTCACTGGAGCAGGGCCTAGGCTCCGCAGATTCTGCCTTGACCTTACCATGTTCCATGTCTTTATACATGCTCAGATAGAGCTCCTGTATCTCGACACTAGTCGGCAGCGCGAACGTCACGTGCATATCCACACGCCCAGGCCGAATGAGCGCCTTGTCGAGCGCCTCTGGATTGTTGGTCGTCATGATTAGGATACGGCCCTCGTTCGAACTCACGCCGTCAATGGCATTGAGGAGTCCTGATAGGCTGATGTTCGTGGCTGGCGCGCTCTTCGTAGATGCGTCTATGGTAGATTCCGTATCACTCATTGTTGATTCCTTTTTCGGAGACGCATCAGGCCGCTTTCCTAGGCCCGCTGCGTCGACGTCTTCAATAAGGACTATACATCGAGAGGGCACGGCACCGAGAAGGCGGACGAGCGTGGTCTCGCTAAGGCCAGTATCAAGGAGGCTGAGTACATATATGTCCAATCCGAAAACCCCAGCCAGGGCCGCTGTCAAGCTGGTCTTGCCCGTCCCAGGGGCACCGGAGAAGAGGTAGCCTCGTCGGTATGGAATCCCGTGGTTGGAGTACCACTTTCGCGTCCGGGGATGAAGATACTCGTTGATGTCACGGAGGAGAGCCTGCTTCTTGCTCTTTTCAAGGATAACGGTATCGATATCACGGTAGGGCCGACTCATAGTCTTGTACCAGCTCCCATCAGCGCGAAAGACACCAGTAGTTGACGCAGTCTTTTCAATGGAATAGGTCTGCGCATCTTCTAGAAGCAGTTGAATTGGGGACAAAGAACGGCCAAGGCACTCTAGAGTGAGAAAGCTGCGTTCGCTTCGCGAATCGAATGAGCGGAGATGATGCTTGAACAGGATCAAGTTGCGCCTGTGGAGAATCAGATGTTGTGATTCGAACGGCTGGAAGAGTATTGGTGATCGTGCGATCATGGTTCGATAGCTGATGAGACGGTCGGAGTTGTCAAAGTCCTGCTGCAACGACTTCATGGCGTCCTCTTCATCTTCCAACGTACTCTTGGTGACAGTTGTTGCCTTGACGGCTCGTGGAGCTCTTGAGCCAATATTGCGATCACCCATCCATCGGAGAATATACCCGTAGAGTACATCATCGTCGTTGATGTGTACAGAGGAAATAAAGAGCTTTCTCGCATGGCCGTAGAGAAAATTGCTCACATAACGACCCGCGGCGGAAACGGCAGCAAGGAATAGACTGAGATTGACAATAAACACCGGGTCGAAGCCGAGGATGTCTTTGATCAAGTAGATGGCGATATCGTAGCTTGATCTAAGGGATTGAAATGGGTTTCTCGATAGATTATGCGGCGATGCAACGGGCAGGCTGGGTTGAGAAGACATTGCGCAAAATTCAAAAGCAAAATTCCCTCGCAATCAAATGCTTATCAGAAGAACGACACGGGTGGTCAAGTACAAGAATCCTCTTCTGCCGCCTAATCGTGCTAAGAGAAGTAGATCGCCTTGTTGCCTGGCGTCTTCTGCCTGGTACACTCATTGCCAAGGAACAACTCTATATACGACAGTTAATACGGCAGGGTCTAAGAACCTCTCCCAATAACCATTTTCGAAAACCAAAATCCCATATAGCTCGTGGACGTACATCTTATTGGCGTACATTCCATAGGCGTGCACCTCATGGGCGTACTCTCATGAGCGTACCTCGAATGGGCGTACTTTGATGGGCGTACTCTGATGGGCGTGCACCTCATGGGCGTACCTCAGGGGCGCGGGCCTTATAGGCGTATATCTCATGGGCGTACATTTCATGGATATACACCTCATAGGCGTGCACCTTATACTATAAGGCATATGCCTATGTGTAAGATGCGGGTCTACGGAGGTATACGCTGCCGTGGATGCACGTCTAAGAGGCTTCACGTCCAGGAGGCGTACGTCTACAAGGTCCAGCTTGTCTGTGGATATATTTTGCTGATTGGAGCCAAGCTGTTGCCTAATATGATCTACATTGTATCAAATCCTGTCTAATATGTCGTCTGGGTAGGCTAACCGTACTATGTCTGCTACTAGATAATGATCAGGTTACTGATGGGAACTCCCTGCGCGAGCACCGTGTACCTTCTCTTGATGCCCACACCCACCGCTCTCCTCAGTCCCTCGTAGCTCCGCTCTCCTCCACCCACCATCACCATCGGCACTGGATTATGCCTCAGCAGACCACCACTCGTGAATTGCCGCTCATCGAGATACGGCCTGATCAGCAAGTCATCTGCAGTCGTTCCTTCTGCGTCACCTTGCCCATCTCCGTAACTCACTACTACTACTAGCTGCAAGGCTTTAGGCGAAGGTGTGAAAGCTGGAATGTTGGCTAGCTTCTCTGAAAACGAGCAACCGCCGCGCTTGACGACGATGATCTGGTGATTGCGTGGCACGGAGAGTGGCAATTTTCGTGAGCAAAGTTGATCTGTAACGTACACATTCTTCCACTGGAGGGGGACATTCGGGAAGCCGGATGCAGACGGTGAAGGCGCCTCGATCCAGTCTGGGATCGCTGCTGCACCGATGCCGGTGGGTGTTACGGCTGAAATGTAGAAGCGAGGGCCAGATGCTGCTCCTGCTTCTAGAGTTGGTGGTAACGAGAATGCCTTTTTAGGGCTTGGTCGGATGAGAGCCGACATGCTCGCGATTAGCGACCCTAGTGCTGACTTGAGTGAAGGAGACAGTTCGGCGTCGGGCAAGATCAGCTCTGGTGCGATGTTTCCATTTTGCTCAGGTGCTTCGTGGGGTGCTTCAAGGTCTAAGACTAGGTCCAATATTTGTGGGTCCCGGATGCGAGTGAAATTGGGATCTGTGGGGTTCAAAAATCCAAGGCCTGTGTCTCTGGCTAGAAACACCTTTTCGTCCTTTCCAAGTCCTAGATTGTTGATAGCTTGGATTCGATAGCCATCCCCCGAAACCTCAGGAAGCGAAAGAGGCACATCTTGAATCATGCCAAGCCGAAGGCCACCGATGGAGTTGATCAAAACACCCTCTTTGACCCGCTGAAGAGGTGCACCGGGTTGCCCAGCACTGGATGGTAACGTTGGGAAGGCAATATCAAATGTTGGGCGAGGTGCCATTGGCGCACAGATGCCTTGCTGTGGAACAAGTGTGGTTGGCAGAGTCCACGGGAAATAAGTGTAATTTGAGGGGGAGTTGATGTCCAGCATTGATATGCTTGGGTGGTCAGCTGCATATTCTCCAATTACTGACTCCACGGTTTCTCGTGTCGGCATGAGATGCAAACGAGCCAAAGCGGCAGCATGAAAGATGTCTTCCCGGGCTGCTACTGCTGATATGGTCAATGGCACAGACTTTGGCGGGGCCGGACATACTTGTGGTTGCGCTGTTGGCCGCATAGGAGATAATTTGGACAACGGAGTGTAAGTCCCGGCACTTCGCGGTATGACCAGTGGATGTCCTTCGGTGCTGAACACGTACGGCTCATCCAGGTGATTGAGAGGATGATCCACGTCGAAAAGGAGGAAGAGATACTTGGCAGTCTCACCAAGAAAGAAGCTTTCCATCCTGTCGCTCTTCTCTCCACTTCGGACATCTTGAATCCCCGCCCATCCGCACTTCGTCCAA
>Ga0335072_10000945_pt1 | contig 50245 bp, 61 predicted proteins | sample Lox_Sample_21_FD_206725 | JGI IMG/M metagenome (GOLD analysis project Ga0335072, IMG submission 206725) | Soil microbial communities from Loxahatchee National Wildlife Refuge, Florida, United States - Lox_Sample_2.1 | ecosystem: Environmental > Terrestrial > Soil > Wetlands | place: USA...
GGAACCTCAGGGCAAGGAGAAGAAAGTAAGAGTAGCACATACTAGATGTTCTCAGGGTCACGGTTGTTCTTCACCCAGCGCTGCTTGATCTGATAGATGATCCTCCACCCACCGGTGGGGACACGTTGCAAGGCAAGATTGCTATCCTATACTATCAGCCATCCTGTTCATAGGTTAGTCGTTAAAAGATGTACTTTGTAGCGAAGCCCCCCCAGTGAAAAATGCAACCCAGTCGTGCTCCAGTCCAGCAGAATTCAAGGAAAATGAAGTTGAACTGGATTCGATAACGCTCAGGAATAAAGATCGAGTCGTCTTGCGTCCAAGGGGTCTTCAGTAGGCGACGAGCATCGCGTTCGGTAAAAAGATGCTTCGGCCTTCTGATGTTGACCACGAGACCTTCCCTCGACCAAGGCCTTTCGGACCCGCTACTGATGATGAGAATAGGCTCGGCATGTGGCGGAGTACACTTACGTTGTAGACTTCGCTTCTGTCGTCTTCATTTGTCGGAGTATCTGCAACACGGCTGAAGCCGGCAAAGAATCACTCCGCAAACGTGTTGAGCGAGTTGCAGGTTATTTTCTCTTTGATCTTCCCTTGCTCGTGGCCGCATGGAAGCGGAGAAAGTCTTTCACGGTAGCAAGATCGGGGGCCTCTACGTGCTGCTTGAGAATTCCGGTCCCGTACAGCAGCTTCGTCGAGAACTGCAGAAGGCAACCAAAAATAGAGGAGGCCAGTTTGGGCTTCGAGCGAGGAGCGTGTCGACTCACCCTCGACTCACCTCCGCTCCCCTGCACTCACCCTGAACTCACCCTGAACTCAACCTCGCTCAGGGTGCGTGCTGGTAAAAGCGGCGTCGCGTGGGTGAGTGAAAGTGGGCTCGCTGCAGATTTCTGTTCTCTTTTGCCAAGAGTACAGAAATCTACAGCGAGCTCACCCCGCTCTAGACCTAGAGTGAGGCCGCCCTGAGCGTGCGCGACTAGCGCTAGATTCGGGTGAGCCAGAGGTGAGCCGGGGGGGGGGGAGCACAGGGGCCGGGGTAACCCAAGCCAGCCGGTCAGGGCATCTTACAAACGGTGGTCGATTTGATGAGATCTGAGTTTTGAAATATGAGTTTTTGCGCCAAGAGATAAAAGGTCCCTATGGGCCTCCCGTACACCGCACGTACCCGCCGCAGCCCGCCGCACCCGCCGCAATAGTTTTGAAAGCGGGGGGCAAAACCGAAATTGCGATGCCCTGGTCTTCCTCATAATGTGGATCGTAAGCCTGACCGCGCTTTAGAGTGGTGATGAACGCCACATAAACATCTCTCTTGCGCTTGCAAGTGCCCTCAAACCTCGTGCTTCCTTCGGCAGTCGCCATTTAGAGAAGTGCAGCATGACTTTTTATGTCAATGGTCGTAAAAGAGATACACCCAAAATATAAGGACAGATATTGAAGATTAGACAGAAGATAAATGGTGACTTCGAAAAGCTGAAGCCACCATGAGGACGAAGTTCATATAAGTGCTGAGGAGATATGTGACACAATTTGGTGAAGGCGAGCCGGCGAGATTTTGGTGGATAAGCAGGAGACGAAACGGGGTTCAGAATTGGCATGGATGATAGACATCTAACCCCTATTCAGCTCCTGGGCTTTCAGCTCGGCCATACGAATTCTGTCGACCAGGGCGGCGTGTTCGGCGCGGAGCCTTTGGACCGACTCGTTGGCTGCTATTACCTCGGCCATCTCCCGCTCCTGGGCTTTCATGACGTTGATATCAGTTGCTGTTGTGCCACTGCTACTAGCAGGAGCTGTTGCTGGTGAGTCCACGATGTACTTGGGGAAAGTTTCTTCAAGCTGCTTTGTAGATTCCTTAGCAGGCGGCCGTGTAGACCTCTGGACCGACGTCTCACCGTGGGTATGATCTTCCACAGGCTCCGGTAAATAGGGAGGAACGCGTTTACGTTCGAGGACTTGTTTCTCGCTCTGAGATGCGCCTGCAGTAATGGGAATCTGAGCAGAAAAATTTGTCTTCTGAGGGACGCTGGCTGATGATGCTGGTATTTGGGTGATTGTGGTCGCGGCTGGCTCGAGCTTACTGATGGGGCTAGAGGTGACGAGGCCACGGCTGCCTTCAAGCTCAGGCTTGCGCATGGAGAATTGCCGCGTCGGCTCAGCATTGTTCAAAGCGTTATTAGGCTCTCGAGCTGACAATCGCTTCCGGCGCTTGCGACAGACGACCCACAAGGCCGCCATGACAGACAGAGCTACTACAGCTGCTCCTACGGCAATGCCTGCTTCAGCGCCGGTGGACAACCCGCCTGATGGAGACTGAGAGGGCGGTATGCTAGTTGACGACAACAAAGATGAGGAAGACGTGGTCGTTACACTAGTACTCGAGGAGGAAGATGACGCACCTCCTGGCGCTATGGTTGAACTCAAAGAGGATGAGGAAGGCGTGACGATTGCAGTTAACGAAAACATAAACTCCGGATCTTGAAGAGGGTTGTCAAATGGATATAGAATCGGTGCTCGCCCTTCATGGTTGTCGCAGCACGAAACATTCTCAGCTCCGCAGCAGATGGTGCCGTCTCCGCAATTGGTGGCGCAGGAGTAATCGCCTGTGGCACATTCTTCGGGGGTTACGGATGTGTTGAAGGTTTGGAGACTATCTGCCCGTATGCACCACGAATTCAGACTATTGAGCTGCGTTGCAGGAAATACATGTAGGCTATTGACGAAGAGATTGATTTGGGGCGATGTTAACTTACAAGGACAGCCACACGCAGGGTCTTCCCACGTAGAATCAGTGCAAGCTCCAGGGACGCGGTTAGTGCCCAGGCCGGCCCAACAGTAAAAATTTGAGATGCAGAAGCTAGTTTTGTAGCAGCAGGCACTGACAGCTGCGTCAGGGTCACATGGGACTTCGTTCGTTACCAAGGTGCCGTCAGAGAGGAAGCATTGCTTCTGTCCAAACACCGCAATGCTATGAGAAACAACGAGTAGAGGGAAGATTAAGACATCCATGACGGTAAAGCTTAATAGGCTTAAAGCTCGAACGCTCAAACAGATAACGATGCCTGTACGGGGTGTTGCGGCAGCGTGAAGGATGGGATTCGATTCAGCTATTCTAACGAAGATATAAGGATGAAGAAAGAAGAAAGGGCTGGAGTTGGCGACAGACGAACTAAATGTGGTGCCAAGCGCGCCGTGTCCCAGGGCCACGTTACAAGTCGGGGAGTAGGGAACCGGCCGAACTTTTAAGGGCCTGAGCGGCAAATCTGCATAGACGTTCTGTAGACGTCTACGATACCTATGATGTCTATGATCCACGTAGAACCTGATCGGTAACCGAGCATAGACTGCATAGACTGTACAGACAGAGAATCCAGTCTATGCGCTAAATTTGTATGAGAAAATCGGTCTACGAGTCCCAGACATCTGGAGGTATGGAACTCGTAGACCGACGGCGGTTTCGCCGCAAAGCACTATCGTTTTTTGATAGAGCGCCACGCAACGAACGATCAGGTTCATGGCTATGAGGATTTACTACAGAATCTTATACTGATTATCATACTGAAGATTCTCAACTCAAAAAGTGCAGTTTTGTACGTTCTTATCCCCTGTACTACCTAAAGTTTAGAGGCTAAGCCCCCGCATGGTTCACCAAGTCCCCGGATAGGGTGCCCTTCCCGGGTAACGAGCGCTTAAAAGCTTACAAGGCTCCATGAGCTGTTGGGAGTGTAGGGGATAGTAAGCAGACCCTACGCATGAACTACGAATTTACCGATCACTGGAAAAGATAGGCATCGTAGCACCAAAATTGCATAGAGTTGTGCCTACGAAGCCTAGGTAGGAGTAGGTCTACAATTTGCCAATCAGAGTCTAAGTCGTTCATGGAAATCAGCTGTCTTCTTCCCAGTGTGCCTCCCTCCGGTAGCCGCTCGCTTCGGCGCGAGCTCCTAGCTCGTCTGGAGTGGCTTTTTTTCTTGCCATGACGGTGGCAGTCCGGCAGAGATGGTGCAGGAGGGTAGACGGTGGTCGAAGAGATAGCGTACGACGAAGCCCAAACAAGCACAGCCAGCAGTCCCAATTGAGACGCCTTGTCTGGCCGGCAGCGGCGGGGGACTGTGGGGCTCTAAAATAGGACACCGGTGGCTCCACTATGGCGACGCGACAGGAGTCTTGAAACGGCCGCCAAAAAATGAGGGCGGTTATTTTGGGCTTCGAGCGACAAGCATGCGGATTATGAGGCAGGCCCCCCCCGGTTGACTCACCTTCAACTCACCCTCCGCTCACCCCGTGCTCACCCGCGCTCAGGGTGAGTGCTGGTAAAAGCAGCGGCGGAGAGAGTGAGTGGGAGGTGACCTCGGTGCAGAACGTTGTTAGTCTTGTGCCCGCCAAGACTTTTGTTCTGCAGGCACTCAAACGCGCTTCGCGTCGTCCCCATTCCTGCTCCCACGTTGGTCCACTTCACGAGTTAGCAAACCTGCAGCAGACATAGTCTCTATAGGTGAATTAGTCCGACAGAATCTTTCACCCTACCCAGCTTTATCTATTCCTTAACTGGACAGAATGTCTGACTTTGAAGATGATATGGACGTTGATGGTCCTCTGCCAGATCGCTCAATTAAATTCAGCTCCGACAACACCACCACGAAAGGAAAGCGAATAGTGGCAGATTTGCCTGTTGAGGCCGAAGACAACCTACCATGGTATGCGGTGAGCGAAATATTGGAGTGGAGTATATACTGAAAGCTGTCTAGGGTGGAAAAATACAGACCAAATACTCTGGATGATGTGTCAGGGCACCAAGACATCCTAGCCACTATCAACAGATTTGTTGAGCATAACGTTCGTCCTTCAGCCTTCTTCATGCTTCGCGTCGCTGATGACTATCTAGCGACTCCCTCATCTCCTGTTCTACGGTCCACCTGGCACGGGCAAAACATCTACAATCCTCGCACTCGCTCGCAAGATCTACGGCCCTAAGAACATCCGCCAAATGGTCCTGGAATTGAATGCCTCCGATGACCGTGGCATTGATGTTGTCCGTGAACAGATAAAGACCTTTGCCTCTACCAAACAGATTTTCTCCAACGCATCCGCACCAATGGCCCAAGCAACACCCACCTCTCTCGGTGCCTTCAAACTCATCATTCTCGACGAAGCCGACGCCATGACCTCCGCCGCCCAAATGGCGCTCCGCCGCATCATGGAAAAATACACCGCGAACACTCGATTCTGCGTTATCGCAAACTACACACACAAACTCTCTCCTGCTCTACTTTCCCGCTGCACACGCTTTCGTTTCTCCCCCCTCAAAGAAGCAGACATCAGGCACTTGGTCGACCACGTCATAAGCGCCGAGAATGTCAATATTACACCCGAGGCTGTGGATAGTCTTGTGAAGCTCAGCAAGGGTGACATGCGTCGGGCTTTGAACGTCCTACAAGCATGTCATGCTGGGAGCAGACCATTGCCCATGCGGGGCGAGCCTCCGCCGAAAGAGAAGGACATCAAGTACGAGTTGATCACGAATGATACGATATACAACTGTATCGCGGCGCCTCATCCGGCTGATATCAGGTTAATCATGACGACGCTGGTGAATACACCTGATGTCGCTAGTTGTCTTAGCACAATCAACACGCTAAAGGCAAGTAGAGGGCTGGCGCTGGCGGATATTTTAACTGCACTGGCAGAGGAGCTCCAGACGTTAGAGGTGCCGCCACAGACGAGGGTGCTGTGGTTGGAGGGACTAGCGGAGATTGAGTTCAGGTTGGCGGGTGGAGGGTCCGAGGGCGTGCAGACAGGTGGCATGGTAGGTATTGTGCGGCAGGGAGTAGAGTTACTGGGCGATAAGGGAATGGTTGTCGAAGATGATTGAGTACCGGTCTGTTGGTCTCCCGATGTCCGCTTCACGAAGAGTATACCGGAGTCTGGGGTTACGGCATGTGCAAGTGCATTGACGGATTTGAAGCCTGGCGTTCTAGGCTGAAGACTCCATTCAAAGCGCATAGACTTTGTGGGAATAGGCGGGCGGGAATTGTGACAATACAGTGCAACAGTCAAAGCGGAGGAGGAATGTGAGCACCATCCGACTGTCTTTAGTAAAAGCCTTGAGAAGAGGATGCTGGAGAATGGTGAGCTCTGCGGCTTGCTAGTAGGTGCGATATGGAGTGACAAATCACAATTGCAGGACCCTTTAGAGCCTCAGCTTGCGTACATCTCATGGAGGAACTCACGCGACCTCACTGATCCGAGGTGCTAGAAGAAACCAAAATGACCAACGACGAGTGTCGTTATTACCTTTGAGCGGTGACAACAGCTGAAGCATCTGCTATGTTCAACGACTGCGATTTGGACAGTAGCGGCTCGATATCTGCAAGAGTTTGTGATAATCATGAAACAAATTTTCAGTGCAGAAGGCAAATGCTTCTGAAACTGCTGCAGAGACTCAATGCTCGTACGGTGACGCTCACGCGGTGACTCTCCTTCAAAATCATTAACATGAAACTTGCTGGTGTACTAACTGATCACTCGCTCTGAACATCGGAACCAGCTTCCCAGAACCCGAGCAGGCTAAAGATTTTCTTGCGAATTGGAGAGGCTTGGGAGAAATTCAGGAGTCAATTAGTCACTTATCCTGTAATCCGATTATCGTGACACCCAAGATGTACACCATTCACGCCAATGGCAGGGGCAGCTCCACGCAGCCAGCACCACTGACACCTCCGCAGCTGTCGGCAGTACCGCCCTCAGCGTGTGCTCCTGTTTGTTAATCGAACCTCACGAGGGATCTATCAGTCTGGGCGGACCAGGCGATGTAGGAGAGGACGCTGACGGGTTGGTGAAGCTTTTGAAGGAAAACTTATTAGCTAGATTCGTCAAGACTCCTTGGAATGCTCAACGAAGTTAGGAATGTTCTGGAGTCGAGAATTCAGATCTATAACTCATTTATATTGGAATATGCGATTGGCGTTAAGATCTCTACTCCCTGAGTCACTCGCAGGTGATATGCGTTGAAGCGACAATTGACGGCAGTGAAGTCGCTAAGTCACTTAGGAATTAGTTTACTCTAGCATCATTTGCTCCGCGCATTTCAAGTTCGCCCAAGATTCGTAGCGATTCGTCAACACCGACCAGCCCCTGTCAGCTTTCCCAACTTCCTATTCGGCCTCCATCCACCAATGCCTGCCACCGAAGCGGACTTCGAAACTTTCCATGCACACCTATTCGGGTTGCGCCTTTTCGGCTGGGAGGCTCATCACAACGCGCTGGTACAAAGATTTCCCAACCCAACGGACCGAGAAGCCTTGGCCAAATGGGCATCTGCGAGAATAAGGTAAAGCAGAGTCAGAGATTTGACACCGGTTGACAGGGATGTTCTAATCAACACAGTTGATTCGATGAACTACAGAAACGATTACGCGCAGTCAGTGCTAGTTGACTGGTTAGAGCGAGATGTTAAGCCATGAATACCCATAGGAAAGGATCAGACAACGCATTATCGGTTGGTGCCAGGAGCCTATTGCCTAATAGCACACAAGGACAACTACAATACACCCCACAAGGTACTTTGTGAGAACGTTCTTGGTGTCAATACCAATGTTGCTCCGCGAAAGCCGGCCCGGGATCGCAGTCGACAGCAGAGCATGCCGGAGGTATCGACTGCGTCAAACGGAACAAACGATGGCAAAGGTGGGTTTGTATTTCACCAGCTCGGAACGCTCGAGTACTTCGTCGGAGCCCGCAGTCAGGCCACTAGCATGGACAAGCTGGGACGAAGCGCATGGCTACCTACTGGATTTTGTGTTGTTGTGAGATTCGGCAGCGATGGCCAACCAAAAGGCATTTATCTCATCTACGACATGTTTCCAGAGAACGACGACGGGGATCGAGTAGAGATTGAAAGTGGCAATGCCTGGGGAAGATTGGTGCCGGGCGCTGCGCTTCAGTTCTCCTGCGCAAAGGTTGGGGCAGCTTTGGGGGAGCTACAACCTGGGTCTAATGGCTTCAAAGCTCTCACGTTGACGGAACTGATTGGCTATCCAGTTGAACTTGTCCGAGCCGTAAGGACTTTGAATGACGGAATCATTCAAGTGACTGTAGCCGAGGACGTTCAGTAATGGCAATGCTTGATGATGGACTTGAAACTTCGGCTCTGGAGAGTTCGGGGCATCTGGACTAGTATTGAACTTCTTGGATGGCTATCGGGCAGAGTCATCCAGGCACTTGGCAAGCGCATCAAACAAGGGCTCAGAACTCCTTACCGAGAAGGAACAATGCCTCGTTAACGGATGTGGCATTTCTCAACAAGGCAAGGAGCATTGCTTAAAATGCGAAGAGTCACGAGGCCAACTCCGTCATGCAGGTACCATTACGCCGCAAACCGGAATGCTTAAACGTAGGTATAACACAACGGCCCGGCAAGCGTGCTCATCATGTCCTTGATCTGGACCGCCGGCGCAAGTACGCCCATATCAAACATATCTGTCAATGTACCGTTCCTGCTTGGCGGATTGCTCAACAGTGTAATCGTCCCCCGTAATCACGTTTCGCCGGGTTGCTAAGTCCTGATTCTGCCAGATCCACCAAGTCCGGTCAATTTGACCACGGTGCAGAAAGAATATCGGGTCGCCGATGGTGAAGTGGCCGCCGGTGTGGACGCCGTAGAAGCCGGCGGCGAAGTCGCCCTGCATGGTGGTCGGGAAGGAGCTGATGTCAACGCTTTGCGTGATGAGCGAGTACGAGTCGGAGTCTTTGGTCTAGCTGCTCGAGACCCATGAGGAGATGTCGCGTATGAGGCAGCGCGGGTTGTAGGTGAGGCCGCTACCGTTCTGGGGGACAATTTCGGGTTCGGCGAGGGTGGGAGAGACGGGGCCAAGGTTTACGGTCATGCTGGGTGAGTGTCAGTGCGTGTTTATGGCGTGTGGGTTTAGTTGAACACTTACTTTACGAATGGGCCGGATTCAACGCAACCTCCACCGGACCTGGGAGGGATGCAGTTCAGGCGGTGGGAAGGCCGTTTGTGCACTTGTGTGCTTCATAGACGCCATTACCGCCCATGCTGTAGGCACTCCCGTCGGAGTAGGGCGAGTTGACGTGGTCGAAGGCGCTCTTGCCCCAATTCCAATACTTCATCAGATTGCAGGTAGATCCATTTCCTCCAGCACCATTCTCGGCTCCGTAGAGTCCTAGCTTTATAAGTCCTATTATGGCGAGAGCGTTAGTTTCTATTGTAGAGGCTGGGGTGTATCAGAACACAGTCGTGGTCAAATGTGACAAAGTCCCTATAACATGGCTCTTGAAAAGAGTATATTTGCAGCTTGCTGGATAGTTATGTGACGCAGCCGAGAGCCTGAGCAAGGTTGGAGGCCTCTGTGGCACTTGGTAGCTGAAACCAAGATTCTGAACAGAAGAGTTCCAGGGCCGACGGAAAATTTCCAGATATCAAACTGTAAGTGGGTATCCTCCGGACAGCGCCCCCTGGTCAGCGAGCGTGTTCAAAGATGCAGTCTGCAATGGACCACACCGTAAAAATAGAGGCCATGCACTGATACTATATAACACATGCCAAAGCTTACTGTATCCTCAAGTTTTGACTGAAGGGGGTGAAATCAATAGAAGAAAAGGGCCTAATTTGGTACACTTGATGAGCCCCATTCTGAGACTAATTCGTCGCTAAGCCAGGACTGGGCAAATTAGAGATTCGGCAGTCGTTGTGAGGAATGAGAGAGCTTTGAAAAGTCCTGCAGGACGTTATGGCTCGAATTCGGATGAAGACCCGTGGCCTTGGCAGTTGCGGCGTTGCTGGCAGAGGCTCCAGCGGGCGTCAGCCCCCGTCACAACATCAACGGCGGACATATTCCTTCGAACTCCAATTATTATCGCCATTCACTTGATCACCAGGAGCAACTCTTGTCCCTGACAAAATTGGAGGTGTTAGCCATGGATCATCTGATCAATGTCCACAAATGCACAATTGCTGATCTCATAGTGCCCTATGTTTGTACGGAAAGGTTTACCTATGGGAAAAGACCTCACCGACAAGACGACGCAGACTGGTACAGCTTTCCTTTTCGATGTGGAATGTCGAAAAGCGAAGATTTACCAGATATGGCTTTTATCGACCAGGACGGCCAAAGCATCGATGAGCTGGCTCCTTTTCTGCAAGCATGGCTCTTTTTCGGAACATTGCATGCGTTGTTCGAGAATCTCTTCAAGATTAGGGGATTCAATGAGGCAGACTTCATTGACATGACGGAAGATGGAAGCTTGAAAATCAATACAACACGGCTGAGCATGTTAGTGACATCCGGCACTTTTGAATATGCTTTGAACGGACTTTCGACTGACAACTTTGGAAGGTATATATGGTATTGGGCCGCGTGGGAATCGCACATTCCTCTTGAGCTGAGAAATGGGGCTATCAGGGTCACGGGAATCATTAATAATGTCGAGGTAGTACTAACAAAACTTGTCGAGTATGACCGAAGGAGGATTGGACCGTTCTCTCCACACCACGGCATCACCGATATGTCCAAGCCACCTGGGCATCTTATTTTGCTTTCAATCATCCTTCTTTGCGAAACTTTGGACAGCGCAATGCGGGAGATTTATCAACATCTCAGAGACACCCCTCACTTGTCATGTTTTAGGAGCATATTTCCAAGCACTCTTATTCTGCGCCTTGAGGCTGCAGGTTGGTGCCCAGGTCAAATTCAAATGTTGGAAGCCGAGACTGGTCTGAATTGCTCGACTACTTATCTGCTTGGGTCCATGGAGATGGCTCTCAAAGGTAAAGGCCATAGTCTCTGTACAAAGGCTCGATGTCGAGCGTACGATGTGGACTATGAAACCTATGTGACCAAGCACGTAGACGTTGGGTGTCGATGTATGGGACTTCCCAGAAAAGACACAGCTGAGCTTGTCTCAATATCAAAAGCTTTAAACGGAGGCGAATTGCCTTTACTCTGGCTTGAAGACTCTGGGATCGACCGTGACGCTTTGGTTAGAGTGACTTCGTGTCGACTTGTAAGTCACGAGCATGACTTCCTTCTGTGTAGATTGTTTCATATGCTAAGAATCTTATTGATCGACACTGATATTGACAGGAAAATGAAAAACTCGTGCCACGGTATGTTGCCATATCTCACGTATGGTCTTACGGCATGGGAAATCGGGAACGCAATGCAATGCCCCTTTGCGTCCTGCGAAAGATCCAGAGACAAGTAAACTCCCTTTTTCATGACACGGACGAACCAGTCCTATTCTGGATCGATACAATTTGTGTGCCAAAGACGAACAAAGTACCAGCGCTCGAGATCATGGCGCAAACCTATGCTTTCGCGACAATGGTCCTCGTCATGGACGCGGGATTGGAAAGTGTATCGGTAGAATCTTCACCGCTGGAGCGACTGATTAGGATCCGAATGTCTTCGTGGTTTCGGAGACTCTGGACTCTCCAAGAGGCATGGTTTGCTAAGGAATTGGCGTTTCAATTCGCAGAGACTGCCTGCGAGACGGAATCACTAATACTGGAGTGCTTCCACAAGCCCAGCCCGATGAGGCTCGAAATCGAGGATATGCTCTATCTGATTGAAAATAGGCCCGCCCCTATCAATTCAAGATTGGCTCGGGGTCTGGCAGCAGACAGCAATACTTACGATATAGATGAGAAAAAGTTGAAAGGCTTAACCGAGGCAACAAAAGAACTTGACCCAGATTTTCCTACCGAAGCCGACAAGCGCTTGGGCAAGTTTATCAATCGGTTCATTACATTCGATCCAGTTTTCTGGCCTAACGCCCAAATGATTCTGAGTTTGAGAGATAAAAGAGACAATTCCGTTAAAAACGGGCAGCTGAAAATACGGAAGCTTCATGACATCTTCTCGGCGCTTAAAAATCGCCAGACAAGCCGCAAGGAAGACGAGTCATACTGCCTGGCAACTTTAATGGGGATTGACGTGAAGCCGATCCTTGCAGAAAAGCCGGCCGATCGAATGAAGAACCTTCTCTCGCTACTGCCAGAAATACCTGCTACCATCATCTTCTCTCACAATCTTGAGCACATGGACGAAGAAGGATTTAGTTGGGCACCCAAAAGCTTCTTGGGTTCAGAAGCAGTTAGTTATAGCACGGCTGCAACGTGTGTGGGACGAATCCATAGCAAAGGCCTACGAATATCTATGCCAGGTCTGAGGATGAAAGCAGCACAATTCTCAGGTCCAAGCCACTTTGCGTATGGGCTCGGCGTCGTGGGTGATATATACACTTATCAATTGGTAATGCCAAGGGAGCCAAACTCATCGGTGTCAACGTGGAACCAATTCAATCGGCGGACTTTGATGGTGATCGTGCGGCAATTTGCGCCAGATCAAGTGGGTCAAAACCGTATAGGAGATACGATGGATGGTGCTTTGGTATCATTTCTAAAGCGGGATGATGGTGTCGACGTGGTGAAGTTCTTGACTACCGTCTGGATTATACGGACCAGCACAGAGTTGGCAAAAAAGCCTGGATATCCGCTAGGAGAGTGGCTGGGGGTAGAACATGAGTGGTGCGTGTGGTGAGAGATTTTCGCAATGAAGCAATATTTCGGATGTTCTTTCCTCACGAGTATCATACTCGAATGTCGTCTCCTGGCCCGGTAAAGCTTGTCACGTGTCGTTTGATAGAGAGGTGAAGGAGAATGTGGACCGCCCCAACCTTGATGAGCGAAGTAGCTGCAGAGAGGTTGATATGGTTCGGTCAGCTAATCTGGCTAGATGAATCGAATAGAAATGAGTCCTTATGTCGACGTCGACAGTACCGGGTCAGTAGAAGTGGTTCACATGGAAGCGAGAGTCTACCTTGTCCTCTGCCCTGTCTGCCACAGCTCGCCTCACGGCTCACCCTAATACGTCGACGATATGCCATCATACTAAAAGCCCATCGCTGGAGCACTGACTGCGATCTTCTGTTCTGCATTCTTCGGTGAGGGCATGCTGGTCAGCGGAGAGACGACAGGATTGTCCTTCGACAAGGCCCATTCGCTGGCGGGTCAGTGGCTCGAGACTAAGGCAATCCAGCTTGCTTCTTGCTCAACTTTCTTTGTATCATCCTTGGTATTGAGGAAAGCAATGGCAGAGTGTGGAGCGAGCCACATCCGCAATCTCTCCAACTAACTCTCTCGTCCGACAAAGTCGTCGTCGATGATGTGTGGTATTGCTGTCGAGCCTCAAATCGAGAATGCAGTGTGGTTCCATCACACTAGTCCCTCCGGGGACTGCTGTCAGCCAGAATAGGTATAGAACAGCTCTTCGCCCTGGGAACTCTCTTGCGAATACGCTGCGTTTCGGCCGCTACTCGTAAGTGCCCTGGAGCTTACTGATGCCCGCTGTGATCTTAGTAAGTATATGGGTACCTGCTTTTAGCGTGTTATCTGCCTGCTACTGCCTGGACAGGTATTGTGTCCGGTACACCTAGGTAGACTAGGACAAGCAAACAGTATCGTTTTTGACCACCAGATTCTAATCGCAAGCTCGCCCATGATTAACTGAACACCGGAAAAGTCTGACACGATGCGACGCTGGAATATATGGATCATCTCATCAAGGAGAAGTCGAAGGTAGGGTTCGGAGTCTGGAGTAGGGTCGCCATCAACATTCGGAGTTCGTCAAAAGCAATGACAAGAAGCATAGAAAGTAGTAGAGGCTACCGGCTTCTCGATGAGGATGATGCATATCAGTTAGTTCAGAAACTGTACAGTCTGCTTCAGTCCAGAAATGATCTTCGCGTGGTTAGGCATACCCTGCTGGACTTAAACATGGGATTGGTTCCTAAGGGCGAGTGCGGGACGCGAGACGCCAAGTACTCACCAGGCCTGTCTGCCAAAAGTCGCGGCAGAGGGAGAGCGCCAAGTAGGGCTCGGTGTGAACTTTTCAATCCGCCAAGAGTGTGTTGTTGGCCGTCGAGACAACGAGGGGAGCCTAGTCTGTTCGCGGCTCGAGAAACGCCACGGTTTACTTTCAGTCCCTAAATCTCAACCTTTCAGGGAAGCTGTGTCTCCTCATTTCTTGTCGCTCCCTTGATATATTTGACCTTTTCAAAGGATTGTTACGCGTTTTCATTACCGCTTAGCTCCTCAGACACCACCCAAACTTCACGATGCGTCTCGCATCAATACTCCTCCTTCTACCAGCCTTGGCTGTCGCAGAGGATCAAAAAGCCTTTATCGACATTGCGAAAGGCTGGTTCGAGCAGGTAAAATCGTACATACCTACAACCGTCCCTTCCATCTCGCCACTAGATGCCGGCGCCTCTGTGGTCGCCGCAAACAAGGTCGAAAAGATCAACATCAACAACTACAAAAGGAAGCTTGCACCAAGTCCTGATGGACCGACAGAATGGCTGATCATGGTCTCGGGCAAAAACGAAAGCTGTTTTGGAGGCTGCGACTCGGTGAATCTGAAGTGGAATGTAAGTGCTCTTCTGGATGCCTAGGCTTTGCGATTCTGTTACCCGCGACGGACCGCGACTGATGACCTGCTAGGAGTCCGTACCCCTTCTATCTGCTGTCGCACATCCACCTCACCTTGGCTACCTCGACTGCGACAAAGAGCCAGTCCTCTGCGCCGCTTGGGCTGCCACGATGCCCTCGCTCTGGTACTTCAAAGTTCCCCAAGCAACACGCGGCGCAACAGCTCAAGCACCAGGCTCAGCTTCCGGACCGACGCATCTACATATTGTGCGCATTAACGGCACAACTGTGTCGGCAACGGACTTTGTCAAACTCTTTACTGAGAAGACGTTCCTCGAGGAGGAAGAATACACCGGCTTCCTGCACCCCATTGATGGCGTGGTGGCCAAATATGGCTTGACGAAGCCCCTAGGATATGTGATGTGGTTCTTTGGAACGACGCCGAGCTGGATGATTATGATTGGAATCAGCTTCATTAGCAGGCAGATTATGAGCAACAGGATAAACAGAAGAATGCCTCAGCGGGCTCCCGTGCAGGCCCCAAAGAGCGATTAGCATCGTGGCTTCTGACGAGGTACATTTGGAGGCATCTAGGGGGGAATCATTAGAGCAGAGTAAACGGAACATACTGCCAGTGGTCTGAGTGAACGCCAAGTGTTTGCTGGCATGGAAAGGAAAAAGAATTCAGGCAGGTCTGGAAAAGGTAGAGGGGTGTCAGATATTAGTATACCGCTATAATGGTCGCGTCATGATGACTCGCGTTCATTGTTAGGACGTAGCTTCACTGCTATAATCATAGTGTGTTTTCAGCTATCGTCATGACATGTCCTGTTGTAACTCACTCCATCATTCCGAGCCCATACTTCCGGGTCTTACTTTGCCTTCCTCCATGTCCTCCTCAAACTCAAGCCCGAGCTCCTTCTTGAGCAAATCCGACAACAGACTTCCATCTCGTAGGTAGATCCACTCTCCGCCTCCTTCTTCCGTACCCTCCTTCTCATGGTGGTGGTCGCCAGAGACCACCCAGTCGTACCTCTTTGGGCCGGATATTGGTGACGAGAGCCAGATCTGCTTGTTAGGTGGTTGTTTGTTGAGGACGTAGTCGCCCTGTTTAGTGCTGAGGGTCAGAACGCCAGCCTGCATGGGAGAAGATGAGTTAGCTGGCTGGTTCATAATGTCTCACGTGAGACACTGGACAGAAGGACGGCAGCATTGTATTCCGTAGAACAACTGCTTTCGGGGGATAACTTGGACGAGTTCTAGTATGACATACGCTGTATTCGACCTCTAGCTTCTCCACAGCGTCCTCGGCCATCTCCTCTAGTTTCAGGACGAGTTTGTCAATGTATTGATCCGCAAGGTCATGGTATTCATCAGTGGTCAACGCCGCCGGTTGCGCAACATGACCAGCGCCGGCATACTGCGCCCTTGGAGGTTCCGGTTCTGAACTAGTTGGAGAGAGCCCCTTTGATCTCGTAGCTGAGGCATGGAACGGTCGTTTTCGGATTGGGTTTGACTGTGATTGAGTGCGAGAAAGGAGCGGCCGGGCGATCGGGAGGGTATGGCGAGCTGGGCGAGGAAGGGAAGGCGAAGGTCGCAGAGACGGGATGCGAGGGACTCGGCGCATCATGATGGTGATACTCACAACTCTTAGGCTTCTAATGCACCATCATAAATCAACAATCAAGCTCCGAAGCTTTGCTCGAATAGAAGTGCAGCTGACGGTAAGCATTCAATTGGAGGGGAGGTGTTTCCCTGCGTTTGGTCCGTGCTCAAGCTGTGGCCCATTGGCGAGGAGAGCAGAGGGCATGAAAACGAACTACTGAACAGAGTTCCGATCCTAACTCTACTATTCTGCAAGCTGTCGTAGAATGAAACATTTAAATCTCCATGATAAATTTATTGCCTTTCAAGCGCTTTGTTTCCACTGCGTAGGACTTGTCGGAGCCGAGTAGCTCGATTGTACCCATTTCATACTTCTTCAAACTCCCAAGTCTCCGTCATAACACAGCCATTATTAGCTCGAATGGCGCGCACTCGACCGTCCCGTCAATCCGCCGTGTAAAAATAATGACCTTTGAAGGCTGCATTGTTCTCGATGCTTCATGTAGCTCCAAAGTTGGCACCAGAGTCGTCTCACTCCGACTGTAGTCTAACAATCTGACAAGTGCACTCGTTCTCTTCTCGTCTGCACGTCTTCGCTCCCCGCTGGTGTCCTCCCCCTTGTCCCGGAACTAAAGTGGTGATTCCTGGATTGAATGCTTTCAATCACCACTCCAGCTGAGTTTGCTGGGTTGGCAGGCATTGCAGATAGATGGCATCGTGTATCTTTTCCCGCTCTTGATCTTTTGCCATTTCTCAAGACTTCATCATGCGAGACGACTCGAATATTGCTCAGGCTCGTTGCACTCTCAATTCGCGTATAAATCCAGTGTCAATGCCTGCTTTCGACTGTCCAGTAGATGACTATCTACCCTAAGCCCGGGACTCGACGTAGTACCCCGGGTCCGGCACTCTCTCCTGATGTACTTCTTGCTTGGTCAAAGCCTTCTCTACTTCTTTGACAGCGACCAGCTCTTTGACCTTCATGATCTGCCCAGCGACCGCAGGTGAAACAGGATGGAAAACAGTTGCCATTCGCTTTCGCAGTCCAAGAGCTTTGAGGACATTGGTTGACTTCGCAGGTAGGCCAATGGCAGAGCGCATGAGCGTGATGCGGAAATATGACATTGTGACAGAGACTGACTGTTGCAGCTGATTGGAATTGGTGGCTTCGAAAGCGGGTGGGAGGACAAGGAGGAGGTGGGCGGGTTTGTAGCTGACAATGACCGCAACACGGCAATGAGCGAGCGTCGAAGATTCAGCTATCTTTGAATAGGTGGCAAGCTGTATGGTCGCACAGAAGTGTAGATTTGATCTCGTAGTTTTGCAGCTCGGAAAAGGAAGGCTTGGCGCGTTTCTAAGTTGCGACCCTTCTGAGAAGCTTACTTAGATTCTACCATACGGCCTCGACGTCAGATCTTGTGCTGGCTCGAAACCACCACCTCTGCTCCAATCACCTACCCTAGCCCAGGCATGGCCACAGTATTCACCAGTCAAAGGACACTGCGTTTGGTGTAGAAACCACACCATACCATGGGACCAAGTCTTGGTCCAAGATTCACGACCTTGAGAACTGTTCATGCCTAGAAGCGTCCTCGATGCCTCTTGAAAGAAGGGAGTCTACGTACAGCAATCGCCATGGCTGAGTCGAGAGCCCCAGATGGCGGCATTGTGGTTCCGCGCATCTCAGACGTCCTTCGTACTCCCGAAGACCTGGAGAAGATCTCAGCGTTCAAAGCCGATTTCTCTCGCAAGAAGGCGGATGTAGATGCGCGGCTCAGAGAGGGACTGAAGGAGCATCTTGAAACAACACAATTGGGTATGTCAACTTTGGTAGAAGGCCAAAAGTTGGTAGAGCAGATCAAGGAGGAAATGAAGAGTATACACGACCTATGCGAACAAGCACAGGCTATACGGAAAGATTTCCCGCAGATCGATTACCTAGCAAGAGTACATCGGAACTTTGAAGCAACAAAGGCCATGCAATCCGGGCTTGCCAGCTTCAATGACGATGTCGCAGCGGTCGAACAGCTTCTTCTTGAGGATGACAAAGATATTGAAAATCAGCCCAATCTTTTGGAGGCACATATGAGACTCACCAAGCTGCGAGATTTTCAAGATGAAGCAATGGATCAGATTAAGAAGGCGAAAGACACCAGTTTAGAAACAACACTTGTGGATTGGTTCCAGAGTCTGGATCCTGTCATTGAGCTTTTTGACGAGCATGTAGGCGGAATATGCATTGATCTGATCAATCTCGTACAAAGGGACAACACGGGCCTCATCGTACGACTGGCAATTGTGATTGCTAATGAAGAAAAGAATGACCAGCGCGTGCGAGCTTTGCAAGAGGCCCAGAAGGACCATCAAGATCTTGTCAGCAAATTCACTTCATTTACCATTGGTCCGAAGACCATTCGAGGCTACAAGGAAAAGTTCCTCGAAGCTATTGAAGGAGTTGCTCGCGCTCAATTCGAAGCAACTCGGGAACCGTTTCTGGAGGATCCACCGAAGCTGGACAAGCATGTCAGATGGTTTTTCAATGATCTTTTCGCATGCAAGCAAGGCATGCAAAATCTTTTTCCCAAGAAGTGGAAGATCTTCAGGACATATGTCAACATCTACCATAAGCAGATGCACGATTTTCTACTTTCGTTCGTCAATTCTGACGACCTTCGACCCCCGAATATGCTGGCAATTGTCCACTATATCGACGACTACTACAAGAAGATGAAAAAGCTTGGAGTCGATCAATCTGAATTAATTCCGCATGTTTTGGACTCTAGAGAAGGCGACCTGGTTCGCGAATGGAGGAACCTGATCGTCAAGGCACTGACGGAATGGATTGATCGGATGTACGTCACAGATCGAAAGACCTTCATCTCGCGGTCCGCAGACGCTCTCGAGCAAGACCCCAGCGGCCACTTGCGGACGAAGACCCTCGGCGATATGTGGCGCATGCTTCGAGAACAGACGACAGCAGCCGGCGACTCCGAGCGCGAAGATGTCGTTGAAGGTGTCATCAGCGCAATGTTCCAAGCTCTCCGAACGAGACAACAACAGTGGGAGAGGCTGATAGATGACGAGGTTGCCAAGTACAAGACTCCCACGCACGAGCTTACCGAAGGCTTCGCTGCTCTGCAGGATTGGCTAGTAGCTATCTCGAACGACCAAATTGCCTGTATCGACGATGCTGATGCCAACGCCTCGGATCCGAGTACCCAACTCGGCTACCTCTCTCGCTTCAGGAACGATATGAAATCTCTGGTCTCCTCGAAGTTCCTCTCCACTGTCGCTTCAACGGAGCTTGACTTGCTTCGCGACGGCTATGTCGATCTCTCCACCCACTGCCTCAATCGCTTTGTTGACTTGATCTTCAAAGTAGATTTCCGCAGCACCTTGACCGACCTCTTCGTGCCAGGGAAGTGGTATGAACAGACTGCGGTGAAACGGATGACATCTACATTTGATGACTACATGAATGACTACAGGGACACACTGCATCCTTCACTCGTCGACATTCTTGTCGAGGAGATGTCTGATGCTCTCCTCCTGCACTACCTCTCCGTCATCCGTACAAACAAAGGCGTCAAATTCCGGCGGCAGGATCCTTTTGCCAACAAGTTCCGAGACGATGTACTTGCTGCCTTCGAATTCTTCAGCAAATATCCTGATATCTTCAACGAGACCATCAAGCCAAAGTGGAAGGTCGTCAATTTTACTGTACAGCTGCTCGAGTCGGAAAAGGCGAGCGTGGTTAGTGTATATCAGCAGTTCAAACGGGAATTCTGGGATTTGCAGTTATCTTGGGTTGAGGGAGTGCTGAAGACGAGGGATGAATGGGATAGGAACATGATCACTGGAGTGAAGGCGGCCGCTGCCGGAATATATGTCGAGCGAGGAATGGAAACCATCATGGGGAAAGTCAAGTGAATGACTGGCCTAATTGGCGGGATCATTTGAAAGCCTTGGGCTGTAATACCCCAATCGTGTTCTTGCTACCTTGGTGCATTGGTACGTTGGGACCATGTAGGCGAAATGGCGTGTTGAGATCCTGGTGATGATACCCAAGCACATATATGAGAGAGGCCCAAGTGTATGGTATCTAGAAGGGACGAATGAGCCATAGCAAGAATCATACTTGGTGCAAAGCTTACACTGACACAACTGCTGTAGGGGACGGAAGATCCGGGTGGCTTAAAGGAAGTGGCTACGGCTAGTGACGAAGAATATTGCCAAGACGTAATCTCGACGTGGGTTTTGACCGGGGGCGTTGAGACTAGTGTTATCGAATCTGGGGAAGTCGGAGGCTGGCATTTCCCGACGACCTGATAGGTAAACCTGCAGAACATTAGGCCAGGAGGGAAGCTGCTCGGATCTGAGAGGGCACTATCCAAGGTGGGTTATATTGTGATTGATCTTGTAGAGGAGAAACGTGACTAATGTACATGGAGAAGCCGAACGAAAAGAGTTACATCTTCCTGACATATCTCGTTTGCGGATCAAATGATTTCTCCTCGCCTATACTAACTTTCACTATTACTTAGCGTGTCTTCTTTCTCCTCTTTCCCTTACAACTTTGCTTTTCCACCAACTCTTTCCTCCTGTTTCGCCTTCTCCTTCAAGAGCCTTCTCAAGATCTTCCCGCTCGCAGTCTTGGGTATTTGGTCCACAAATCGGACCCCGGCTCTAAGTCTTTTGTGACCGGCAACCCGTGCAGCAAACCAATTGGCAATCTCCTCCTCCGTCTCTTTTCCGCGATGCACCCCCTGCGCAGGCACGATGTACGCACGCGGTATTTCAGTCGCTTGTGCTGCGTCGTAGATACCCAAGACGGCTACGTCGTTGACCTTGGGGTGGCTGATTAATAGGCCCTCCAACTCCGCGGGCGCAACTTGGAAGCCCTTGTATTTGATCAATTCCTTGAGGCGATCAGTGATGTAGAAGTTCCCATGTACGTCTACATATCCGACGTCTCCTGTCTTGAAATATCCGTCCGAGGAGAAAGTATTGGCGGTACCTGTGGGATTGTTCAGATAACCTTTGAAGATGTTTGGACCCTTGAGCCAAATTTCGCCTGGCATTCCGACGGCGACTTCTCGTTCGTCCGGATCCACGATCTTCGCTATCATGTTGGGACAGAGAACTCCGACGGAGCCGACGAACTTGTTCCAGTCTTTCCACCGCTGAAATCTCGTTAGTATTGGGGCAAGCTTCCATGTCGAAGACTAGACTGACCTGTATTATGGCTCCGGGGCTTGTCTCAGTAAGACCATATGCCTGCTTGATGGGCACTTTAATACGATCATACATCGCCTTCGCCAGCTCACGCGTCATGGGTGCGGCGCCACTCATCGTCATTCGGAGCGAGCTGAGGTTATACTTGTCGACGACGGGATGCTTGCTGAGGAGCAAGGCAACCGGTGGAACCAGGTAAGCGAACGTGGCTTTGTGATCTTGGATGAGCCTGCAGAAATTCTCAAGGTCGAACATAGACATCACTACCAGGGTGTAACCGCCGTAGATGCTTCCGTGGATCATCAGATTTAGGGCTGAGGAGAACAGTTAAGCAACCATCTTAAATCAGAGAAAACGTGGGGCAACTGACCGAAGACGTGGTAAAAGGGCAAGAATCCCATAACCTTATCGCCTTGTCCGTCTGGTCCACCTTTCCAGTCCAGCTCTGCGGATTCCGAGACCCTGAGTTGCTGTAAATTACACACCATGTTTTCATGGGTCAACATGACCCCCTTTGGAAGACCGGTCGTTCCAGAAGAGTACGCCAGAAAAGCCACATCATTTCGGGGGTCAATCATCGTCCGCTGAGGACTTGCTGATGGGGAGGTGTGTCTTATCGCGGTGAAATGCTTCACCTCAGGATGTCCTGCAGGCCCCATCAAGATGATCCTGTCCTCGGGCAGCCCTACAGCCTTTGCCACTTTCCTGGCAGTTGCCAAACCGGACACATGCACCGCTATTCCTTTGGCTCCGGCATCTCGGACTTGAAAGGCGAGTTCTTCTGCAGTGTAAGCAGGGTTTGCCGGAGAGATGATCCCTCCGGCCCAGAGGCAGCCCCATATGACGGCGGGGTAGTCGATGGTGTTGGGACTGTAAAGGGCGAGGACGTCCCCCTTTTGCCAATTCCAGTTTGTCTTGAGACCTCTGCCGAATCCAATGGCAGTATTGCGGACTTGTGCGTATGTGTACGAGCGGCCGGTCTCCGCCTCGAGGAAGATCGCTGTGATAATTAGGTTCAGACAAGACGCGTTATGACAGTGGTAGGCTTGTGTTTACCCTTATCATCTGGAAACTCTCGGTCTCTTCTCTCAAAGAGCAGTTCCCAGATATCCTCGTTACGAAAATTGATCGGAGGATATGAGGATTGGATCGGCATGCTGAAGGTGATCGAGAAGATATCTCAGTGAAATGACATCGATTGAGTAGTTGCCATCGCAGGAAGTGTTTACAGCTGGATCACCTACGCGCTTGGACGGCTCCGATGTCGCTAGCTGCAACAAGGTCAGGGAAAAAAAAAGTTTGAATCCCACGAGACGTTCTCGTGGCATCGGACTTTTTTGAGAGCATAGTTAGGTAGCGCTAATGGGGGCACAGACGGCTTAGATTCGGCGTGCTGTTTACTCATTAGCCTTATCTCGGACGAAGGGCTAGAAAAGCCCAATTAGGTCTCAGACGCACGTCGGCAAATTCTCGGCGGAGACACTTGGCCCCTTCTCGGAGTTTATGCTTCGATTGTCATTGTCTGCTTCCACCGAAGCGATTTAGCTCTATCCTACGACGACTGACAGCGGTGAATACTTGAACCCGAGAACAGTCATTTCACTCAAAAATGCAGACGAGAAGGAAAGGTACACGTGTCAATACAAGAGCAGCAGCGGAGAGGGCGTTCGCCCGAGGTAACACCAGAAGGACTCAGCAACAAGGAAGGTCATTCACGAAAATCGAATTTCGTTCCGATTCCCAAAAAGGCAAAGACATGGCACTTAAGTGATTCGAGTACAGCTTGATAAAGTAGTTGTCAATAAACCCGCGGCCAATTTGCGTCCACCGCAATGAAAGTCTGCCTAGAGGAGCAGATCCCGGAAATCAGATGATCGAGTTCCATTCTAGCACTCCTGACAGGTCAATTGCATAGGGTATGTATGGTGGCGTTAATAAGTGGACAAACACTATTGGTGGGATTGTGGAGAGGGGGCGCTGCCAACTTGTCAATTCCTGAACTGGGCTGCACCTGTTGATATTTTGTGCTCTTTGCGCAGCCAATGCTACCCGCTTTCTCTGCGTATGTTCGATGAGGATGCGAGTACCTGAACGAGGCGCAATACAGACCCGTAAGCACTCTGGGATTGTTGAGGGTCAATTCTTTTTTACATGAAGACCGTTGGGTACAGATGGAGCAGATTATACGGTGCACGCTACAGAGAATCTCTGTCACCGCACTTGACCTTGGAAGTGCATCAGCATTTATGACGAAGTCAGCAATCAAGCCGTTCAAATGTATGGCTTGTGCCTCCTCTTCGCGCTGAAATGGGGCTTTCATCAAATTTCAAAAGGTTCCCCCAGGAATCCTTGGCAATTTTTGCTCAATCCTCTACCGTCTCGAATCTTCCACCACGACTTCCTCGCTGGGTCGTTGAAAATGGCAAGCTATGCATGATCTAGATGACAGGGCCGCTGGTGAAGCTTTCAGCATATCCCGTTGCGTCGAATCTTATGCTATGGAATGCCATGCGATTGATCGCCTGCCGATCCCTGGCCCATATGCTACGAAATAACGGCCATTGGACCTATCCTGTAATGGGATCCCAGAGAATGCACAGCTCCACGCCTTTCTTGGCTCTTGGTTGCCAATATTGCCATCACCATCACACGGCCTTCCTCGCTTTGGATCTTGCAGAGGATTCGTTGCACATCCTGTTCGAAGTAATAGACGCCTTGGCTCCTACGGCAATGGCTTGGCGTGGTCGTAGTCGAGTGCGCAAGTATCCAACGGCCGCCGTCCTTTTTAAGTTGGCGCACCCGTACTTGTCGTTCTGTGGCTCTTTTGCTCTTCTGACAAACGTCTTGCTCGTGACTTGAAGTGCCATCATCTAACAACTACCGCCTGCCATGAGCTTTCTCAAACCCAAGGGCTCCTCAGACCTACTTCCATCGCTTGACAGCGTTCCAACCAAGACCGAGCCGATTAGACAAGAATATGTACAAGATGATCTGTTGGTGGGCACGTCGGACGAAGATGGGACGAACCTTCATCGCGGTCTCAAGGCCCGCCACATCACTATGGTACGTTTCAACCTGGCTTGTAAACATTATCCAAACTGATTGAGCTCCTACATTTCTTAGATAGCCATCGGCGGCGCTGTCGGAACAGGACTCGTCATAGGCACTGGTTCAGCTCTAGCGCAGGCTGGTCCAGGCTCCATCTTAATCAGTTACACCGTTGTCGGTTTCCTCGTATACCTGGTCATGTGTGCTCTCGGCGAGATGGCAGCATGGCTTCCACTATCATCTGGCTTTACCGGCTATGCTGTCAGATTTGTCGATCCTGCGCTTGGGTTTTCAATGGGCTACACGTAAGTGCCTAGACACCATTACGAAATTTGGCCTGACAGAGTTTCAGATACTGGTTCAAGTACATTATCACAACGCCGAATCAGCTTACTGCTGGAGCGCTCGTCATACAGTATTGGGTGGATCGAGACAGGATCAACCCTGGCGTCTTCATCGCCGTCTTCTGGGTCACAATCGTTTGCATCAACTATTTTGGTATCAGGTTCTTCGGCGAATTCGAATTTTGGCTATCGTCCATCAAAGTGGTCGTTTTGGTCGGCCTCATCCTGTTGTCTCTAATTCTGACATTGGGCGGAGGACCAAATCACGACAGGACAGGCTTCAGATACTGGAAATCGCCAGGCGCGTTCAAACCATATATCGCTGACGGCGCGGAGGGGAGGTTTCTTGGTTTCTGGAGTACGATGGTCACCGCCACGTTCGCTTACCTAGGTACCGAGCTTGTCGGGGTTACCGTCGGTGAAGCCCAAAACCCCCGCAAGTCGATTCCGCGTGCCATTAAGCTGACATTCTATCGGGTCCTCTTCTTCTACGTGCTCAGCGTCCTCCTCCTTGGCATGCTTGTACCATACAACTCCCGCGAATTACTCTTCGCCAATCAGTCAGAAAGCTCTGCAGCCGCCTCGCCATTTGTGGTTGCTATCAAGCTGGCCGGTATCAAAGCCCTTCCCGGTATCCTCAACGGCTGCATACTCCTCTTCGTCTTCTCTGCCGCGAACTCAGACCTTTACATCGCCAGCCGCACACTCTACAGCCTCGCCAGCGAGAGCAAAGCTCCAAGAATCTTCAAGCGCACGGACTCACGCGGCGTGCCAATCTTTGCCCTAGCCATGTCTGCAGCTATCGCATTGATCGCCTTCCTCAACGTCAGCTCGTCGAGCGCAACCGTCTTCGGCTACTTCGTGAACCTCGTCACGATATTCGGACTACTCACATGGATATCGATCCTTGTCTCACACATCTTCTTCGTCCGTGCACGCCGAGCGCAGAATGTACCAGACTTATCACTCGCGTTCACAGCTCCGCTGGGAATCTGTGGATCTTACGGCGCGCTGGCAGTGTGTATCCTCATAGCCTTGACCAAGAACTTCGCCGTTTTTACACATGGCAGATGGGGAAGCTTTGACTACAAGAATTTCATCACGTGAGTAACTGTTGGAGCCATCCTCACAGGGCTGGCTTGACTGACACATTCTGCAGTGGATACCTTGGGATACCTTTATATCTGGTCATGATTTTGGGTTACAAATTGATCATGAAGAGCAAACGAGTACGGCCTGAGACAGCCGATCTATTTTCTGGGAAGGACAAGATTGACAGAGAAGAAGAAGAGTTCCTCGCACAACAAGCAGCGAAGAATCAGAATAAGAGGGGAGGGTCTTGGTTTTACAGACATTTTGTTGGTTGGCTATTTTGAGCGCAGAGGTACAACTAGAGCAATTTGCCCGCGGAAAAGACATCTTAGACGGAGGCAGACATTGACATACGCGCCGTTTAGGTTATATCAGCTCAAAGTTGATCAGGCATTGAGCTGATTTGACAGATCCTTGTGCTGCTTCGATCAAATCCAGCGTAGCTGCAGAGAGGCTAGTCTATCTACCTCTACTAGAAGCTTTACCGTCACTCCGTCCGATCCATCCTCCACAGTGTATTCTCTCAATGAGCTTGGTTCCAATGTGCGAATGTCTAAGACATCTGTCAACTTACTAGTACTGTCGATGGGAACCTCCTCAAAGCTCGCCAACCCTGCGCTTGGTTTCTCTATCTCAACGTAAATCTCCACGCTCCTATTCTCACTCCTGAACCTACATGAGAAGCCGGGCGAAATATGCTTCCCAAGAGGGTGGACTTTGTCGGTCGCTCGCGGAGCAGAACTATTAGGCGCATCGTCTTCACTCAATGCTCTGGCGCTTTCAATATCTTTTGCCTCTTGCATGGAAGTCAATGATCGAGCCGCCGCGGAAGACTCCTTCCCTTCAGTGGCTGTCTTTATCTGACCCGGTACTGGCAGTAGCTGTCCAGATAGATTTTCCGAGTGTCCTCCACCGCCTCCCTTCTGCTCGTCCGTTGCTGGAGGCTGCACTGTCTCCACAGATGAACCTGATATCAACGATGGTACTAGCCGTACATCTAGCCAACTCTCTTTGGGATAAGGACGCCGTTTTACGGCTCCCTTCTTGGCAGCGGCGATTTCTCGGTCCACAAGTGTAATCGTGCGACGGAGACTGTTAACACTGTCCGTGCTGAACTCTTTGAGATCGGGAACTGTCCACTGGGGATGTATGCGTCCATGAGTCTTTGTCACCAAGAAGCGGCTGTGATGCTTGATGAAGAGGTCACAGAGGTAGCAAGCGGCTTTGCTGGTACCAATGACACTCGGAATGGATGTGTTCATTTCGCTTTTGAGTTCATAGAATATTAAAACCTGAACTTCCGCATGGACGTGACAGGGTATTGGTTTGCCGACGTTGGGAACACGTGAGTAAACGGGTTGAAAGGGTAACAGACATTCCAAGGCAATCTTGGAAAAGACGGAGTACCTTCGTGCCAACTTGGACAACGCAACACAGGCTCCCCAGTAATGGCCAATGGAATTCACTTGACGGAATTCTTGTCTGTTGCAGACTTTACCCGGGTTTAGTCCTGCTTGTTCGACTGTTTTTTCCAGGGAGAATTTCCCTCCCGAGGTACAAATGTCATAACTTTCCCGGATCACTAGTCTGAGCTTTTGATCAGCAGTGGTTTTATCTGCTGACTTGTCGACACTATCATAGGTGTCGCACAGGGCCGCTAAGGCAACCAACAATGTCCGGGAACCACCGGAAGTAGGAGAAGCTGCGTGCGCATTCTCTCTGGCCCACTTGCGCAGTTCTTCCTGAAGACTGAGTTTTGGGACTCCACCGTAGTGCTTTGGCTGACGCCAGTATCTTGATCGAAGCCGGCCGTGAATTCGCTCTGCGTGTAATCCAATGACAACATCAAAAAGCGCCGTTCTGCATTTTCGCTCGGAAAGCCCTTCCCAGTCGCCTGAGCATTGTCAAAAGCCCTAATGTCGGAGGCGAAGACGCTTACCTCCACTCCCACAGAGCTGCAGGCTATCCAGCATTTCGGTAAGTGCCTGTTTGACAGGGCTTGCAACTCCATTGTTTGCGGCAAGGCGGATGACGAGGCCTTGTGGATCCTCGACTGTTTCGATAGCGGCTGCAGAGACCGAATGTGCTCCTTCAGTTGCAGCTGCAAGGAAGGCAAAATCATCCGCGAGCTGCTTCTCAACGGTGAATGGTATCAAGGTATCCTACAATGCCACTCTTCCACTGCGCTTCTGCCAAGCCTCCTTTGTGTGCGTGTGTGGATCAACTGGAACATCCTTCGAAATAGCACAGAGCTGCAAGATATGGTTTCGGAAGGTGTTTTCGTTCAATCGTTTCCAAATTGAGTGATCTTTCCCGGACGTTCTAGCAGATACTGCCTCCATGGGCTTTCGGAGAAGGTGCAGCTCGAGGAACACATCTGCACCAGTGAGAACAATCAATCAAATCCTTCAACAGATGAGCAAGTCTATGTCTCATCTTTGGCAATATATTCTGCAACTGCTTTTATCGATGAAGCGTTCCTGCAATTTGACTTCGGTAAAGAACCCGACAGATGGCATGCCACACGTGTGCGTGCAAAGTACCGTGGGAACACGGCTGGAAGCTGAGTTGATTTGAGGGAGCATCCGAGCGTATGCGTGTCTGCCGTGTCACCGTCTTAGTCGTGCTCTTTGAGGAAAGATCAGACCTGGCGAGTAAGTGCGGATCTGAGATATTTGTGTGACGAATGAGGAGGAACACGAAGGACCGCTAATCCAAGAACCTAAATAAGTTGGTGGTAAGATAGAGTTGCCTCACCAAGTGGCCCTTTTTCTTTGCTCCAGATCAGCGCAAATTGCATATGCAGCCGCCCGGGATATGCTGCGAATGTCGAAGAGCACAGGATGTTTGGGCATCAACCTCTTAGGCTGGTGCAAAATCAGTGTGTAATTTTCACGGCTGCTGAAGCCAAAGTCTAAACCTCAAAATTTATGCTCGGCCACCAGTTTACCGGCCACCCCACCTTATCGGCCACCCCAGTTTATCGGCCACCCCACCTTATCGGCCGCATATTTGGTGTAGCCCATTGCGCACGTTTGCCGCCACAACGACGCCATCTCGAGGGTGTATGATTTGAGACTTTGCATATAGATTCCCTATGTATTTGGCTCTTCTTCTACATTGTAGATCAGCGCCCGATTGGGCAGAATGTCTATATAGCCCGCGGTTTCTTCCGAGGTGTAGCCTCTTGCTCTGAAGATCTCAGTCGTAACCTAGGTACGTTTATCGTCCTGTTTCCTCAACCTCTTTGTCGTCTCTTAAACCTCATCTTCCAGGGTTCGCTTACGCGCTTTGCGATCGAACATAACAAGCTTGTGTTATATGGCCAGGTCAATAGCCAATTTCATCCATATTCCACCTGTCCTGAGGGTGTACATTAAAGCGTTGTATGACATCCTCAGCGTGAGCAAACCAGCCCTTGATCTGGCTGGGGATTGCGGCTGTAATACGTTTTGAATCAAGCCCACGATTGCGAGATGTTTTTAAGGGAATCGGGAGAGCCAGTTCTTGCCAAGACGTGCATTGAGCTCGTTTAACTAGGCCAACATCTCCGCAACGACGTGTAGTTGCTCGCGATTGGCTGGGGCATATTGGAACTGGGTATTCTGTATATATTTGGTCAAAACCTCCTCTTGATATCTCGTTAAATGAGCGTGTTTGACCTCCTCTTGTCCACGAGGTTGGCGGCTTGCGCGTCGGTCCTGAACGATGGATCTGGCGACGCCTGTGGCCCGGGAAACCTAGCGAATAGACCTAAACTGGCCTCTATCGACTAGGCGGACCACACGAGATGCTTGATCCATGGTTTAGAGCGGAGGGAAGGGCAATTGGTTGAAAGATGGAAGGTTTATTAGAGGGGGGACGAGGAACGCGTCTGCGCGTGTGGCCGATAAGGTGGGGTGGCCGGTAAACTGGTGGCCGACGTTGGTGAACTTCGAACAACCCGCACTTATTGACGATCTACTCCCCTGAGCAGCTGGCTTAATGGCAGAACATTGGCCATGATCGAATCCAACCAGAGCAAAGTCTTGTCTTCTCTAAATTCCCTATGCTCCTGACTTAGCTCCCTTGTCCCTGTCCCATACGCTCATACTCCATGCTTTGCAACCGTTGCCTAGAATTGGCTAGGTCAATCTTACAACTCTCTGACAGAGACTCGAAGACATGGAATACGTGGGAGAGATGCGGGTGGATTCAGATGCGGGACGACCGCTGGAAACTTCTCTATCCTAATAGCTCGCAAGACTTTAGAACTTCGGACACCCACAATCATATTCTCGCGCCTAATCGCTTCATCTATAAGGTCCACACTAAGGTCACTCCTCAATATCGACAGGCGGCAAGCCTAGCTCTTGGTCATCGTCTCGCTCATCAGTCTTATTCCTCTATGCGTATGGTGCTTAATGGCTCTGGTTTGCGAATAGATCGAACGACCTACTACAATCTTGTCCGAGGGGCGCCGCTTTCACCGGCCTGGCCAAGGCATGTTTCGAGGAATAGCTAGTTAAGACCAACAGAGCCTTGTTAGGCTTCGCAGAGCAGATTAGGGATGAGGACTTACTCCCTATTCGGTTACCTGACAAGGTCCGGAAGCCAAAATGGGCAAAGCCTATTAAAGCCCATGGTAAAGCCTCTGCACGGTCGTTGACAGGCCCAGAAGCCGCAGAAAAGGAAGCCGATAAAGCTGAAATGGAAGCCCAGAAACAGGCGCAAGAGGACACCACTGAGGTAGTGCCTGACTCCCCAGGGTGTCCCTCTACACCCCCAGGCCGCAAGAGAACGCATACCTTAGTTGAGAGGACCCCTGGCAAGCCCCCGACACCTGTCCGAGCAGCCCCTGCATTGCCACAGTCCCCGGAAACGTCCTCATCTTCTCATCTGCCTCCATCTACAGCACCAGCTAGGCCATATACAGGGAAGGGAGGTAGGGAGCGCAAGAGGACTTCTAAAGGGGCGACAGCAAAGGCTGAAGGCTGGTTACCAAAATCCCAGCCCCGGGAGTGAGGTGCTTGATGGGAAACACCAAGGTTGTCTATCTCGAGAATCTTGGCGCTGGCGACGGCGAGGTCCCTGTAATCTATAGTCATAGACGATGAGCTGCTTTGGATGAACTCCCATACATTTGCCCATATAGTTATGTCAGCTGCCCCTCAATAGCCGAAATTACCTGCCCTGCAAATTACCTGCGGACATTACCTGCCCTGAAGCGTCCCGGGTGTGTCCTCTAGCTGTGTACCTGGTTCTGCCCGTGCAACGTTACCACCTCCCCACCTTCTTGCGGACCTAGCTAACGTGCATAGGCTGTTGCCTATAACCAACTCCTCTAAACAGCAAGGGCTCAAACACTGGCAGTACCACCTGGAGGGTACAGCGGGTGTTACATCGTGCCAGGTCTGACAGAAGTGTATTGTTGCTGATAGTAGCGAGGCAAGTGTGCCCTGCTTCGATCTCGATTGCCACCACCGTATCATAATTTAGGCAATGTCAGAACCTTGGACCAGGCGGTGTAGTACGCCTTTGCTATTTTCGACGTCTTCCTGTTAATCGACTCGAATTTTGTGGGGTGAATGAAACTCATCAGTTGGATTGTAGTGCTTCTTGCAGCTGACAATAGTTGAAGACACCAAAGGGTAAGTATATTCATATACCTTCTTCCATATGGTTTGGTATACGGTTCTATGGTGTAGCGGTAGCATGTCAGATTCTGATTACGTAATCAACGTTCTGAAGACTCCGGGTATGTCACAGTAGATTCAGAAACCAATTGCTGACTATGAAAAAAGTTCAACCCCGGATAGAACCTCTTTGAAAGTTTTTGCCTTTATAGGCCAAGGTTTGATTACAATGCATTGATTGAAATTGTATCTATCTGAACATACTTCCTTACGCCGATGTGGAACAGGGCTTACGGTGGCCGATAGGGACAAGCAGGGCCAACTCACACTTAGCGCAAAATGAGAAATGCCAGCGACCACCAAAAGCCATAAATACATACGTATAGCTAAGTAAAACGGCTACATTCTATCCGTGTTGAGGGTTAGGGGTGCTCATTGTATTTGATGAAGCGATATCGTCGTCGCTGGTGAGCGGGTTGGTTCGGGGTTTACAATACCGCGTGCAATCCTTAGATAACGACCCCTAAAGTTTAGAGACCCCCCTCCCACATTAACTTCCAGCCCTTCTTAATCGCTACATTGATCCTCACTTGCAGGTCCGGAAACTGGCCAAACAATGGCCGAATTGTCTCGAGACTGATGCTCACCCCCGTTACACCATGCAGTACTGTGAGATAGTTTAGTAGCTGCTGCCGGGTACCGTATCCGACCAGTGCTCGTTCTCCATTTGCCATCCGAGCACCTGACCAACTTTCGGCACTAGCTTTGGAGCATAACTCGCATCACTGAATGGAGCACTGTGTCGGATACATATCATGGAGCTGGGACGCTGGTTGATTCATCCGCCCAGATCGTACACCTTTCTGCTATCCCTCATTTCCTGGTGCCTATTGACCATCTACCAGTCCGAAATAGTTTGACGCGCTGGCCCATTGATGGCATATGCCGACTTCGTAAGCGGTCACTTGATGTGTTGAAGGGGAGCGTATATGCAACGCCTTTCTGGCGGCGGTGACTGTATCGTTGCGACGTAAAATAGTTCATTGCAAATGCATGCCTGGAGACCAAACCCACCTAGAATAATAGTAGGCATTTCTGGGCCAACTCTCCTCCGGAGAGTTCGAACGAAGATGATGGTCACAGGCGGAGATTCCGAGGTAGAGACAAAAATGCCTCGAGACGTCTCCAAGTACAGCAGAGTTGTGGCGGAAATGAAAGCGAAAAAGGAACGATAGCTTTTGGACGTACGGTGACCGAAGCGGCCAAAAACGACAGCCGTATTGCGGATCTGGAACTTCTTTTGCCACAGTCTGTCCTCAACGTTCCCTTTGGTGACTGACAACACAAGTCAATGTCGTCGTCCTGGTCGCCGCCGGCTTCCATTCTAATGGCTTCAAGGTATTGTACACTCACCTGGACCTTATGCTGCATGCTCACACCTAATGCAGAAATCCTTATTCATCGCTCAACCACCGTGATCCGCGCTCATCTTCCTCACTCTTCGATGGCGCCCCAGGTGCAGACAGAAGAAGTAGGCCCGGAAGTGCACAGTCGCCTGCACGCCCTGGCTACGGGTACAATAATGGCACCACCCCGTATCTGCACCCAAACGGAAGTGGTCAGATAAATGGTAGCGCGAATGGCGGCTTCAGACCTGCGACCCCAAACTCAAAGTAAGTACGGTGCTAATTCCAAAAGCTCAGTCCCTGACATACGGCTTTTCTTCTAGAGGTCAATACTCCGCCTCTGTCCTCGAATCACTCGAGGCCCAGAACGAGACCACCCAAACAACTCTCCTTTCCTCCAAAGTCTCCCAGCTCAAACAACTCACCATTGCCATTGGCGATGAGATCAGAGACTCGAGTGCGTTTGCAGAACAGATGAATCAAAGCTTTGAGAATACGAGCGTGCGGTTAAAAGGCACCATGAGGCGCATGCTGCGCATGGCGGAAAAGACTGGCGTCGGCTGGAGGGTCTGGCTTGGGTTTTTCGTTGCGGTATTTTTTCTGTTTGCGTATGTGTGGCTTTTCTGAATGGATCAAAAATCGTGGAATGCGCTCGAACTCTCGGCAATACGAGATGAATCTGGAATGTTTCTGTAGTATATTGCATTGCAGCGACGGCGTTTGGGCTCGGATGGGCGAAAAGCCTGTGAGTAGCATGTGGAAGGAGTACACCACATCATTGGGGAGGTCTGGATGGGTAATCTGTATAAATTGGTGTTCTGTTGCGCAACCATACTTACGAAATGCAGATCAATGAACGCCATGAGCGCGCATAGAAGCAATAACATTCTTTGAATGTCGTCCTCACATTCTTGCTCTTTGTTGGTCTGGGAAGACGACCTTATCGTGAGCTCAATGCACGGTCTTGCCAGATATGAGGCCTTGGAAAGACGGATTTACCGCGTAAAGTTGGCATTTGGCTGACAGAAAGGAAAGCTGAGTTCCGCCAAAATGTTTCATTGAGCAAAAGCAGAACCAAAGAGCGTGCCCGTCACGCATGCTACCTGGGGTATCATATGCTTCACGTCCCATCAAACGCCCTGCCAAATGCTCAAGCATCGCTATGCATGATCCCCATCAGTCCAAGCTGTCCCTCGCCCTATTCTCTCTCCCAAACCTTCCGCTCCTTCTTCTCGGGGCAGGACCCCCACTTAGCTGCTCTGAGTCTGGTTGTCGCTGTTGCGGAGGTGTCAAGCCAAATAGGTTCCCAGTACCTCTCCCAAACAGGTTCCTTCTCGCTCCACCATTGAACCACCTCCTCCCGCTTCCTGAACTGTCCATGCTTTCTGCCGTTCCCGGCATCGCCACGGAGCTCTGTCCTGGAGTGACGCCTTGTGCGCGTACAATAGCACTCTGATCCAGATTCGAGATATCCATGCCACTCTCGTCCTCATCCATGCCCTCCTCCTCCGTGTCTGTATGCTGCCATTCTCCTTCATCTACCCCATCCGCCTCTGGCACATCGTCATCCAAGTCCCTCTCTCCGATGCCACCAGCGTTCGGCACGTCATCATCCAAATCCCTCTCCGCCATCCCTTGCTCATCCTCGTCCAACATTGCATTCGCCAACACCTCCTGCTCCCGCGCATCAAACTCCCTAAAGGATGCTCCATCTCCCACCATAGCACGTATCATAGCATTCAATACCGGCCGGCCCGAGTTACCCAAACTCGCCCCTTCCACATCATCCGTAATTCCAGTATCGCCCTCAAGGATTAGGTCCGTCGTCGTAGTCGTGTTGCCAAACGTCATATTCGTCCGATCCCCTTCATCTGCGTCCGGCACGTCATCATCCATGTCCCTTTCGGCGACATTCTCCTCCTCCCCGGTATGCGCCAGCTGTTCCGCGTCCGGAATTTCTTCATCAAGGTCCCGCTCCCCTTCAGCCTGCACCTCGCCCTGCGCCATCATGGATCTTCTTCTCGCCTCCTCCTCTCCAGCGAGAGCCAACGCTTCTTGTTCCTCGACCTCCCGCAATTGTCGCTCCACTTCTTCCCGTTCGACCTCCTCCTCCCGCCGCCCTAGCATTGTCTTCCCACATCCCGCTGGCCGCAGCCAGCTGTATCCGTACATGGCTATTGCGCGCTTGCGCGCCTCCAGTAACCGTTCATCGAGGCTGAGCGCCGCTAGGGAGAGCGAGTTGTTGCGTGAGGATGCCTGCAAGGGCTTAGGCCGTCCCCGCTGCTGGACCTGCTGTTGTTGGTGTTGCTGTGCTTGGGCGAGGGTTGTGAGGCCATTGGTGTTGGATTCGGTGGTATAGGAGGGCGCGAACGGGGATGTCGAGGAGGGGAGGAGAGTCGAGGGTGGTGGGGGAAGGAGGGGGAGGGCCGTGAACATAATTGGTGGTTTGAAGGTGATTTAGAGAAGAGGAGCTCACTAGCTCTCGAGTAAGGTGTTGCGCAAGGTCGTAGATAAAATAGTGTTGGGGCTATAGCGTGGCCTTGGTCATTTTATGTGGCGGCTTCTTTTGGAGTTACTCACTCAGGCGGCAGGTATTGTAGAAGTGTTACAGACTTACCTTCAAAGTGTAAGGTGCTTTAGTACTTTGCACTGATAATGATATGACAATGGTTTAAAGGTGGGATGAGGCTCTGAGACGGTGGCTTGGGGTACTCCCAAAAATGGAACAAAATGTCAACATTGGGGTTTCGCAGAGGAAAACGCCGTCCTTTACTTCAGGATTCACTCGCAATTACATTATGCTTTCAGCAATTGATTGTCCGCTCTTTCTCAAAACTTATTCCAAGTTACAAGTTATATCACCCCAGTTGAGTCTCCGGTCAAGATTATCTGCTAATCAGAAAATATTCCAACAAATCCCTTTCGCGCATTCGCCTTCGTGACTTGTACGCAATTGGATATGCTGCTTCCCCCCTCCGGGGTTCGCATTCCTAGTTGCGAATTATTCTGCGGATTACGATATCTCACCCTTCTACTGCAGGTATCTCTGCTGTCCCCCCGGGGGCCAAGGAGTCGTCAGGATGATGACCGAGGTAATCCATAACCAAAGCTTCCCCCGAGCTGTTTGCGGGGAACGAAGAGTTGACAGCGGCATGCATCATCAGCACACCCCCTCACTTTCGTTAATGTACAGGTTTGAACAGGGTGGTTTCATTTGTTATTTCCTTCTTCTGTAGTATTTCAATGGTCATTGAATAGCCTTTACGAAGCAAGTGCTCTGATTCTTATTTGCTCTGTCTGCCTAACCTTCGCCCAGCCTCTAGCACGATGAGTGACATGCTGTCCAAGGCCACCCAACGGTTGAGTCAGACAAAAGACTTTTTCGCGGGCAAGACAGCAATGGCAATACCCTGGGACCCGAACTCGACATACTTCCCACTACGGAAGGCCCTGCCCAAGATCCACGGAGCGCCGGATGACGCTGCATGGGTATGGGGCGAGGACGACTACGTCGGTCGCCTCAACTTACTGACACCAGCCCGGGTCAAAGCGGCTGCCACGGAGATCAAGACGGGAGAGATGGCACGTCTAGACCTCCCTCTCGACATACCCAGCCAGCCGGCATTTGGACGGGAAAAGTTCGAGCACTCGATCAAAGTCCTTACAAAGGGCGTCGCATATGACGACCTCTACACCCTCAACGTAAGGCCCCTAGCACTTCCCTATTCTTCCAAGATTTCCTTTCGTTGATCCCTTTGTAGACTCAGAGCGGCACCCAGTGGGATGGTTTCCGCCACATGGCCCACATACCAACCAAGACATTCTACAATGGCACCAAAGCGTCCGATATTGAAGGCCCCAACGCCAATCAGAAATGCAGCATCCACCATTGGTCGACCCACGGGTTTTGCGGCCGCGGTGTCCTGCTCGACTACCGCACCTACGCCACCGCACAGGGCATTGTCTACGACTCGGCCACACCGCACCCCATCTCCTATGACGACCTAGCGGCCTGTGGAAAAGCGCAGGGCATTGACATCCGGCCTGCCTCTGCTGGCGGCGACATCAAGATCGGCGACATCCTCCTCATCCGCTCCGGCTTCGTTGAGGACTACTACGAGCGCAGCGCCGAAGAGAACGTCGAAATCGGCCTCCGCCATAATGATAGCGGCGAACAGAAGTGGGCGGGTGTGAAGCAGGAAGAAGCGGTCATTGACTGGCTGCACGACTGCTACTTTGCGGCTGTAGGGGGCGATGCGCCGGCTTTTGAGAGGTGGCCGACGCCGGAGAGCTATCATTTGCATGAGTATATCTTGGCGCTGTGGGGGATGCCGTTGGGGGAGATGCTGGATCTGGAGAAGTTGAGCCAGTTGTGCAAGCAGAGGAAGCGATATTTCTTTTTCTTTTCTAGCGCGCCCAATAATTGTCCAGGCGGTGTGAGCTCGCACGTCAATGGTACGGCGATTTTGTGAGGCGCGTGTGGAGGTTCTGGGTCGGTATAACATGAACGTGAAAGTAGCAATCATTGCGAATCAACAAAATACCATCACCGTTTCTGCCTCAAGCACAGATTTCTAGTGAAGTCGTATTGCTTCAAACGAAGGAACTGGAAGATAATGATGCGGCCTACATCGTAAGCACGACGGTGTAGCGCCTTAAACGGCTTCAGAAACCCAGAGCTCCAGTTTCCATCTAGTGCTGCAATGAGATTTGCTTGTGGGCCTCAAATGGCAGTCTAGCATCAAGGACATATATAACACAAGTACCATAATTCCATTTAGAAAAGCTCCTCTTTCAACTCGATAGCAGGGCGCTCCTCAAGCGTCCTCCTCTTACTGGCTGTATGAAGCGGCCCCTCCTTCTTGGTGCTGTGGGCTTGTCACTCGTTGCTGGGTCTGTGTAGCTGCTATCTCGGCTAGCGGCATGGTAGCACTAACAATTGCCGTTGGCGCTGTCCCCCGCTGGTCTCGGTAGACATAGCCATAGCCATATATCACGTTGTACGTGTGAATTTGATTTGCAATACGTTATCAGATTACTGACTGGTAACAGCGGCTGTAATGGAAATCTATTGCCGAAAGGTCACCGGCTCGATTCGTTTGTCAATTCTCCTTCACTTTCAGTATTGAAGCTAATACCGTACCCAGCGGTCCGAGGGATATTTCTCTTTTTTGCTGTTTGCTGCTTGTCTTTCAGAATTTTGGGGATGCATTCAGGTTCAGTTGATGAATGGGGTGAACCATTGATTGTGTGCGTAGGCGCCGGGCAATTCTATCTAAATGATGTGTGCAGTTACGTGACTGAGGCTTGGTGCCTTCAACACTCCCCCAGTATCTTGTGATACTAGACCTAAAGAAGAAATCGGTATCGCTTTTCTTGCTGCAAAATACGTCTCAGGCCTCGCTGGCCTAAACGCCTTGATCGTTCCTGGGGCTCCTCCAAATCTGGGCTCCCCCGAATCTCGACCACCTAACCTGATGAACAGGGTGAATATCTTGCCCTGGTATACCCCCTTTTCTTTACCCGAATCTCCTTTGCCTTAAGCTCTCCCGAATGCCGGCTAAGGCTTCGCCATACCGCCTCGTGGACTCTTTCGCAGTAGATCGTAGGATGCCGGAGTAGAAGGGTGTAGGGTTTTGTTGATGCGCTTTCAATGCCGGGGAGAGCTCACTGTAGTACAGTTTATTGCGAGGGGTTTAAGTAGGTTACCCACAACTTCACAGGGATTGGCTGAGTGCGCCAGTGAGGGTTTGCTAGAGTACCCACAATTTCAGAGGAACTGGCTGCGTATACCAGTGAGGGTTTACTAGCTTACCCACAACTGGGTTGGGGTTGGATTAGATGTACAATGGGGCCGCAGGGCCTGCAAGGAAGGATTCGGGGGGGGGGGATTGGGCTGGCAGATGGAGCGCGCCCCGACGCCATACCAAACGCGGCGGGCGGTGAGGGTCGTCACGGGGTCGCTACACGGGGAAATGCTAATCCGATGCGAACTATGTTTAGGTTCGGGGCGGTGCGTCATCTGGAACCTGGATCGGTTAACCTTCCTATTAGGAAGAGGCTAACAAACGCTAATCATCTCCAGCTTTGAGGATGCCCAAAATGGCGCCCCTGTTCGAAAGCATTAGACTGTTCAACCTCCGCGGTTGCGCAGACTACGTCCTGGCTATTACCGTTGGGCTTCTCACTTGTCGCTACACTTCCTACTATCCTTCCTTCGAGTTATGAGCTGTCCGCATTCGTACTCTCCCTACCACGTGTCACGCGCGGCTTGACCCGACGAATGCGCCAGTGAGGGGAAGCAAAATCTGTTTGATATTGTAGAAGCACTCGCCATGAATCAACCCCCAGCGGCGCCAGACGGATGGCGAGGACCCGCTGGGCATCAGCAGAATCATACCGATGGCGGCAGTCAACCTCAAATTGGCAGGACTTTCGGAACCTTCCCGTACGTTTTGATTCTTTCATGTCTAAGCTGCGTTTGCATTCATAATCCCCACTCACTTCATCGCATCTAACTTCATTGTCTGGACCCAGGCAAAATATGCAGCAGCAAGGACCACCTCAGCAGGCAACCGCGCCAGTATTGCCTCCGCCTTCATATCATCAGTCGACACCGCCGGGAAGCCACAGCCTTCCAACGCTTGCCGACTTGACAGGCGGCGCGTCATCAGGGCATCATCAGCCGTCGCCATACAATACACATCCACCGCCTCCTGCTCCAAGTCACTCCCTACCTGGTCTGGGCCAGACCATGTCCCATCAATCTCAAGGCTTCATGGGTAGAGACAGAGAAAGAGACAGAGAAAGAGACAGAGATAGAGACAGGGAAATTCAAGAGATGCGAGAGCGCGAAATGCGGGAAAGAGAGCTTCAAAGACAACTTGACCAAGAACACCGAGAACGCGAGGCTCGAGATCGACATGAGCGAGACCGAGAACACATTGAAAGGATGCATCGAGAGCAGCAGCAGCAGCAACAGCAGCAACAACAGCAACAGCAACAGCAACAGCAGCAGCAACAGCAGCAGCAACAGCAGCAGCAACAACAACAACAGCAGCAGCAGCAACAACAACAGCAACAACAACAGCAGCAACAACAACAGCAACAACAACAACAGCAGCAGCAGCATACGCAGCAACAACACCCAGTGCAAAGTCATACTGGTTCAATACCAATCCATCAACCTGTTGCCTCGAAAGTGCCAAATTCCATTCACGGGCCCAACGGTCTGCTGTCGAATATCGGAGCAGGCCAAGGCTCAACAACCTCGAATACTCAAGGGGGTAATACTGGTGGCAGCATCTTCGGGATGCCTGCTCAGCCTGCTGGAAATCCTCCCCGACAGACTGCGTTTCTCCATCAACAAATTGGTCCACCTATACCACAACCTGGCCCTGGCTTCATGGGGCAAGGACCTGTCCCTGGACCCGGCCCTTCACCGATGCCTGGGCAAGCCACCCTTGGCCAAGGTCAGCAACCAATTCTGAATGTGAGTTTGCTATATTTCCACTATGCCTTTCTCTCTTGGATTCTTATGCAACGCACTGGAATAATGAGTCAACTATGCTGACTTTCTTTTATCTTTTGCAGGACGCTCTGAGCTATCTCGATCAAGTCAAAGTGCAGTTCAGTGATCATCCTGATGTATATAACCGCTTTCTGGACATTATGAAAGACTTTAAGAGTCAAGCGTAAGTTCGAACTATCAGAGTCGACGTGTTATTCAACTACTAACCCGTCTTCAGCATTGATACACCAGGTGTTATCGAGCGAGTCTCGAACCTCTTCAACGGACATCCCGGCCTCATTCAAGGCTTCAACACCTTCCTCCCGCCTGGATATCGGATTGAATGTGGCACGGACGATAATCCAAACGCTATCAGAGTGACCACTCCTAGCGGAACTAGTACCATGACACAGTCATCTCAACAACGGCCCCGTGGGCTATTTGATACCATCGTGGGTCAGGGGCCTCATGGACGCCAGGAAACATTCGAAGATCGTCCAGGCTGGCCACAACCCCAACGTCAATTCTCTCCAAGTGCCCGTTCTACAAATCTACCTGGGTACAGTCAACAACATCAGCCGGCAGCGAGAGAAAATTCTTTCGAACACGATGGGTCAAACGCTGCTCTGGTCCATCAGCAAGAACAACGAGGTGTATCACAGCTGCAGAATGCAGTATCGGCTGCCACAACCGGTAATGCGGGCAGACCAACTTCAATGATGCAGATCTCCCCAGGCCTAGGTCAACCAGCAAGTCTGGCGCAGTCTGGCGCGATGACTGCACTGCCGGGCCAGCAGGGCGACATGAAGAGAGGCCCGGTTGAGTTCAATCATGCAATCAGCTACGTGAATAAAATCAAGGTGAGTGGGAGGTTAAGAAGTCCTCGTTAATAAAGTGAAATGCACTGACATGGCGAAAACTCACTTAGAACCGATTCGCACAGCAACCTGACATCTATAAACAATTCCTTGAAATTTTGCAGACATATCAACGAGAGTCGAAGCCAATTCAAGACGTTTACGCTCAGGTGACTGACCTTTTTAACACTGCTCCCGACTTGCTCGAAGACTTCAAACAATTTCTGCCCGAGTCTGCAGCTCAAGCGAAAGCTCAAGCAGCTGCACGAGCCGCTGCCGAGGATGCAATGACTGTCAGCAACGTTCGGGGGGATTCAGCCTACGCTGGCGGTCAAGTTGCTCAAGCCCAGACACCAAGGCCGGCTGCCAAAATGCCACCGATGGGCCAGTTCGATCCTCCAAGTACCAGCAAAGAGAACAAGAAGCGAAGAGGTGGTCCAGGACAACAATCCTCGGTGCAGACTGGAGCACCGTCCACTTCACTAGATACCATGAGTGGAGGTCAAGGTAGCAGAATTGGTGCCGTCCAAGTCGGAAATGCGAACAAGGTTAGTCAATCCCCCCTCTTCCCACTCCAGTCCTTTTTTTTTTTGCTGATTGTGAGAAACTTGCAAGCGAACTAAACTCAATCACACTCGACCTACTCAGCCAGAAGCGCCCCTCGTCTCTCCAAGTCTTGTTCCTCAATTACCAGAGCCGCTTCCTCCTCTGTCGTCTTTGTCATCAACGCAAGAAGAGCTTGGCTTTTTCGATCGCGCCAAGAAACACATCGGCAACAAAGCCACGTACACTGAATTCCTTAAACTGACGAATCTCTTCTCTCAAGATCTCATCGACAAGCACGTCCTGCTTGACCGAGCTGCCGCGTTCATCGGCAACAATCCTGACCTCATGAGCTGGTTCACCAGATTTCTGGGCGTTGAAATTCAAGAGGAGGTGATCGAAGCACGTGTCAGACCTGACCCCGGCCGGGTGAACCTCGCACATTGCCGATCACTTGGACCAAGCTACCGACACTTACCCAAGCGAGACCAGACTAAGTTGTGCAAAGGCAGAGACGCAATGTGTCACCAAGTCCTCAACGATGAATGGGCGTCGCATCCAACGTGGGCCTCGGAAGACTCCGGGTTTGTTGCACACCGCAAAAATCAGTACGAAGAAGGCCTTCACCGCTTGGAGGAAGAACGTCATGACTACGACTTTCACATCGAATCTTGTCACCGTACCATCCAGCTGATGGAACCTCTTTGCCAGCAGATCAATTCGATGAACGAAGCAGAGCGTGCGAATTTTACGCTTCAACGCGGTCTCGGTGGTCAAAGTGAAGCGATCCCGAAGCGCATCATCATGAAACTGTACGACCGCGAGGGTGGAGCAAAAGTCTGGCAGGCCTTGTTCGAGAGACCGTGCGCTGTACTTCCAATCGTCCTCAATAGGCTGAAGCAAAAGCTGGAAGAATGGAAACAGAGCCAGCGTGAGTGGGAAAAGGTTTGGCGTGATCAGACGAGCAAGTTCTTTTGGAAGAGCCTTGACCATCAGGGCATCAATGCCAAAAATCTCGACAAGAAGAACTTTCAGCAAAAGACCCTCACCAGCGAGATCCAAGCCAAATATGAGGAAGGTAAAAAGACTCATGAAGCAGGCTTCGGCCAGCCCAAGCATCAGTTCGAGTTCCATTTCAAGGACGATGAAGTCATACACGATGCTGCCCACCTGATACTGGTCGCACTGGAAGCAGACCGGAGCACGTATAACAGCGGCGAGCAGGAGAAGATTGCGACGTTCCTAAAAGACTTTGTTCCCGTCTTCTTCGACCTTGACCGCACCAAGTTCGTCGAATTTATGTCAGACATATACGGAAACGGGCCCGGCGGCGGAGATCTCGAGGACGGAGCTGCAAGCGACGAAGCCTCTACGTCCAAGATCCGCATGTCCAATCTCAGGAAGGCCGACTTATTGCGTCGTGGTGTTCTAGAGCGTCGAAACGGAAAAGAAGGCAGTGCCTTTTCCGGAAGTAAAGAATCGACGCCTGCGGCAGCCATGACGAGTGATCACGAACTGGACGATGAAACACTGCCAAACCCACAGCGAGGCTTAGCCGACGGCACCGAGCGCAAGTGGATCAAGGGCAGTGAGCAGCCCTCTCGGCCATATGAGCTGGACGAAACCTACCAGCGTACGGTCTACAACCTCTATTGCAACGGCAATGTGTATTGTTTCTTCCGCCTTTTTGAAACGCTCTACAGCCGCTTGCTAGCCATTAAAAACAATGAAGCAGCCGTCCACGACGCGGTTGTCAAGGCATATGGAGAAGGCGGGCAACCCAAAGCCGCCGTTACTTTGAGGATGATAGACAAGCTTCCCAAGGATTTCTTCCAGTACGTGGGACCGACAGCCAACTACTACCGCCAGATCATCCAGATGTGCGAAGAGGTTATTAGCGGTCTCACCGACCTGAGTCACCTGGAAGAGACGCTGAGGCGATACTACATGCAGACGGGCTGGCAACTATACACCATCGACAAACTGTTGTCCGCCATTATTCGCTTCATCATGAACATCATAGGCAGCGATTCGAAGGACAAGAGCCTTGACATCATCAATCTATTCAACAAGGACCGAGAGAAGACTGCGACGAGTCGAGCGCAGGAATTGCAGTACCGCAAGCAGGTCGAGAAGTATGTAAAGGACGGCGAGCTGTACCGCGTGAGCTATGTGAGTGTCGCAACGCCAGAACGTACGCTTCTATTGCTTACATGATGCAGGATACTACGAATTCGAAGACGACGATTCGATTGTTCCCGTCAGAGGAGTCGACGTTTGACAGCGACACGCTCTCGGATGAGGCTAAATGGCAGTATTATATCGCATCGTACGAGATGTCCGATCATACCGAAGGAATCGACTACTCACAGTTGCGCTACCCACTCCTTCGACGGAGGCTTTCCCAGGCAAAGGGCCTTATCGAAGATGCGTACTCGACGGTATTCGGGACACTTCACAATGAAGACACCCAGATGGTTTCTATAAGTCTCGATACGTACAAGATGTATTTGGAAGGTAGTTTCAACTTCCATCGAGACGGGGTGGGGCGGGAGAAGAAGCAGGAGAATGAGCAACTCGAAGACAAACTAGTAAAGAAGCCAGCGTGGATGAAGGAAGGGAGCGAGGAAGCAGTTAATCAGAGGATGGCAGCATGGGCGAGGGCGCTGAAGGAGGACCTGTCAGGATATGAAGCTCTACTCACAAAGCCCGGAACGGAATTCGGGCCAGCAGATGATGTCGCAATGTCGGAAGCGACGGCGTGACATTTTTTTTGGCAAATCTCTAATGGGCCTGAAAGTCTGGGTCAGTCAGAGGATGACTTCATTTTTGCGGCAGATGCTTTATAATGGCGAGACCCCTGGGCGTAACGATTTCTCGTTTTGCACTGTACTGTATAGATCGCGGGGAATTGCTCGAATAGTAATTGTTTTTCATGACCAAGCTGGGACCCCGACAGATACATCATGATCACTTATGGCGGTTTCTGCGGCTTACGATTCTGTTATATCTGTCCCGTAAATGGTGTGTTTCATGCTGGCAGAGAAAAAGTCTCACCAAGACTTGCCAGGATCAGGGGATGTTTTTGGTCGTGCGCGTTCCTGACTAGGCATGGATGGTGGCGGCTAAAGCCGAACACCTTTTTTTTTCCCGCTGGGAGCGAAACATTTTTGTCAATAAATCCGCATCCATAAGAGGAAGGCCCTGTTGTTTTAAACAGGAGTAGTTGCAGAATCAGTCAGCCTAGTCACATCGCCTCTCCCTCTACTCTACGTGGAAAAGCTCCCTGCCAATGTAAGCGCCTTCAAGGTCTCGAGCCCTTATTTGCTGCTCGGTCCCCAATTTTGACTTCCACCTTGCCAAGCCCCGGAATTTAAGATTGAGCAATCCAAGCCCATGGCGCCGTCGACTAAATGCGGAACTAGGCCTGGCCATTAGGCGAATCACCGTCCCTTTTTGCCAACCACAACTCGTCAGCTTGCCTTAGCTCTTGCCGGCCATTCTCGCCTCTTTCTCACCGTTTAATTGCACAGGACTAGACTCGCAAATAGCAGCATAGGTGTGTGACGCTCGCAGATTGCAGAGTAACAGCCCGCCAGCTGTGAGGCTGCGCAGAGAGCATGTTGCGACTGAAAATCCTGCCAACCGGTGTCAATTCGGGCAGCACATGGTTGTTCATCAATAGCAACACCGAGAGGAAGGTCGAAGTAGATCGGAACAGTGCACATGGACTAGTCTACTGCAGGTTTGGCCTCGAGACAATTTTCTGATTTTAGCTGAATTGGAATCATGTCAAGGCCTTGCTCCATGCCACCAAGCCCGCGCCAATCTAGCGCCCTCCTTTGTTATCCATGCTCTCCGCCATCGCCAGCTTGTTTCTGGGGCTACTTGATGCCTGCATATCCCGCGTCCCTTCCTTCCTTTCCTTCCGGTTTCTTCAAGGTCTTGAGGTTGTCAATTGAACCCTTCGAGCTTTGCTCCTTGTCCTTCATTTTTCCCCTACCACCGCGCCACTCTTTTCGCGGGCACTCGTTAGCACATATCTCACGGACTGCTAGTACGTACATCATACATATTCTTAATTGACAGACTTGGAAAAAGGAGGATCTGAAAAGAATGAAATCTGCCGCTGTTATTGTCGCGGCCGCAGGGCTCGTCGGCTCCGTGTCTGCCCATGCCCACCACCATGAGCACCTCCACAGGCGCCAAACCACCGATGCTCCTTCGAGTACGCCATGCCCGGCGTGGACTGGAGGTCATCGTCCTCCAGCATACTTGACGAACCTGCCACTGTCAGTTCAGGCAGAACTCCCAGCATGGACTGGTGCACCACCTCCAGATTGGTGCTCTGGTACAGCCTGGATGCAATCGTACGTCTCTTGTGCGACTGTTTATGCTTCTTGCAGCGCCAAGAACGCCACAACGACATCTCCAACGACCTCTCCAACGACCTATCCAACTGGTAATGCTACAACTGGTTATGCTACGACAACCGGCACTACTTCTGCCAACTGGACTTGGACTGGAACTGGTACATGGAGCTCGTGGGCTGATCCGTCGAGCACTTCCGCTGATCCAGACACCACCGCATCTACTTGGAGCTCGTGGGCTGATCCATCAAGCACTTCCGCTGATCCTACCGACACCGCATCTACTTGGAGCTCGTGGGCTGATCCGTCAAGCACTTCCGCCGACCCTGCTAGCACTGCGTCCACTTGGGGCTCGTGGTCTGACCCATCGAGCACTTCTGCCGATCCTAACGCCACTGCATCTACTTGGGGCTCATGGGCCGACCCATCAAGCACGTCCGCCGATCCCGCTGCCACCGGCTCTACTGCATGGGGTACTTGGGGTTCCTCGGTCGATCCTGCTTACACCAGCTCCAGCTCTCTCTGCGGTTGCACCACTGTGATAGTGACCGTTACCGGAGACCCAACTTGTGAGTAAATCCCCAAGGCTAGTTTGTGAAGATGTTGTACTAACGCAAAGACTTCTAGGGGCTCCTGATTCAGCCACCACTACCAATGTCAGTTCGACTACATACACCACCGTAACCGTTATACCCACGGAAACTGGCTCGACAACCACCACTTGGGGATCCTGGGACCCGAGCAGCTCTTCATCAACGACTTCGTGGGGCTCCTGGACCAGTGGAGCTTCAGCCAGCTCCTACACTTCCACTACGTCCGCCGTCCCAAGCGGAGGCAGCGGAAATGCTGCGATTGCCCCAGCTGGCTCCTTGTGGGCTCTCACCTACTCTCCATACACTGCCAGCGGTGGCTGCAAGGATGCCGGTTCCATCACGGCAGATATCACTGCTATCAAGGCTCTTGGCTTCACCACCGTGCGCATCTATAGCACTGACTGCTCTGGCTTAGAGTATGTTGGTACCGCTGCCAGGTCCGTCGGTCTTAAGCTCATCCTCGGCGTCTTCATTGAATCATCCGGCATCTCTGGCGCGCAGCCGCAAGTCTCTGACATTGTCGCATGGGGCCAATGGGACCTCGTCGAAATGATCATCGTTGGCAACGAAGCCCTGTACAACAACTATGTCTCTGTCAGCGACCTTGCCGGCTTCATCTCAAGCAGCAAGTGGTCATTCTCCAACGCCGGCTACACTGGTCCAGTCACCACGACTGAACCTCTCTCCAGCTGGATCCAAGAAGGCTCATCTCTCTGCTCCTCTATCGACGTCGTCGCAGCAAATATTCACGCTTTCTTCAACGCTCAGACTACTGCCAGCCAGGCCGGTGCATTCATTGAATCTGAGCTTGTGATCCTCGGCGGGATCTGCCCGGGCAAGTCAACTTATGTTGTCGAGTCTGGCTGGCCACACGCTGGTCAGCCCAACGGTGCAGCTATTCCAGGCCCAAGTGAGCAAGCTACCGCTTTGGCTTCGATCCAATCCACTTGCGGATCACAGGTTGTTTTCTTCACATACGAGGATGATCTCTGGAAGGCACCAGGTGCTTTCGACGTTGAGCAGAGCTGGGGCTGCGCTGATGTGTTCCACAATGGCACCGCGATGTAGAGCGGTTTCGAGAGTCAATTAGTGCATGAGTAAAGCGGGAGTTTGTTCCCTAACGCACTGGCGAAAATGGAGGGAAAGCGGCAGGCCTTTTTGTACATCTATAATTGAGCTTTTCTATGTATGGATTACATTACTGATTATGCGTAAGAATAAGAGCTCGCCCCTGGGGTAGTATATGCAGTACCTTTTCGCGAATGTAAATACTAAACCGATGAGAAATGTTTCGTGCATTCAAACTTTTTCCTCCGAAGGTCTGAAGTAAACTAAGGAGTCAAAAAGGCGGGAGATCTTTTTTACTTTGCCATGGAATACTCCGAAGTGAACGAATACTAGGCAAAACGGCTGCACTCCACCTTATATTCCAATCCGCACAGATATTCCGTCGCTAGCAATTCTCATGCCGAATCAAGTCTGCGATGGGCCTTCGTTCGTAGGTGCCGGTGCGCTCACGCTCTGACAGCACACCATAGCTCGGTTCTGTCCTAAGGCAGATTCGTGGATGTCGAGGCTCCATAACCCCTCCACCAATGCCACCTTCGCCCCATGCCTAACCACTTCTTTATCCCTGGAAGTTTGCGGCCGAAGAGCCTTCTCACTTTCGCGTAGAAATCTTTGATGCAAGGCGTAGGTATTTATGGCGAAACGCAGTGTCGGTGTGGTCAATGGCTAATATCTACCTCGGCAACGTTCTGGCAGTTGCGGCGATTGCATGGAATGTCCAATGCGCTTGTAAGCTCACCTCAAAGCCAGCACTTATTTGAGGGGCTAGCGCATTGTGTGACAGGCTCCGGCGCGAGTGCTGAGTTCAAAGAAGTTTCTTATGAGGTGCAAAGTTTACATGCTGCTAGTGCTGTGGTCCCAGACAAGCTTGCAGACCTCGATGCCTCCCTCACGGATACCCTACCTCGGCAGCGCTCGAAACTCCAGGGTAACTGTGCCGCGAGTCTGAAGCAACTGGAGGACGCAGTTCAGAAATATGGAAGTCTTCGTCAGACAAGTGTCGTGACGTTCCATTAGAAATCCTTCGCAACAAAAATTCTGGAATAACTCATTCTCGGGCCAGATCTATCGATATCTTGGTTTCCCATAAGGTCCGACTCAAACGCTTGCGTATCCAATCTACAACTTCTGCTGCCATGTTTTACCTTGGACGATCGGGACCTCGGCAGCATTCCAAGCACCGAACTTGCGATCGTTCCAGGATCACGAGTTGTGAGAGGCCAGATCGAAATACAGGACATGTGCGACGAATCGGCAGTGCAAGAGTTAGCTGACCTGCGCACAAATTGACTTGAGGGCAAAGGCTGGGGCTTACTATAGCAGGCGCACGACGCGCTATTCACCCATCGACAACCCAGTTCCTAGCCCTTCCGAGGTCCAACCAGATCTTCGACCATCAAGGTCAAGGACGCCGAGGGCGGAGATTCCGTCAAGGCCAGTGAGCAGAACAGGCTCCGCGAGATCAGACATCTCCAGATATGACAGTGAAGGCCGTCCAGTGCGCAGAAAGACAATCACAACCACCTATGGCGAGTCCAATGGATAGGGAGAGCATCAAACAGACTACGGACAAGTCTAACATTGCACCAATCATCAACATGTCTTCTAGCAAAGGCCTCCGTCCCCCCTTCGAAGAGTGTTCATTCGAACCCACCAACCCTCCTTCGCAGCAGCGGGACTCGCCCAGCCCGGCTTCGTAGCCACAATTTTGTGCCTCAAGTGGGTGCGGTTAAGGTATCGTTGCGGCGGGTGCCATTCATGACCAAAAGCACCTCTGATATGTTCGCTACAAAATTGAATGGGCGCTTTCTTCCATAACACATACACGCACATGACAGACGTTGGGGCTTTTGTAGGGCACAGGGGTCATCGAGTACTGTATTATGATGATTACCAAATCTGCTAGAAAAAGGGAAAGGGTATCTGAAAAGGTGGCTCGCAAGCCCCCACAGTGCCAGTGCAAAGACGACGTCGATACTGAATTGAAGATATCAAGTTCCTTTTTCGATATCTACAAGTCTAGATCTACCATCCTGTTCCCAAACTGGGCGGATAACACACATCGCGAAGATGACCTGCTTTGGGATATTCAAACATGCTTCGAGCCTTTTAGGACGTGACACCTGAATCAGCTCAGCCAAATCAGTGACTTGTCGATGCATCTCGGGTAATCTCTCGTCGAGTGCGTTAACGTCATTATATCTAGTCAGGAGATGTTGTGAGTTGGGTCTCACATTGAGACGATCCATCTCGACCAGTACGAGTCGGAGCTGCCTTGCCCGTGTCTGTAGCATAGTGAAAGGCCCGTAGCTGTCTCCGTGACAAGGACATCGCCCTTGTGGATCAAGTCCCTTCTTTGGCATGTTTGGAACAAGGGATGCGACAGCGCTCTCAACACGCCGGCCGAAAAGCCTGGCCTGGTAGGCCTGACAGGCCGCGCTATACCTATTATAGAGTGCGCTAAACCTGAAAGGTAGGGGGTTATAAGGGGCTGATATCGTCGTCCATATCTT
>Ga0335072_10000946_pt1 | contig 50233 bp, 58 predicted proteins | sample Lox_Sample_21_FD_206725 | JGI IMG/M metagenome (GOLD analysis project Ga0335072, IMG submission 206725) | Soil microbial communities from Loxahatchee National Wildlife Refuge, Florida, United States - Lox_Sample_2.1 | ecosystem: Environmental > Terrestrial > Soil > Wetlands | place: USA...
AATCTAACTAGGCGCACGATGTGGAAACTCTCACTCACTGAAATTCTGAAGGAGATAAGTCATGCAGTTTCGTAATCGTCGTAGTGTCGTCTTTGGTTTGATCGCCTTTGCCGCCGTGACCGGCTTGCCGCCCTGTGCGCTGCGTGCCTAATTGTCGGGTTTGTCGTTGCGAAATACTGGAACCGCCAAAATCCCGTCGCGTCCAATCCACCCGCCGGCCAGCAGGCATCCGCCGTTGTCGATCGAACGCTCGATCTCACCAACTATGGAACCTTTCGAGGAGCCGAACAGCAGCCGCCAAAGCCGCCACTCAATCTTCCCTCAGCCTTGTTGCATGTCAATCTGATCCTTCCGCGCTTCAGCGACGCCGGACCGTACACCGTCATTGTCGTAGCGGGCCGCGAAGGTACGAACCGCATCGCTTATGCCACAGGAACCGCCAGTATTACCGGAAATCAAACGAAGCTGACCGTAACGCTCGATCTGCGCCGTGCGAAACCGGGAAGTTATGTTCTCCTTACCGAACTGAGCGGACAGGATGACTGGTACTCCTATCCGCTCAGGATTCAGTGAATGGGTTCCTCCCGGGGAGCGACGGCGCCGGCCGAGAATCGTCCTTTTGAGCTCGCAATGAGCCCATTATCTGTTCATTCAAGACCCGCGGCGATCGCTTGATCCAAGCACGTTTTCCGGATACGCATCGCTAAGCCACGCCATTGAGCGCAATTTAGGCAAGCGGTACTGGATCAAGATAGAGCCAAACCTTGCGAATTGAAGGTCCAGCCGTCATTTGAGCAGGGGTGGGATGGTTCCAAGGCTGGCCGCTAAATTGGGTTTGGTGGACACGGGACCAGTCCTGCGTACTCTCAGAGTCCTTGCTGAATAGCTCGCGCTTCGAGACCGATGGGTTCGAGAGAGTACACTCTACTCGCTAACCATTTCTTCTATGACAACTGCTCCCCATCACGTGGTTCTTCGTCTGGTAGTTACAGGCGGCTTCTTAGCGGGTGCACAACTCGATTTTGCGGACGGCCTGAACTGTCTGATCGGAGGTCGGGGGGCTGGTAAAACAACTGCCCTGGAGTTCCTTCGTTTCGGACTTGGACTGATGCCGGATCCGAAGACGAATCTGCAGCGGCACCGCGCTATCGACGCTCTGGTGAAATCCAATCTGGGCAGTGGCCGGCTGGAGATCGAACTCCGCACCAAGACAGACATGCGATACACGGCCGGCCGCGGGGCTCAGGATTCCGTCCAGATCCTAAATGAGGTGGGAACCCCCGTCCCGATCTCCCTCGATCGCGATCAGATCTTCTCGGCCGACGTCTTCAGCCAGAACGAGATTGAAGAGATGGCCTCGAGCCCTAAAGCGCAGCTGGAACTCCTCGATCGTTTCGAGGAGCAGGATACGAAGGCGATCGAACGCGAACTGGAGCAGCTCCAACGCGAGCTTGCGCAATCTACTGCGGATCTGCGGCGTGTGGACCAGGAGGTGGACGATGCGCGGGTCAAGGCATCGGAGCTGCCCGTGTTTAAGGAGAAGCTTAAGGGGCTCGCCAAACTGGCCGGGCCGGATGCCGGCAGAATCAACGCGGCCCACACCGCGAAGGGCCAAAGATCGCGCGAGGAGAAGATTCCTCAACTCGTCACAGTTGCCCTCGAGAGGCTCCTGCGAGAGATGACGGCGAGCCAGGCTGGCTTCCGCACAGGAGTCGAAGCGCAACTTGACTCCCAGGTTTTTGAAGGTGCGAACAGAGAGCTCTTCAGTGCGCTGAGGAGCGATCTGGAGTCGTTCCTTCAAGAGCTCGAGAAGAATCTGCAATCGATGGGGAACAAGGCGCAGACGCTGGAGGGTCGCATCAAGGTTCATGCGGCTACCCTCGCCCAGCGGCATGCGCTGCAGGAGGCAGAGTACCGTACCATCGTTGCCGCCTCGGCGGAGCAGGGAGAGCGCGCCGCAGAGAGGCTTGCGCTCCAGGCCTCGCTCGCCAACGCCGAATCGGCGGCAAAAGAACAACAGGGGAAGGAAAAGCAACGAGCAGAGCTGCTGAAGGTCCGCGGTGCGTTGCTGAAGCGGGCCTCCGAACTGCGCGATCAGCGCTTCGCGCTCCGGAAGAAGATTGCAGAGCGGTTATCGAGTAAGTTTCCCAGCATCCGCGTCACGATCGAGCAGGCTGCGGACCTCGAGGAATATCAGCAGCTGGTCACGGAAGCGCTCAAAGGCGCGGGCGTTAAACAAGGGGCCGTTGCCGAGCGATTGTGCCCGATCTTTCTGCCCGAGGAGCTGGCCGCTGTGGTTGCCAAGAACGACCTCTCGCTTTTTGTGAAACGATCGGGCTTCGACGAAGATCGCGCGAAGAAGATTCTCAATGCACTGCGCAGCGGGGGCACCCACTACACCATCGAGACAATTGCTTTGGAGGACCGGCCTTCCATTGAGCTTCTTGATGGGGCCACTTTCAAGGAATCCACGCGCCTGTCCACGGGTCAACGATGCACGACGATCTTACCGATCTTGCTTACCCAAAGTGAACGTCCGCTCTTAATCGATCAGCCGGAAGACAATCTCGATAACGCCTTTGTCTACCAGACCATCGTGCGAGCGCTCAAGGCGATCAAAGGCACGCGCCAAGTCATCTTTGTGACCCACAACCCGAATATCCCGGTCCTGGGAGAAGCGGAGCGCGTCTTCGTCTTCTCCTCTGACGGGCAGCACTCCGCGCTCAAGCAGGTCGGGAGTGTCGATGAATGCAGGGAACAGATCGAGAATCTCCTCGAGGGGGGGCGCGAAGCCTTTCTCTTGAGAAAAGAACGCTATGGCCACTGAAGACGCCGAATTGCTGTCCGCTCTGGAATCCGCGGACTGGTCCGTCGTGCTGGAGGCGGTCGCGCGAGCGGAGTCACAGATACGCGATTCCATCGTCGGCGATCCGAAGGTGGAGCTGATCGTCGCGAAGCTGTCTCCCCTGGTGGACCACCGCAAGTGGGAGGTGCGCAGAGCCGTGGCGCATGCCGCCGCGCATGCGCCACACGCCGTCTTCGAAGGCGTGCTGGCCAGACTCGCACGGGATGACAACCAGAGGGTGCGGCAGGCAGCGGAACATGCCGCTATGCGTCGCCGCGACTCCCGCAACGCGAGTTCCTTGGGAAAGCAGCATGAGGACCGCATCAACGCCACCCTCGATACCATCGAAGCGCGCTTCGGCACAATCGGCAGGGAGGCCGTGAAGCGCGCAGCCGAGCAGATAGCGAATACCTTTGCGCGAGAGCTCTATCACGAAGTGATTCGACTCCTGTCGCCGCTGGCCGCCTCGGCAGAACGTCTCCAGTCGAAGTTGATGGCAGAGAAGCATCTTCCCCAGACACTGGTGCAGGAAGCCGACGGGATTGGCAGGCGCGTCCGCCGGCTTCAGGCAGTCCTCGATGGAATGCGCGCCTACACCGCTCAGCCAGCCCTCTCTTTCCAGTCGGAACGCCTCGATGAGATCCTCCACGAAGCGGTCGATGTGGCGATCGAGAGCGGCTCGGATCGTTCGCGTAAACCCTCTGTCGAGATCCGTGTTCCTTCCTCGATCGTGATCGAGGCTTCGCGGCCCCGCCTCGTTCAAGCGCTGACCAACATCCTGGTAAATGCAGTGGAAGCCTACCCTGAGGACGCCGTTCTCAGGCCCGTTGAAATCACTGCCAGCGTCGAGGACCGTCTTCTCCGCCTGACCATCCGAGACTTCGGATGCGGCATGTCGGAGGAAGCCCAGCGCGATTCACTGACCCTGTTTTCAACCAGCAAGGCGAATGGCACCGGATTCGGCCTGCCGCTTGCCGTCAAAATCGTAGAGTCTGAACATGGCGGAAGGCTGAGCCTGGAAAGCGCGAAGGGGCAGGGGACCTGCGTTCACATTCTGCTTCCAAAGCACCACGAGGCGCCGCGATGAAGAGCCGCCACTGTGCGTTGATCGTCGAAGATGAGGCGGAGACCGCCTTCGATCTTGGGGAGATTCTCAAATCTCTGGACTGCGACGGCGTTTCCGTGAGCAACGCGGAAGATGCGATGCGCGAACTCGAAAAGAGATCCTTCTGTTTAGTGCTTCTGGACCTCGAGATCAAGGGCGAGCCACACGCCATCAAAGGACACGTCGAATATGGGAAGTCGCTCTTGCGCAAGATCCGCCATATGAACTCCGAGCATATTGGCTTGCGTTTTTGGCTTCCGGTGCTCGTGATTAGTGGATTCGCCCGAGAACGGGACGAAGCGCTCCAACTAATGAAAGACGGTGCTACGGATGTGATTCAAAAATCGATCGACAGCCAGGCCGTCTCCCAAGCTATCCGTAAGGCGTTGGCAGAGAGCGGCCGTGAAACCCATGATCTCTGTGAAAACCATCCCGTTGTGCCCCGGGACAACTTCAAGGAGATGGTCATCGTCGCCATTCCTGGAGATCGAGCGAAGCGGCGCACCACCGTCCGCCTCGGCTCGCAGCCGGTGACACTTACCGACGGCTCGCTGCGCGTCCTGCTCCATCTGGTTCTCGGCCATCTTCAAAACAAACAGGTGCACAAGACGGATCTGGGCGCGAACCATGAGCAGGGCTTCAAGGGAATCTCCATCCTGAGAGGGGAGTTAAAGCAGATCCTGGGTGACATCGACGTCATCAAGAACCATTACCACGGGTACTACGGGTTCGTGCCCACCGTGACGATTGGGGAAATCGCGTTCGACAGGTTGCTCGAACTGGACGACCTGGCGATATCCAGCCTCGCAGAGAAGATCCGGAAGCAATCGTCATCGCCAGAGAAAAAGTCTGAAGGAAACTCCGGAAAGTTTCCGCCACAACGCCGCCGTCGTTGAAATTCCGCTCCGCGTAATAGAGTGACCTCAGTCAGGCCTGAGCCGACGGCTCAAACTGGCTTGGCCAAGGAGCGCGTATGAGCGACTGTGAGACGGGACTGGATGACCGCTGTCGGGATGGGGACGGCGAGATTCGGAGGAAGCGCGGAGACACGCTCGTCGGTACCCTCCGCGAAGAATACGGGCCGAACTTTGCGCCGGGCGTACGTTCGGATATGCGCTTGGATAGCTTACTGGAGCGAACCGGCGCAACCTCTTTGAGCGACTTTCTGAGAAACCACAACCGGTAAGGACAACTGGCAATGCGTTCCAGCAGCCGCTGAGCATTGAAGCCGTCGTCCGTCCAACGCGGTGAATCTGACGTCGCGGAGTTCAACTCAGTCCAAAGCTGAAGTGAAGGGAGAAAAACAATGGAGAATGCCCCCGAGATCAAACCTTCTGAACGCATTGCGGTCAGCGTTGAACTGCTTCGAGCTGAACGGGCGCCGGAAGTGGTCACCATCGAGTTCGACGGACCGGTCCATCACCCCAAAATTGCCGCGGAGATCGCGGCGATCCTTGAACTAGATGCCGCTGAGATCCTCAATGAACTTTCGAACCCTCAGGTTCTTCACCCGGAAAAACATCATGGCAGTCTTCATCTTGTTTGCATAGAACTTCATTTCGAGACAGAGGAGAAAAAGCACCACTTCTTGCCAACAGCAAAGTGGGAGCGTGTACACCAATGGGGCTGTGAAAAGTTTCGCGTTGCAACTGACGCCTGCGCGAACCTCGAACTTCACAGCGGAGGTCCAAAGGGGCCTGTGCTCAACGAATCGAAGGAAATCGGCCGGCACCAGGGATGCATGGTGGTGTGGCTAGTAAAGCCCGGGCCCGAGAAGAATGGGTGAGGCGTCGAAGCTCGACAATGATCTGGTCTCCCCCGAATTCTTGGAGGGCGTGGAACAGGAATTCTGGAGTCTGCCGGAACGAACAGGTGATCTCGTGTACATCACCCTGTTCGCTCCAGACGGTCGGAGTTTCATGGCTCGGTTCGATTGCTCCTCATATTGGACGGAGCCGATTGAGTGCCTATTTGTCGATCCCGGATCACGAATGGTTGACTCTCGTTTCTGGCCGGATGGCGATCAGACCTATGAAGGCTGGATCAAATTCAAGAGCGATCCTGGATTCATCTGTTGGGACCAAGATCGTGGCGGTATCGCACACCATCCCGATTGGAAGGCTCTAAAGGCATGGCAAAAAGAAAGCAACCCGATCGTCTCGTACTTGACCTTCCTCAGACGGCTTCTGCATCTGAAGCCCAACGGATACAACCGCAAGAAGTGAGTGCGGCGTTTCTCGAAATCGATAGTGCGGTGTTGGACAAGACGCTTCATGGCTTGCGGGAGCGTAGCGCGGGTCGTCGTGAGAGTGGCGCAATTTGGGTAGGCGACCTCGACGGAAGCCATGCAGTCGCAAGGCGGGTCCTGTTCTTCCATGAACTATGTGACGACCGCGGTGAAGCGCTTTCCCTGGAATTATCGGAAGAAGCCAAATTCAATCTGTACAGCGACCTGGCGACGCGCGGTTTAAAGCTCGTCGGAATGGTCCATAGCCACCCTGAGGATTGGGTTGATTTGAGCTACATCGACAGGAAAAACCAGTTGTGCTCACGCATTGGCTTCTGGTCCATTGTGCTTCCCTGGTATGCCGCGCAAACTTGGAATCTTGCCCAAACCGGCGTCCACATCCGCACAAACGAGGGTTGGTTTCAGTTCTCTCCGGAGGAGGCGGGCGACAGGATCGCGATCAGATGACAGAAGCCTATGAAAACCGGATCATCAACGGGCTCTTGAAGGCGGATATCGGCATCCTATCGCCCGAAGATGTGCAGGCTCGGTTATCGGCAGATGTACTTGTTGTGTGCCCGCCAGAACGCTCATCCAGGCGAGATCTTTGGCCCTGTATTTGGCTTTTGGCATCGGTTCTTCAGCGCCAGTTCACCGGCCGCGTGTTGCTTGACGTTGGATTGAGCGATGAGTTGCCCGCGCCGATACCGCTGGTCTATCCGTCCGGCGGCATTGATCCGTGGCGCGACCCCGAATGCCAGATCGTTCGAATCGGGATTTGCCGGGTCGGCGCAGGAGACTCGGAGCAGTTCCCGGAGGCCGCGGTTTTCGGCACGGGCGAGCTCGCGCATCCCCAGACGGGCGAGTGCTCGCGTCCCGTTTTGCAGGGGGACGCAGTCGGCGACTGATGCGATCGCGGCATACTGGCTCATCGCGGCCTGCAGGCGTTCGACGCGTTCGTGCTTCCAGCCGGCTCGCAGCGCCAGAGCCATCGCAAACAGGGCCGCAAGGCCGGCGCCGCAGAACTCCTGGGACCAAACGGCGAGTGTATTGGCCTGCTCTTGAATGCGGTGGTGATCGATGACGATCACATCGACACCCAGCCGCTGCGCCAGCAAAATCTCTCGCTGCGCGTTGATGCCGTTGTCGACCGTGATCAACAGGTCGGTGCCGCTCAGGGAGAATTTATGAATGGCGCACGAGCTGAGACCGTATCCCTCGTCGCGGTGCGGCAGGTAGGCTCGCGCCTGAACTCCGAGGCTGGCCAGAACCGAGCGCAAAATGTGAGTTCCGAGGACGCCATCGCAGTCATAATCCCCAAAAATCCCGATCCTACGCTGGTCGCGGGCGGCGACGAGCACGCGGTCCACCGCGTCGGTCATCCCCGAAATCGACTCCGGATCGGGAAGATCGCTCCAGGACGGGGGCTGAATGAATGAATCGATGTCCTCGATCCCGCGGGCGATGAGGACGTCCAGCAGTGGCTGGCACAGAAACATACCGCCTCCTCTCGGCCCGGGGCCGGGCACGATGTAAGTTGTTGAATGGAGATTTACGATTACGCGACGCGCAGGTGGTCGCCCCGGTAGACCTCGGCGCCGGGAACGGCGATCTGGTTCTGAACAGCCTGTTTGATGGCCTCATTGCTGGGCGACGCGCCCTGAATCGACTCCATTAGCGGGCGACTCAAGTCCTCCGGGAGGCTCTCGATCAACCTTTCCCACACACACCCGTCGATCCGTGCCGCAACAGTTCGATAGCGCATCGGCACCTGCGCCTCATCGGTGATCGTCCCGCCAGGCGCCGCCCATGCCGCGGGGACTGATGTGGTCGGGAACCACGTCGCTGTAATCGGTGAACTTCTCTTTGCAAATGCTGCAGATGCCGTTCTGAGCTGTAATCTTGCGATTCAGCAGCTTGCGCATCTCCCCGTTCGAGCGCAGCTCGCGGTAGCCGCGGGGATTCTGCGGATCGTCGATGTGCCTGACACCCATCTGACGTGGACGTCTTTCCCTCGGGATTGCCTCCCTGCCACAGCAGGAGAAGGAGCGGTGGATTGGACAGAGCTGGTTTCGGTGAAGTCGCATGGAGTTCTCCTAGCTGGCCGGAAAGTCATGGATGGATTGGAGAAAAATGAGCTTGTAGAGAAGCGAAATAAGGAATCGGAAGGCTGACGGTCCCCTAAGCCGATGGGCCGAGCAGTGGCCACTTTCAGGGAGGCCCAACCGTCCTTTTCTGCGCAAGGTGCCAATTTCGGCACACTTTCTAAGCACCGGGCGCGGCGCGCCCTCTGGAAGCTCACACGCAAAGGGCTCTAGAATGCTGATCATGTGCGGCCTAAAGTGGGATAAGGCGGCTATCGAAGATGCCCGGCGCACAGCGGTCCAGTGGCAAGTGTCATCGTCGATTGAGGAAATCGTTGGATTGCCTGAGGCCGGGCTTCAGCGGTCGATCAACTTGCTTCGTGAGCATCGAGAGGTCGTCTAGAAGCTGGCTGACGAGTTGGCCGAGAAGGTCTCTCTCAACGAGAAAGAACTCGCGGACTGCTATGCGATCGCCGTATCCACGGAACCGCATGATCGGACCGAATCGGCTGTGAAGGGACAAGGCTTGGAGAATCACGAAGGACCAAAGATAGAACCGCTGAAGCTCTTGATGCCCTTCAACGGATGGGAGCAGGAGGTCTTCGTCCCGGCCGAGTTTGTACTCTCCACAATCCTTCCGGCAGTCGAACACGAGATTGGTCACATTGTTGCAGCGGCACACTTCGGTGCGCTGATCATCGGGATTGGTCTCGGCCCGATATCGGAACGAAGCACGGACGGATGGTTCTTGCAGGCAGTTTATGGTTGGGAAGCAGTTCCTGTGGAGACCAGGTGTATTGTCCTTGCCGCAGGTCCTGCCGCCGATCTTCTTTACAGGGGGCGCATTGACGAAGGAGCTGCGAGTGGCGACCTCAATGACATCGAGGGGCTTTCGGGCACACGCTCTCTGGAGCCGTATCTGGATCGGGCAACCGAACTTCTTTCGGAGTACCGAAGTGAGATTGCGTGGATCGCTGAGAGATTACGGGCGGCCTTGACCGACGGTGAATGGAGGCACATGATTCGTCTGCCGAACGGACGGCAGGTTGCATTGTTTATCGACGAAGCCACGCTTCGTGACTGCCCCTGAAGCTGTCGCGCTACTCCGGACCTATTGCTTCGACGGCAAGGAAGGTGGAATGCATTCCGGCAATGTGTCATAGGGAGAGTCGATCGAGCAGTTCTTCCTCTCCGGTGAGTAAATGCGACGGTTGCACGATTCCAGGCCCGAGGCCGAACGCTTCGCAGACCTTCTTCACGCTGCTGGGGAACGGCTCTCCGGCATACGGAGAGACATGGACGGCCTTCACAAGAAGTTTGACGTCGATAGGCAATCTGACCGGCTCCGGCTTCCAAAACGCGACATCTGTGCCGGCACGCGGGTTTGGCGCCACCTTCCCAATGAATGCTCGAACCTCTCGCTCATGTTGATAGGAGATCCGTTTGAGGAGCGGTGTGAGGTGGCCTTCGACAACGCAGTCTTTCGGTTGAAGTGCCGAGTCGAAGAAGTCCAGGTACTTGACCGGATAAATGTGAACGATTCTCGGGGAGTCGCGCTCTTGAATCGATTGCTTCAAGGCGTCAAGCGTAGTTTCCACCGCGACCGCCTTGCCATTCTCCGCATACAGTCGCCACATCGCTTCGGATTCGCCTTCATTTGCGTGCCAACAGTTCACGGTCGTCGCCTTGGCAATTGCGGGTAGCAAGCGGCGCAATGACGACCGCATATCTTCAAGTCTGGTCTCGAGCGTCACCTGTTCCGCGTCGGTCAAAGGATATCCATTGTTCCGACGGTGTTCGGCAAGTTGCTGATGGGCCAGCTCGAGGTCTTTGACGTATCTGCTAGAGATCGACGCATGCGCGTCGAAGGCGACCGATGGAAGATAGCCCTCAAAAGGATCGGTCTTCGCAAAGGTAGCAAGAGGGGTAAAGAACAACTCGCTCGTTGAAAGCAGATCGACCAACTTATCGAGCGAAAGATACCGCCAGAGCCTGGTCGTGCCGGGAAGCTGCTTGGAGGCTTGCACTTCTGTCATCGTCTTGCGGAGCCTCCTTCGAATCCTTTGCTCGACTTCAGGCATGATGCGGCGCTACGCCATTGCCAGTTGGTTCTCTTTCTCCGGCTCCGCTTCAACCACTTTCGTGCGGAGCCGCACATTCAACGCATCGAGTATCTTGATCGTGCGCTCCAAGGTGATCCCAAAGTATTCGTTTCGCTCGTCGCGTGAGACCTGCGACTCATGAACCTCGAGCCGCCGCGCCAACTCTCGCTGCGATACACCCTGCGCTATTCGGAGCGCAATGAGGAGATGACCGAGTCCGCGAAGGTTCTCCAACTCATCGAATTCACCTCTTTTGAGACGTTCGTAGCTCTCGACTTCTTCCTTCAGTTGCAAATGGAAGGACTCGATTGGATCAATGACCCGCTTGATCTCCTCCTTCGACATTCCCGCAGCTTCGAGACGAGCGCGATGCTCCGCCAGCCGAACTTGTTCTTCCTTCAGGCGCACTGAAGCATTCTGATATTCCGCTTCGTTGCGAATCATATAACCCCTCCGTATTTGATTTTGATGATGCCTCGCGGTGTCCCATCTCGGCGAGACTGGCGAAAGGCGGATGGAAATTCAAGTTCATTGCCCCACTTATCGAGAATTCCCGAACCAAGTCCCAACCCTGGAATATGCGGATAGAGTTCAACCCGATACCTGTGCCACATCGGGAGCTGTTTCTTCGGATAGCCGCGGTAGGGCTTCCTCGACGAAGGATCCCATGTCCAAACTTTGAATGGGTCGAGCAGATTCAGCCCCTGCGTCAGGTCGCCCGAGGCCAACTCTTTCAGGCCGCAGACGAAGTAGCCATCGATGTCATTCGGATGATCCTTATCCTCGGCGAACGAACCGTCCGCGTAGACTTCGTGGATGCCGACCTGCCAGAGCTGCTTCGCGAGGATCTCGAAGTTATCGACCAACCGGTGGCGCCAGCCGGCGTCCCATGCACTCTCTGAAGTGTCTTCCGGGCCGCTGACGAGCACCGACCGGCGAAGCTCATCAAAGGACACTTCGTAGTCTCCCGGTGGCAGGAGACCGTTCGGCTGAAAGGCCGGTATATTCATGCTTCTCCTCTCCCGCCAATACTGTGACAGATTAGCCTTGCTTGACTTTTATGTCAAGTATTTCTATGCTAGAGAGTTGAGCCAGACCAACTCACGACGATGGCATTCACTCCACAGCCCGGACGAGATGCACAGCCCGCCATCGACGGGTACGTCTATCAGGTCGTTGCGACGGTCCTAGCATGGCTGAATCTTGGCGAAAGCGAACATCTTGAGCTCGAGGCAGGCGAGGACCTCGACCTCGTCGCGGGGGAGGCTGCAGGCGCATCCGCTGACGCGGCCCGTACTGTCCAGCAGGTGCATAAGCGGTCGCGAACGATCACGCTGCGGAGCCCAAAGACAGTTTCGGCAATCGCGAACTTCTGTGCTCATCGCAAGACCAACCCTCGCGCCGTGCTGCGGTTTCGATTTCTGACGACCGCCAAGCCGGGCCGGGAGAAGGGCTGGTCCATTCCCGGCATCGTGACGTGGGAACGTATTCGGCAGGTTGACCTGAGCCCGGACGAAGAAGGTTCCGCGATCGAACGCATTCGCGTTCTTCTCCAGGCGAGTAAGAAGCCGAGAGGCGTGTCCAACGAAGGGTGGAGCAACTTCCTTGAGGTCGTCGCTGCTTCCCCGAGCGACGGATTGAAAGCCTTGATTTGCGCCTTTGAATGGGCTGTTGAAAACGGAGATTCAGCAACGCTGGAGACGGAAGCCGGCCGACGTCTCAGCGAGATCCTGCCGGGAAAATCTCCCGCAGTCATCTCCCGTGCGTTCACACATCTGTTCGCGTATGTGTTTCGGCTGCTCTCGAGCAAGGGCAAGCGAGAACTGACAACCGGACTTCTTCAGGATCAGCTCAATTCTCCAACTGTCACCGCGGAGGATCTCGCGCTGGCTGAACGCCTGCTTCGCCGCATGGATCTCATCGAGGAGCGTCTGGCTGGAGTTGAAACGAAGGTCCAGCGGCACATCGCCGATGAGTCCCCGAAGACATTTCGTTGGCGCCCCTGCCGCGCCGGCACAAGGAACCGGTGTCCTCTTCGACTACAACCAGGTGTTGCGCGGCAGACGTCTGCATCTCGACGCTCTGGACGCTTTCCTGAGCTCGACTGGAGAGAGCATCGCCGTGCTGCCGGGTCGGGGCGGCATCGGGAAGACAAAGCTGGTCCGCGAATGGGCGGGACGGCAGACATCGTGGAATGTCCTCTGGGCAAGCGAAATGCGTCCCTGGCAGGCAGGGGCAGAGAGCGAGATTCCGTCCGGGGACACTCTGCTGGTGGTGGACGATGCCCATCGTTACGGCGATCTGGCGCAGGCCATCGGGCTGGTGGCGAATTGGCGAGGACCGCAAAAACTGAAGATGGTGATCACGACGCGCCCCAGCGGCCGGGACTACGTGAACGAACGGCTGGCGCAGTTTGTGGATGAAACCCGCGTTCTTCGTTGCCCGACCCTCAAGGAACTCACGCTCGAAGAAACGATAGAGCTTGCGGGAGAGATGCCGGGGGCAGGCTTCGCGCATCTGGCGCCTCAGCTCGCGCAGGTGTCGCAGGACACGCCGCTGGTCACTGTCGTGGGCGGGCGTCTCGTTGCCAAGGGGGAGATTCTTCCCGATCTGCTGGGAAACCATGAGGCCTTCCAGCACGCTGTCTTCGATAAATTCGCCAACGAATGTGCCGGCCAGCTTCCTGCCGGGGGGAAATCGAAGGAGGAACTTCTCCATCTGCTCGCGGCAGTACAACCGGTCGATGAACGCGCGCCTGCGTTCGATGCGGCCGCGCCCGCGTTTCTTGGCTTGCGTTCCGACCAGATCCGCCGCAATGTTCTCGCACTCGAGGAAACCGGGATTGTGATCCGCACCAGAGACGCCGCACGGATCGTGCCGGATGTCCTGGCGGACTACCTGCTTGAGCGAGCATCCGTTGGCCCTAACCATTACGTGACCGGCTATGCCGACGCGGTGTTCGAAGCCTTCCATGAGGGCTTTCTCTCGAATCTCCTGAAGAACCTCGCCGAACTCGACTGGAGGATTACTCAGCGGGATCCCCAAACCCGGCTTCTTGAGAACATCTGGTCGCGCCTCCGCGAGACCTTCAGGACGCGGCAGGCCCATGGACGCCGGCAGATGCTGATGGAGATGCAGAAGGTTGTCGCATTCCAGCCAGCCGCGGTTCATCGCCTCCTGCAGCTCGCGATGGATGATCCGGCGGAGACGAGCTATGACTATGGGTACGAGGTTACTGACGCGAAGGTGATTCGGGTGGTGCCCGAGCTTCTGGCCGTGACGATCTACGACCCGGAGTCATCCGCCGACGCATTTTGGCGTCTCTGGCTCTTGAGTAAGAGCGGGCCAGAAGAGGAGACCAGGAATCGCGCACGCCGCGTTCTGAAGGAGGCAATCGGCTACCAGAAGGGACTATCCGACTACCTCCTCGATCATCCCCAGTCCATCCTGGCGCAGGTAGCTGGAATCGCGGTAAGGCTATGGCGGGACATCGACCCGGCGCCTTTTTCTCACTACGGCTCTCTTCTCGCGCGAACCGGTGGGTGGCGAACTGCAGGCTCCGTCGCTGACGTCGTCTGCGGAGGTCCGCCTCTCGAGCATCCGATCCAACAGGATGTCGAGGTGCTGGCTGCACTATGCGAAAGGACAGAGCCTGCCGTGCTCGGGACCGTCCTCCGCGGCCTCGCACGCCTTGGAAAGGTTCCCGCGTTTCGCGCGGCGGCGATGGAACTTATTTTGAGGATCGAGCCCGGAGACAGCGAATATCTCGCGAGATCGCTCTGCGAACTCGTTGGACCGGGACATCTGTCGCCGGCGATGCTCGACGAGCCAACTATTCGAGGCATCCTCAGCAAGCTCATCGCCCTCAACGAGCTTCCCGACGAGGCCCTTGGCACCTTTCTCGCTTACGTTGGCGGACGGGCGCCCCTGGCGGTCGCCGAGTTCCTTGAGGCAAGGCTCAACCACGCCATCGAGATCAAGGCGGATGAGGGATTCTCACGGTACAAGCCGCTCCCCTCGTCACAGTTCTGGTCGAGCTTTCAGGGGATTCAGGAATCGCCTGAATACCGGGTCACGCTCGAAAAGATTTTCAGTTGGGTGAGAAGGTTCCCGCGCTGGATCTACGAAACGCTTGAGCTCTTCTGGCATTTTGGCAAACCGGACGAGACGACCTTTTCGGTGCTGGACGACACGCTTCACTCGACAGGCGTACCTCGATCTGATCGCGGCGCTTCAGTTCATCTGCGATGCGAGTGGACTGTCTTTTACGGAAAAGGAGATTGGGTCGTTCTCGCCCGCGGAGATTCAATACAAGGGCTGGTGGACGTTTGACGCTCTCGGCAAACTCGGCAATGTCGCCTTGAGAAGCCTGACGTATCCGCACTTTCTTGCCCGATGTAAAGATTTGCACGCCCTCATGGAAAGCCTCAAACCTGGTCCTCTCCGCTCTCTTCTCCGCGGGCTGGGCGTTAGCAAGAGCGATGTCGACCAGCACCAGTCTCTGAAGCTGACGGCATTTCTCTGCCAACTTGCAACGATCGCCCGTGAGGGACACTGGAGTCTTATCACAGACTCCGCTCTCATCCTGGCGCAATGGGACAAGAACGAGCGTCTGGACTACTACAAGCCGTTGTTTGCCCTGAACGTCCTGCGTCAAGCTGACGCTCACACTTCATCGTCACTCGATCCGAAGAACCAGGCGGCGCAATTAGCGGCCTTCGGAATCGATCCAGACAAGTACAAGGCTGGCTGGGGGCTGGCACTGGACCTCGTTTACGACACAACGACGGAATCCCTTCGTGAGGCTACAGAGTTGCTGCAGTCGGTCCAGTTATAGTCTGCAATCATCACGAGAAGTCGTCAGAACGCAGCCCTCCATGGATGAATTTACCGACGTATCTGCGTCTCGAGTTCCCCGATCGCGTCCGACATAGATATGCACCAGACAGGTGCTGGTTCCGCGGCGCCGGCTATTCGTTTTGAAGACCATACTTTCCAGTCGATCCCGAGTCAGATTCACGCATTTTCTATTGGAACAACTTCCCCAAAGGAAACTCTCCGCATCTCCGTTGATGCCCAAATCACCGGAAATGTCGGAGCCCCTCTTGGAAACGTGCCACAAAGATCGGTGAGAAACACCAGTGTCTGCGGCACAATTCCGCGCTCTTCAAGCCAGTCGAAGCACGGCCGAAAATCCGTTCCACCTCCCCCAACCGGAGAGAGCGAGACGGGCTGCCCAGCCTGATACGTCTCGACCTTTTGAACCGCCGCGTCGAAGTAGAGCACATGGACCAGCCGAGGCTGTTGTCCGGCTAGGATGGACCGAATTTCCGCCTCAAACAAGCCCAGCTGTCGAGCATTAACCGACCCGGAGCAGTCAACGGCAATAGCGATCTCTCCCACTCCTTCCGATGTCACTCCGGGCAGATAGAGCCCCGACCAGACATGACGCCGGTTCGGACGGGTCCAGCTGTAGTCGGCGGGTATGGTGTCAGACCAGGCCCGCCGCAATAGTTCGCGCCAGTCCACTTTGGCAGCTTGGGCGGCTTCGAGAGCGCGCACTGCGCCGCCCGGAAGTTTGCCGGCGACCTTCGCCACAGTCTCCGCCTGTTCGACAGCGATCTGCCACTCGCGTGCCTGCTCCGAGACTGAAGGGTCCGATTCCGCTTCGGGTTCGGGCGCATCTAGGATCTGGCCCACACCGCCAGGAGTCGAAGGCGCTTGGGGCTCGTTTGCTGCCTTATCTCTCTGAAGAGAGCTATCCTCTGGAGCACCTGATCCATTTCCTGACTGGCTCTCAGGCTGGCCGGAGGAGCCCTCTTGATTTTGGTCCTCCTCGATCAGGTTATAGATTCGTTCCGCGCTCATCCCGCGGAACCGGTTGTCCATGAGCACGTCTTTGGGGAGCGTCAGGCCTGCATCGAGCAGAATCGGATTGATGGCATAGTCGCAGGCCATGTTCCACCGCGCCCGGTCCCGGTCACCGCGGCGGGTATGGTGCTGCAGGGCCGGATGCATGACCTCGTGCGCCAGGACGCCGGCCAGCTCTGCGGCATTCAGCGTGTCTACGAATTCCGGGCTATAGAAGAGCGACACTCCGTCAGTGGCCATTGTCGCGACGGACCGTGACGCCTTTCCGCCGAGCCTGAAGAGCAGCGTGCCAAAGAAGGGATGGTCGAGAAGAAGCGTAGTCCGCGCCTTCTGAATGCGGACCTCGCTTGGGATCTGGTGGTTCATCACGCCGGAGCCTCCATGTACGCCTCCATGTGCGCAAAGATGTCGTCGGCGCTCGCAGGAATCTCTGCGGACTCACTCTCTGCAAGTTGCCCGCGCTCGCGCAGAACGGCGTCCATTTCGTTCAGAATCTGCGCTGCGTCGTTTGCTGTGGCCGCGCGCAGGATCTCGTTCTTCTTGAGATCCCGAGCGGTGAATCCGCAGAGCCGATCCCGGATTTCCCCGGCGAACCGGTTGAGTTCTTCGTCCTGATTCACATTGAGACGTGGAAGCAACTCGACGAGTTCGCAGATGTTGGTTACCAGCGAAGCATGGAAGCGCGACTCGGGTTCGTTAAGCCGCCCGACCATATGCGCAACGACGCCCTTCAGGCGCACCCAGAGGTTCGCGGTCCCTTTCTGGAGCGACTGCCGGACGTTCTCATCGATCTCCCGCGCGACTCGCGCCTGTTCTTCCTCGGAAAGCGTCACCCGAAAATCGTTGCCGCTCGGGATGGGAAGGACTTCGAGCTTTACCCCGAACTTGTTTCTCAGCTTGTCCGTCGACGGATAATCTTCTTCCCGGAAGAGGCCGTTCAGCTCCGGACGAACCTGCTCGATGTAGCTGGGGTAGACGGCCAGGAATTCCTCCACCTGCTGCGCGAAGGCCTGCTCGAACTCCCGCATCTTCGTGGTCAGCTCGAAATAGAAGTGCGCCGGCAAAAGACGATAGCCCTCGTCGGACCAGGGCAATGTGATTTTGTAGAAGTACTGACGGATCTGCCCGGAGAGGGACCGCAGCGATTCCAGCCGTTCAGCTTCCCGGAGCAGTTGCTTGTTGTAGCGGCCGGCGCCGGCATAAGCTCCGTGCTGCTCGGCCACCTCTCGGCTGACCTTCCGGTCGTGTTTGATCGCGGTCCAGATGCTGATGTGGACCGCGGCCAGCATGGCGCGTTCAGTGATCATTGCAAAACCTCCGCTTATGTTGCTCACCACATAAGCGGAGTTATGTGGTGTTTAAAGTTATGTTGCGCAGCAGCGTCAATGCGCAGTAATCATGCGGTCATGAAGCGCCGCTGACGCAACATAAGTAATCAGAGAGACCGGAGAAATGCCATCAGAGATAGATTCTCTTTCCAGGGCCGTTTAGATGCAGGGTTGGAGCTGAGAGCGTTGGTTTTTTCCAGCATTTGAGCCTTGCGTTCGAGATCGACCTCGACATAGATGTTGGTGGTGTCGATGGAGACATGACCGAGCCACGCACGAATAGTGTTGATGTCCACGCCGGAACGTAACAGGTGCGTAGCGGTGGTGTGGCGGATCGTGTGGGGGCTGATGCATTTGTTGGCAAGAGATGGGCAAGGGGTCATGGCCTTGCGAACATATTTCCCGATGAGGCGATGAGCTCCGTGACGGGTAATAGCCTGTCCGTGACGGTTTACGAAGACCGGCTCGTTTGACGAACGATTGCGGGTGAGCGCAAGTAGTTCCGCTGCAGTGGTAGCCCATAAGGGACAACGACGGGTTTTGCCGCCCTTACCGAATATTTCGACATGGCTCATAGCGTTGGGCCTGAGATACAGTTTGTCGATCGGCAGGTTTGATGCTTCTGAGATGCGGGCGCCGGAATTGTAGAGAAAGAGGAGCAATGTGTAATCACGCCGACCCAGTGCCGTGTTACGATCCGGAGCGGCCAATAATGCATCCATTTCGGGCTTTTCCAGGTAAGTGAGTTGAGGCCGATGAAAACGCTTGAAAGGTACTGCACGAATCGCAGCGCACCATGCGACATGCTCAGGGCTGTGCTCAGCCACGAAGCGAGCCATCGCATGAATAGCGGCCAAGCGTTGATTGCGTGTGCGGATTTTACAGTGACGCTCATGTTCAAGGTGGTCGAGGAAGTCCTTCAAAACATCCCTGGAGAGATCATCGATACAAAGATGGTCAATGGGATGTCGGCTACGCGTGCTGATCCATGGGAGTAAAATGGAGAAGGTGTCACGATAGCTGCGTTGCGTGTTCTTGGAGAGGTTTCGCTCCGCGATCACATGCTCCAGAAGAAAGCGCCGTACCCAACTGCCGAGCAAGTTCGCCCTAGACAAGGCTCACCTCCGGTCGGGCGTAGCGCTCGAAGCAAAGGCTGGCCTCAGTGAGTAGTTCTGTTGCCATCGTCAAGTAATGCGCAGTGTCCTGAATACTGCCATGTCCAAGGTAGGTCGTGAGGTGAGGCAGTAAACGCTGTACGTTCTTGCCTTCGCGATACCACGTAACGATCCGTACCAGGGCAAAGCTGTGACGAAAATCATGAAGCCGCGGCTGGAATCTCGCCTCCCTGGAACGGTGGACTCCGGCTTCTGCGCGCAACTTCTTGAAGATCTCTTCGGCAGTATTGCGAGTGATTCTCCGAAGCTTTACTGTTCCCAGTAGCGGTGTGTTGTCTGTGTGATGAACAGATGGCCATTGCTGATCGATATAGGCTTCTAAGACGCGCCGCAAGTCAGGTCCAACGGGAACGAGACGGCTCTTAAAGAACTTGGTCCCGCGAATAGTGAGCACTCCTGAACTGCGATCAAGATCTTCAATATTCAACCGCAACGCTTCACTGATCCGGAGGCCGGTTCCATAAAGTAACAACAAGAGCGTACGGATGGTATTGGGTGCGAGAAACCACGTGTGTCGATGCCGCGAGTCGGCAGCATCAATGAGCTTGCGTATATCGTCGTTGGTGTAGATGTAGGGTTGAAACTTCTCTGGTGATTGTGGTTTGCTGCGCGGCAGAGGGATGTTCTGAACGTAATGATGGGCCTGTGCATAACGGTAGAACGTTGCCAGAGTCTGATACTTGTAAAACCAGCTAGCGGTCACTGGACCGCTGCCATCCAGGAAGCGTCGAACAGCACACGGGTTTACTCGCCTTATATCGCCGTCGCCTACGCTCTTCACAAAGGCACGTAGCTGGGCAGCCTTTGATTTGAAGTCCATTCCAAGAGAACGCTTATACGCAATATAGGTTTCAACGACCTGGGACAGTTTCATAGTAGTCCTCCGAGGCTGATCGCAGCTACAGCCTGAAGCGCTTCCATGCTGCCTCTGGGATAGATTGGCGTGGCAAGATGAGCACAGTGCTCGGTATGGGCAACCAGACCACTTAGATCGAGCTGACCGACTTCCTCCAACGCGGCCAGGTTGGTCTTGGCATATATCTGTGTAGATTCCAAGGCGAGGTGGCCGAGATGTTCGGCAATATCCTTGAACGTGAATCTTTCTGCCAACAAATGGGTGGCGCAGGAATGCCGAAGAGCATGGGGCCCGTAGCATGGCAGTGTGAGTCCCAGCTGGAATAAACGATTACGTACCATTGTTCCGAGACAGGTTGCCGTTAACGGTCGAAACGGCTGAATTCGTGTGACGAACACCTCACGATACGAACATCGTGGACGCACTTCGCGAAGGTACCGGAGGATTGCATCTCCCACGTTACGGAGCAAAGGATAGTGTTGGGTTTTGCGCTGCTTGGTGCGGCGAACACGAATCACTTCCTGTTCCCAGTCAATATCGTCCAGACAGAGATGGCGCACTTCACTGCTACGAAGCCCATAAACTGCCAGCAGTAACAACATGGCGTGATCGCGAATATCGCTCGGCGTATCACCGGAAGATGCAACTAGAAGGCGCTGCACATCACTCCACAGCGGTCCACGTGGTAACCGGTCGAATTTATAAATACGAGGCGCATCGATGGTGTTGGCAAGGCCTGGAGTGCACCAATTCATCGATTGAGCAAAACGAAAGAAGTTGCGCAGAGCCTTGACGTGAATAGAAATGGTTGTTCGCTTCCATGGCCGTTGCGCGGCCTGCCAGGTAAAGTAGCGAGATATATCCTCCGGGGTTATCTTGTGGAGTGTCTTTATGTGGTCTGCTGCTGCCCAGTTGAGGAATGGGCGCAAGCGTGTCTTATGCATCATCAAGGAAGCATCTGCTAGGCCGCGCTCTTGATGTTCGAAATGAAGGAACGCATCCAGCTCAGTGGTGAACGGAAGTTGGGACACCGGTTTATGTAAACGTCCCAACATGTGCAGCCAGTTTGTCGCGTGAAATACAAACTTTGTTTCCATGCGGTGCCGACTGCTGCGGCAGCAAACAAGCGCGGTGCTCCATTGTCTGGCAGCAGCTTCAATTTGGGTAGGCGTGATTGATGGGAGATTGAGCGGAAGTTGTTCTGCCATTTGGTAGAGCAGATTTGCAATTTGTCTCAAGGTCGGCAGGGCGCGGCCTTCTTCCATCAGCAACGTCAGATAGCGTTCTCGTTCTTTTGCATATGGGCCGTTGCGGTGGCGACTGAGATCTGATCGACGGAACAAAAGTCTCTCGAACATGGTGAATCTCCTTTGAAAGCGGTGATTCTCCAAGTATCGAGTGTGAGCGCAAAGTAGACCCCATCTTGCAGATCGCCTCGTCGTGTCGCAGTGTAGAGGGATGAAGCACGGGCGGACGGAAGAGTGGACAAAGTGACGAAGATTGGTGAAGATCGTGTGAAGCTGCGCCAAGAACAATCGGCGCCGGTGCTAGCCGAGCTGCACGAGAAGTTTCTCGATTGGAAGGAACAGTGTGTTGCCCAAGCATCTCATGGCCGAGGCGTTTCCGATCTTGCGTAGCGGTCAACCGGGCCCTTGCCGTGCTTTTGAGCACCGGCCCCGGCGGCACGGTCGTTGGCGCGGTGCCCATTTCTGAAGACTAATCCTCAAAGTGGGTTCAACGCACGTTCGACGCCCAATTCTTTGAAGAGTCGAGCCAGCCGGAGCGAGCGCCCGCTCATCGCGATGAAACTGCGATGAACGGGCCGCAGCCTTGGGCAAATGAGTGCTCAGTTTGGGTCTGATGAGTGGGCCACCTGCCGAATCCCCCGTACCGGTGCATAGGGATCTCGGCTTGCCGGCCCTCGGGACGCGTCGAACCTGCCCCGAGCGCAGGCATCGATGCTCTGCACTTTGTCGGCTGGTGTCTAGTTCCAACCGACCGGGGCTCCTCCCACATTTCCTTGAAAGGTACGGACCACACCAGTGGCGTCGGTCGCAAGGACAAATATGTATTGTCCCTTGTCGACGAGGGAAATTGCAGGCGGAACTGTCGTCTTCACATTCGCCCCCAATGAGACCCATCCATGTCCGCCGCCTCCAAAGTCCCACCAGTCGCTGAACATCTCCCCGCTTTCATCGACAGCCACGATGACCGTTCGATTATTCGCCGATGCCATCGCTGGCCCGATTTTGCTCTGAAAATTCAGATCGCTGACGGTTATGTGTTGCGCAAAGACATCGCCTTGAATTAATTGAATTCTTCCACCGACGTTACGCCCGATGAAGATATAGGGTGCCTCTGCTACCCCCTTTTGAGTTTGCTTCTGGACGACGATCGCGGCAGCAGGCCCACCCATCATCTGTCCGGCTGGTCCGATGGGCAGCCAGTAATTTGGTGGTGGGGCTGCGGGCGGTTGGTTAATCAAAAAGTTGTTGATTGCGAGTTGCCCGGAGGGGTTCGAAGATTGGGCGACCGCGATCGAAGAACCGAAAACTCCGTTGCCATCGGTCAGCGCTGGGGCGGAATTGCTGACGATTCCGGGCAGTTGGACCCACCCGAGCAACATGCCAGCCCCTGATAAATCTAGCAGTGATTCAAACAGGAACCCGGTCGCGCGATCTCTGATCATAACCACGCCGAGCACGCCGCCCGCAGAAGTGCGGAACGATACAGCCGGTGTGGCGTCAGTTACTACGATCGTCCCCGTGACAGGAAGCTGAGCCCATGGTGTCCCTGCTGCTCCGAGGTTCCAATGCGACCATTCCAATTGGCCAGCCGGGTTGAGGCGAACCGCTACTGTGAGATTGCCGGAGGCCGCTGCTGCGGGCAAGTAAACGCTCATGTCTGATTGCTCCTTCAAATTCGTCATTCAGGTAACAGACTGCAACGAGATCGGGTGCACGACCATTAACCCCGTTTATGGGGAGTAATGGGTGTGACGGCGCTGCTCCAGCTCCCGGCAAGTTGAGGTCTGCGGTATCCCCGGTCTCCAAGCGGGAGGGACCGGGGCAACTGCCAGAGGTATCGACTCCGCCGCCCGGTAGTTTCCGGTCCACCTTCGGCTTAGAGCAAACTGCTGAAAGGAGTGCTCGGGGTGATGCGAGTTGCGGTTATAGTGCCGGTGAACGTCCCCACAGCGGTCCCGCCTTCGTACGGGGTAAAGCTGTACGTCCCGGTATAGGAGTTTCCGTCGGGGCTCAGCGTGATTTCCTCCAGTAGCTGAATTCCGTCCTGCGGATTCCCGTTTTGGTCAAGTCCCTTCCACGGAATGTGATTGAGGAAGTACCGAAATCTTCCCATCTGTTTCCAGACGCCCAGGCAGAAGTTCCCGTATGCTGGCGGGCGCGCGGAATTCATGATTTCAGTGCCGTCGCTATGCCACTGAACGATGGCATCGTCCGAAAACACATCGCCGGCAAATTTCACGTGCCACATTCCGACAATCGATGGCGCGCGTTCATTTCCATCGTCGGCGAGCGCGGCCCGCAGCATGTGTGCGCCGCCAATTTGCGGATTCCAGCTCGACGGCCTCACCAGTTTGGTCGAAAGGCCGCACTGCGCCGTTGCGTTGGGCGCCACAAGCACCGCAAGCATGAATGCCGCGGATGCCGATAGCGCGATTGAAGCGAACGACTTCAAAATCCTATTGAGTTTCATTGAACCTCCTCCTTTTCCGATTGGCCGCCGCGGTCGGCAGCGCCAATGTGATGGGAGCGAGTGTGCAGCGAAATGCGATTCGCGCCAATGAGCCGGGGATAAGTTGGGACTGAGCTTGGTATGAGCCAAAACTCATCCAGAACTCAGATAAACTTCAAGAACCTCTGTGGTACATTCTCCGAATGACCGAAGATCTCAACGGTACGCAGCTAGAGGGATTGCGTCCCAGGCTCGGCTGCCAGGTCCTCACCGCGTGCGATCCGGATTACGAGGGCATTCGGCGCGTGTGGAACGGAATGATCGACCGCAAGCCGAGCGCGATTGTCCGTCCTTCCAGCATCGCCGATCTCATGCGAGCGGTTCGCTTTGCCCGCGAGCACGGCCTGCCCGCCACTGTAAGAGGCGGCGGTCACAGCGTAGCCGGCAAGTCAGTGGCCGAGGGAGCCCTGATGATCGACCTCTCGCTGATGAGAGAAGTGCAGGTGAACCCCGGGCGCCGGACCGCCTTGGCTCAGGGCGGCGCGACCTGGGGAGAGTTCGACCGCGAAGGCGAAAAGTTTGGGCTCGCCACAACCGGCGGCGTCATTTCGTCTACCGGAGTTTGCGGCCTTACCCTGGGCGGGGGGATCGGGTGGCTGATGGGCAAGCATGGGCTGAGCTGCGACAACGTGATCTCCGCCGACCTGGTGAATGCCGAGGGCAAACACGTGAAAGTCAGCGCCAGTGAAAATGAAGATCTCTTCTGGGCAATTCGCGGCGGAGGCGGCAATTTCGGAATCGTCACTGCGCTGGAGTTTATGCTTCACGATATCGCTTCGGTGCATGGAGGAGTGGTTCTGTATCCGCGCCCGCACGCCCTGGATTTGCTGCGCCGATACAGGGATCTGACCCGCAGCGCGCCGGATGAACTGACGGCTTATGCCGCGCTGATGGTTGGACACGGGCATCCGATGGCGGGAATTGCGCTGTGCCACAGTGGATCAAGAGAGGACGGCCAGGCGGCGTGCGAGCAATACCGCCTTGCGGCTCAACCTGCCGCGGATATGATGGGTGAAAAGAAGTACACGGAAATCCAGACGATGCTCGATTTTACAGCGCCCAAAGGTCGGCATTATTACTTCAAGTGCCCGTTTCTACGCGAACTGAGCGATGAAGCGCTTCGGACCATAGTGGAATACACGGAGAAATTGCCGACCGCGGAAACACAGGTGGTGCTGGAGCACATGCACGGCGAGGCGAGCCGGGTACCGGTGGACCAGACTTCTTTTGGATTGAGGCGGAATCATTACAGCATCAACATCATGCCGTCGTGGACCGAGCCCGCAATGGCGGAAAAATGCATTGCGTGGGCGCAGGCTTTTGCTGCGGCATTGAACGCGTTTGGCGCATGCGACGCGTATGTAAATTATCTTGGGGACGAAGGGCCATCGGCGGTGAAAGCCTCGTATGGAGCCAATTATTCGCGCCTGACGGCACTGAAGAAAAAATACGATCCCGATAATTTTTTCCGTTTCAACCAGAACATTGTGCCGGCGAGCTAAGAACGCGCCAGGTGCGGCAATCCGATAGAGTCGAGAAATCTGTGATATCGCGGTTCCGTCATGTACGGGGCGAACTCGAAGGATATGACAGCGACGTAAATGGGTGTGGATTTGACGGCAACGGCGCGATCGAGCCACTCGAACATCTCGTCCGCCATGCCGAGTTGCGCATAGATCGAAGCGACGAGCACTGCAGGTTCCGTGCGTTCTTCGGCCACGCGTACTTTCTTGACGATTTCGAGTGCAGCTTGTCGATCTCCCTTGCCTGCCATTGCCGTACCCAGGTAGGCAAGAGGCTCAATGTTATCGGGCGCCAGGCAGATGGCTTTCTGAACCGCGGCAATTGCGTCGTCATATCGTTCTATGCAGCCGAACGCTCTGCCAAGGAAGAAATGCGAGCGGTAATAACCAGGATCGAGTTCGATGCTTTGCTGGATTTGGCGGATTGCGAGATCGAAATGGCCCGCAAACATTTGAGACATCCCAAGGTAAAGATTGACGGTGGGGGACAGCGGTTCAATTTCCCTCGCGCGTTGCATGGAGGCAATCGCATCTTTGTGCCGTCCAATCGCTGCAAAAAGCAGCGATTGCCAGACGAGGGCGGTCACCTGGCTGGGATCCAGAGCCAGCGCCGCCTGGAACTCGCGTTCGGCGCCGCTCCAGTCCCAGTCAAACCAGCTTTTCAGCAAGCCCAGCGTGCAATGCGCTTCGGCAATAGTCTCGTCGAGGGCCAGCGCTTTTTGTAAATGCGCGCGCGATTTGGCCAGCGCTTCAAGAGGCTTCATCTGGCTCACTCGAATTGAACCCATTTGTGCATAGCAGTCTGCCAGCCCGGCATGGGCGGGTGCAAATCCCGAGTCAAGCGACAGCGCTTCACTGAAATAAGCCATACTGCGCTGGATCGCTTCGGCGGTCATTTTGTGCCAGAAGAAGCGGCCTTTCAAATACGCGTCGTATGCGGCGGCAGAACGCGCGTAGCGCCGTGCGCCCACGGTTGCGCTGGGAAATATTTCGAGAGCCAGAGACCGACATACGCGATTTGTGACCTCTTCCTGAATAGCAAGCAGATCGGCCGATTTGAAATCGCAAGCCTCCGACCACAGAACGCTTTTGTCGCGCAGATCGTGAAGCTGAGCGCCGATGCGGATTCTTTCCGCGGAACGCCGGACCGTTCCGCGAAAGAGATAATCCAGATCCAACTGCCGCCGCAGAAGCTCAAGTTGCTCTGGAGAAGTATCGGCCCCGCGTTCGCCTCTGGGGCCGGCGATCACCCGCAGACGGTGGGGATCGATTCGGGAAAATGCCGATATCAAGTCTTCGGTGAGGCCGGCGGCGAGGTAGTCTTCGCAGCGGCCGGAGAGATCTTCAATGGGAAGGACCGCAACGCGAATGCGTCTCCCGTCCGCGGATGAACTGGGGTCTTCGATTCCTTCGATTGGGCCGATGTAGCGGTAGCCGAGGCGCGGGAGAGTTTCGATGTGTGCCGGATGTTCGGCCTGATCGTTCAGGGCGAGCCTTATCTTGCGAATGCAGAAATTCAGACCCTGCTCAAAGTCGACGAAAGTATCCTGGCCCCAGATTGCGAGGCGAATCTGCTCGCGCGTGACCAGCGAGCCGCGATGGCTGAGCAGAAACGCAAGCACCCGCGCCGGCTGCTGCTGGATGTGAATCAGCGCGCCGTTCCCGCGCAGCTCAAGCGTCTGCTCGTCGAGCTCAAAGTCTCCAAATCGAATTACTGACATGATGACGAATCAAGGGAAGCCGAGCCGAGGACGCACTCATTATAGCAACGGCGTAACAGCAAGGGCATAAACGACAGCGACACCATGAATATGCTCTACTGCCGGGAGAATGGTAGATCACACACCGGCCCTGCCGGCACATTATCGTCAAAGCACCGATCGCGCTCAACAGAGAGCACTCGCCGGTTGGTCTGCGACTCGTACCTCGGCGTGAGCGGGATCACTTCCTCCGATCAATGCCCAGAATATTGGGCGCTTGCACAAGAATGCAAAGTCAGCCTAGCCTCAGCGCCAAATCAAGCTCTGCAAACTCGATCCGACTTGTGGTTCACCTAACGTACGCTATCGAGTTCAGTTATGTTGTGACCAAAATGCCACCAGACCAATAGGAGAGCGTGTGATCGCCTTCTACACAACATAACCTCAAACGCAACATAACTCCGCATGTTCCACGCCGAAGCGGACGAACTCCGGCGTGTGGGTAATGGCCCGATCACGGGCGGCTGCATCGCGCATCGCCAGCACGCGCATTTCGGTCGGCATCCGGTCGAGATACCTGATCCCTTTCGGAATCGAATGGTCGGTCAGTGCGCGGCCGAGAGCCGTGGCAATCGCAATCCGTGCCGACGGCTCATCGGGGAGAGGCGCCGCATCGGGATTGAGCAGGATCTCGTCGATCGACGGCAACTGCCGGAAGAGGCGCAGGAAGGCGACCAACTCAGTGGTTGCCGCTTCTCCGATCGTTCCCTCCAGCAGCTGCGCCTCAATCTCGGTGGTGCCCGAGAAGAAGCCGCTCTGCTGCCGGCGCGCAAAGCCGTTGAGGACGTTCGAGGCCATCTCCCAGGAGCGCGGCGTCGGCCAGGCATTCACGTCGGACGTCACGTCCGGATCGTGCAGAAGCGCCGGCTTGAAGCGCAGGAAGGCGATGATTTCGGGGCGAATCCCCGCCTTTACCGCCCATTTGCACCAGTCCATGAAGTCCGGTTCAAGTTCAAGATGGACGAAACGGTTTCGCAGCGGTCGCGGCATCGAGAAATGGACGCCTCTCTCCGAGGCTGGATTGCCCGCGGCGATTACCAACCAACCATCGGGAAGGTGATATTCGCCAAGCCTGCGATCAAGGACGAGTTGGTAGCAGCCGGCCTGGGTCATCTGTGGCGCCGAGGTCAGTTCGTCGAGGAACAGAATGCCCTCCCCATCGAGCGGTAGGAACTTGGGCGGTACCCATTCCGCGCGGTCCGCGGCAATCCGCGGCAAGCCGCGCAGGTCGACGGGATCGAGTTGCACCGCCCGAATGTCGAGGAATTCGCACTTCCGGTCGGCCGCTACCTGGGCGACGATCTGCGACTTGCCGACGCCGCACGCGCCCCAGACATGCAGGGGCACACGCTCACTGATCAGCGCATGAAGCGCTTCGTAGAGTTCTGAAGGTTTCATGATTTGGGGTCCTTTTTCAAAAAAGGGATCGGAAGGAAACGCTCTTTAGAGGAGGCGGCAAAACGGGTGGACAGCTTCAGCTGAGGCCGTCTAAGATGGCCCATAAACCATGAGGAATGTGCGTTTTCCGTCGATAAAGAAGCTGGCCCAGAAGATCCTGACAAAGAAGGTACGGCAATCGATTTACTACATTCACTCCCACTGTGCCGAAATCGCGCCTTTTGGAGATGTCGAGGAATTCATTTACGAGTTTGTGGAGCACCCGACTCCCGCCCTGTCAGGCATTGCTCATCACCTTCCAATCATTAGCAGCCGACTTACCCGATCGCTGTGGCAGGCGGGAATCTACATTGGGAGCTCGGTCGTGGATCAAGTCATTTTCGTACGGCTTAAGGCCGGTTCCGGCGAATGCTCGGTAGAAGAGGCGCTTGCATTTCTTCGCGACACGGGACTCCATAAGGGGGGCATGGTTGTTTATCCCCTCCACTCGTTTGGCATTTATTCAGCCGGGATTTTGAAGTGGATCGGAAAGTTGAGCGTTTCGCTCGAGCTTCTCGATGCCGGATTGGTGGCGCGACCACAGACGAATAGCTTGGATGAAACGATTGAATTCATGAACTCGGCAGCACAAGCCCTCGGCCTCGGCTGCTCAGTACCGCAAGACTTGGTACATCACTATTCACGAAGCCGCCCGACGAAATGGTTGACTCACAATCCTCTTCTCATCGTCCGGTGTCACACATTCTCCGGGACATACTACGAGAATCAAGAATTCCTGGTTCTCAAATTGCAATTCGCGACAGCGTTGCTCTTCATGATGGCGGCGTTTCAGCACGGCATTGTAAAGAAGTCGGCCGGCGCTCTTTTCAGCAGCAGAACGGTCAATAACTTTCAAACTCTGGACATCCATCACTACTTTTTGCTCGAGAGAAAGCCGGGGCGCAAAAAGCATTTCGACTTGCGATGCGTTCCTATGCATGTCGCGCCCGCTGATCTTGCGGAACTCTCAGATGTAAATATCGAAATCGTTCCACAGTTGTGGCTGCGCCGCCAGCCAATCGTGAAACGCATTGCCTTAGCCCTTCGAGCAGTTGAAGACGGCTACGTCAAACATTCGCTTCTCGCGAAGAGAAGCTCAGTACGCTCGCGCATATATCAAAAGTTGTACAACGCGTTGGCGTATTTCCGGCGGTCTTTCCATGTGTCGGCTGATAAGGGCGCTGCCATCGTCAATCTGGCGGTGGCGTTCGAGGTGTTACTCGTAGACTTCTATGCTCCTGGAATTTCGGAGCGAGTTCCGCAGCACCTCTCGCTCGCTCTGCGGAACGTTAAGGGGCAAGGCTCTTTTACGGCTGAAGTACAGAAGTTGTATATCGCCCGTAGCGAAGCGGTTCACACAGCCGAAATTGAGCAGGAAGTTGACATGGGTATCGCTCGTCAAGCGTTCGTTCACGCATTTATTGCGATCACACAACGGCTGCCACGGCTGAACACATCGGCGCAAGAGCCCATCAAGGAACTGCTTCAGTCTTAGCAGATCGATGTTGATTCTTGTTACTCGCGATGGCCTAATCCCCATGGCAGTCGCTGGACGGATGACGGGCAATCCGGAAACTGATCGTCAGATCTGTAACGCTATACGGGGCGGTGACCAGTGTACGGACGCGATCAGCAAGCGGCATTCACAACAATCGGGCTTTCCAGTGCGGCGTGGCGGTTCAGTGGATATTCTTCACTTTCTCAGGCACCTTGCGGAAAACCAGGTTATAGACCTCGTGAGCCAGGTCAACAGACTCTTCGATTGCCTGTCTGGTGGGTACCACCCGCACATTGACCTGCCGCTCCCGGGCGAGCCGCATTCCGGCAATCAGGCAGGCTCCCAGATAGATCATCCCGCGATTGATTCGTGGCAGGTGCGCGTCGGGATCGAACATCAGACAGCCCCCGCGCGCTTCTGACGATTCACCAGCTGATCGACCCGTCCGAGGAAGACCTCGGATGGCAGATAACGGCGCTTCTCCCCGCACAGCGGGCACTCGACGACAATCGACTGGAACGGAAACTTGGCCGCCCCGGTTGGGAGGTCCCGGCGGCATTTCTTGCAGGCGACGACAAAATTCTTGCGGGCTGGCGGTCCCTGAAACATGGATAAAAGCATAGGCGAATGACAAGCGAAACGCCACATCGGAATGCGACCATGGCGCAGGCTAATCAGGGAAGGTCGGCTGGGCGATGCAGCAAGCGGTACACACGATTGCCGGCCGTTCATTTCGTGCAATCCTCACAATCCATGCGACTTGCGCTCCAGCGTTTCGTAAGCTGATGGTCAGTCCGCAAGTCTGTGGATTTCGCCTGGAAAGGCGGTGCGTAATGGGCCGCCTCCGATGCTCTTCAGGCCGCTTCGTCGTCTTCTGCGCCCTCTGGCTCGTCATACGCTTCCCGAAGGATCTCCTGGTCCTCGTCGGTCTCCGCTGCCGTTAAGGCAGGCCGCGCATCGGCGGCGGCCGGTGCGTGGGCTCTCTGAGATCCGACAGGTTCCGGCGCGGCGTCGAACAGACTGGCCGCTTGGGGAGGCTCGGCTTTCGCCGGAGCTGATCCCTCCGGCGCCACGGCCGGCTTGCTGGGATGCCCGGCTGGATCCTTCTTCGTGATCTGGCTCCCGGATTTCTTTCTCGCTTCGGCCCGGGCGGCTTTGGAAGCTTCCTCCATCTCTGCTTTGGCTCGTTCGAGCGAGTTTTTCAGTTCGAGATGGCTGGAGACGAAATGGAGCAGGGTCTCGGGAAGCTCTCTGTCGAGATCTTCCACGGTACCGGTGACGCTCACCGCGGTGGTGAGGGCGTCGTTCTCGCCATCGGCGATCTTCTTCGGTATGACGTTCACGCGAAACTTGTCGTCTTCGACGTGGCTTACGGTGAACAGGACGGCGCGATGCCGCACGAGCGGTGCGAGTTCTTTGAACATGACAGGGTATTCCTTCCAATGAATTGTGATTGTTCCTGAAAGAGGATCTACCGGGCGGAAAGAGCCACTTTCGTCGTGGCCGCCCAGGTGGGCAGCGGCTCGAACCAGCGAACAGCGGGCGGTGAAAGAAGACCCACCAGCGGATAGCCGTCGTCAGTTGAGTTGTCGAAGAGGAGGGTGTGATCCGCGCGCCTCACCGTCACGGGAAGGTTTGATCCCGATCCAACAAGGGGACGGAGGAGAAGGTTTCGGGATTGCCGCTGGTCAGAGATACTTACCTGGGATCGGCGTAAAGCAGGCGGTGTCACCGCGGAGCCGAAGGCATTTCCGGATCAGGTTTGGCGGAACTCGCACTCGTCTGCTTCGAATCCAGATAACGGCGGTCCTCCGCCAGCTTTGCTCTCGCTCCCGTTGCCAGCTTTCGGGCGAATTCCAGCCAATCCCGCTTCATCTTCATAGTCTAGCTTTGGCGGGTATGGCGACCAACATGCCGATCTGCATCTTGTTCCGGACTGCCGCCAATCAGGGGCGACGCAACCGCGTCCGGCTGATTTTAAGGAGAAACAGTTTCCTCGACAGATGCGGCAGCCCCTCCCCGTTATCCTGTTCCTGTGACATCGCCCAACCAGGCCGCCCTGGACCAGTCGCTCTCGGACGCGGAGTACGACCGTTTGGAAGCGATCCTCCGAGGCCTTCCCGGGGCAAGCGCCATGAATCTCGAGGAGATGGACGGGTTCTTCGCGGCGCTCATCTGCGGACCGGTGGCGGTTCCCCCGAGCGCACACCTTAATGAGATCTGGGGCGGCGGTTCGGGTCCGTTCGCCACCGAGGCGGAACTCCGGGAATTCCTGAATCTGGCCATGCGCCACTGGAACTGGATCGCCCGGGTGCTGGCTTCGCCGGATCTGGTCTTTATTCCCCGCCTTGTCATCGAGAAGGATGAGGCAATCCCGCGGGGAAATCGCTGGGCGCGGGGCTTTTTGCGGGGCGTCGGCCTCTGCCGCGAGGCATGGAATGAGATCTTTGATGACGAGGACCGGTTTGCCATCCTGTTGCCGATTCTGGCTCTGGCGCATGAGAACGACCCGGACCCGGAATTGCGGTCGTGGAAGACACAGCCGGGACCCGAACTGCGGAAAGAAGTGCTGGGCGGACTGTCCGTGGCTACGCAAAGCCTATGGGACTACTTTCGCTCAGGCGGCAGGAGCAGGACGCCCGACCGAGTTCCTGCAACGAGGTCGAAAATCGGTCGCAACGATCCCTGTTCTTGCGGTTCCGGGAAGAAGTACAAACGCTGCTGCGGCAGCGTCACTGTGCACTGAGCGACCGCCAGGGCTCTGGAAAGGTGAACGACCGGAGTCGAGGCCCTCTCACACCTTGATGATGGCCGCGCGAGGCTTCCGGGACACTATGCCGGCGCCAGGATTTCGAGCTTTGGGAAGTAGGTCCGATAGCGTGCAGCATCGCGCGTGAGCAACGCCAGGCGCTCGATGGCCGCGTGCGCTCCGATATAAAAATCCGGAAGAGGAGTGGGGCGCTGGCCGCCCCGCCGGCGATAACTGAGGAAACACTTGCCGGCGAGGAAACCGGCCTCCCACGGCAGAGCCTCCCGTTCGTAGGACGCAGGAGGCAGTGCAGCGTCCAGGGCTTCAATGGTGCTGAAGCCGATCGATACCTCGGCGTAGACAATGGGATTGATAATCAGGGCCGTGCGCTCGGCACACTCAGCCAGTGCCTGCTCCGACCACTCTGCCCATTTGGCGTCATTGGTCGCAATATCCAGAAGTACATTGCTGTCGACGAGAACGCCGCGGCAGTTGCTTAGGCGCGAGGACAGGTTGCCGAGTGCGATCGTCATTTCCCCTTCGCGCCCGAACGGCTGCCCCCGCGCGTGAGCGCCATGATTTCATCCGTCGAGAGGCGTGTATCGGCCGAACCGCGGAGCGCCCTGAGCGCCCTCTGCCCCCGAACACCGGATCCTTCTGTGCGTCTGGCCTTGCGAATCCTGGCATGGTCGCCGCTCACCTCGAATTCGACCTCGGTATGGGGCAGAAGGCCCAGTTGGTTCCTGACTTCCTGAGGAATCGTCACTTGTCCCTTGCTGGTGATCTGCATCAGTAATACTCCTACTGGTAAGTGTAATGACAAATAGACGACCAGAGCAAGGAAATCTGGCCAGGCCCTGAACCCCGTTCGACCACCGTACACGATCGGTCCGCGGCGAATCATACATTGGCAGGTCCGGTGACAGCGCTGATCGGGTGCGTCAGTTGCTTCTTCGATTTCCGTATCCGCCGCCATACCTCCGGGTCAGCAGGAAGAGCCGTCATTTTTCCGGTGGCTGCATTGAAGAATCCGCCATGATGGCCAAGCCTGCCGTAACGGAAGAGCCTCGCCAGCATGGCCAGGGCACTCGCCGCGAGCGTCTGATTGATGAACGGTTCCTGCCGTTCGAGGGCCTCAACAGCGGAACAACTGGGCAGAGGGTCTTCGCCGGCTGCAATGTCGGCAATCTCTGGAAAAAGCTCGCAGACTGTTCGTAGCCGTTCGGCCTTCCGTCGGTTCCTGCCGTTCAGCGGCTGACCCAGAACGAACTGCCCGCTCGACGCGTTGTTGCCAAGATCGAGCCAGTACGCCACGTAACTTGACTTCTTGCACACGCTACGCTCGATGACCCCGCGCGCGGCCCGCGTGTCCACGCACCCGATCAGGAGATCCGGATTCCGGTCATGATTCGACCGAAGCGTGGATTCATCGAAGCAGGCCGGGTGGGCACACCACTTCGTTCCCCAGAACAGGTTGATGCGGTTGATGAGAACCGTCGCCTTGTTCTGGCCCACATCGGACCAGGAAAACGGCTGCCGAACGCAGTTGGTTTCGGAGACCGTGTCACCATCCATGAGCGTGACTTCGAGGCCGTAAACGTGACCCCAGGCCCTCATGGCCTGGTGGAGATAGGGCAAGCCCATCACAATGGCGCAACCGGTGCCTCCGGCACCCACCACGAGAACGCGCACGGGACGGCGGCCGAGGAGGCCGGACGGGAGAAGATGCTCGACACGCATGATCAATACCTCGGCAGCCGGAACCCGGGATCCGCGCGGGAACGGCGAAGTCAGCTACCCGCGGCAAGGCGGCCAGATGTGTGACATCGCTCACATCGGGTCTCCGGCTAATCCGGCATCATCTTCCAACAACCCAGACTGCTGTAACGGGGTCCGTCAGTCATCGGGGCTACGGACCTCGTAAAGTCTTCGATACATCTCCATGTTCACCATCCCACACGGGCACCCGGACACATATGAGCGCTTCAACACGACAGCGGGTGAATCAATACGTCGCAGACATCTGCCGCCTTACATCGCAACTGGGCGCGGTGAGTAAGCGGGATCCGGCCGAGACTCGTTCGGCGGCGGTCGAGAAGGCTCGCGCGATTTACGAGGAACTGCTGACGAGGAAAAACACATTTCAGATTCCCCGGGACGAGATACCCATGGTCGAGGCGATGCTGGAGCGCATCAAAGCCCAGCTCAAGTTCCTTAGCCGCGATTAGGGTTTTCGGAGTCTCGACCGATCATGTGTTTTGATGTCGAGCGAGCGAGAAGGCGATCGGCTGCGTTTCGCCTCCCCCAGACGACGCGTATTGGCCGCTACCTCCCCTGAATGAATTCGGCGAGCGTCTGCGGCAGCCGAATCAAAACATTGGTAGGAAATGGCCCCCGTTTGCCAGCGAGCTTGGCCCACAGAGCATCGTGCCCGCCTTGGTGCCGCGTCAGTCTGCCGACATTGGAGTGCGTGAACGCACTTTCGTAGAACCCCTGCTCCCAGGCTTCAATCGAAGTAACAGAAGCACTCTCGGGACAGCGCATCGTTCCCAGGCAGACCCGGCCATCATCCGAAAGGTTCCAGAAGGGAGCGACGGCAAGCGTGGTTTTGGCATTTGGCCGCTTGCTCTCGCAGAGCGCCCGGATCTTCAGGTCTCCATGCGCCACTCGCCACACCAGCGCGGGCTGCGGAAAGACCTTTCCATTGAGTTGCTGCGCTTTGCCTTCGGCGTTTTCGAAGAACATGCGCCGCACGCGCCGCGGTGTCCACCAGGCCATCATGCGGTCCGTCCTGGCAAGAACATTCTCGGGCAGCACCTCGGCCATTGAGCCGCCGGACAGAGATTCGGCCAGATCCTCGATGAACGCGGTCGTCAAAGGCTGTGCCGGCCCAAGCAACGGAGGGCCTTGTTGCTGCGCCGTTACTGTGTGCCAGGTGATAAAGCTGCGCCGGTTCTCGCGGTAAATGAGCAGCGCATCACGCAGCTCGAAGCGATGCATCTCCCCGATCGAGATCTCGACTTTCATTTCCACTCTTCTCCCACGCCTGGATCTCTTCGATGAGCTGGCAAACCTCCCGGCTTACGAGCAAGAACCGCTCGGCTGCACGCATCGCAGCAGAGCACTGTTCCGGACTGTTGAGCGTGAATACCGCACAGAACGCTGGTTCCGCCGAGCCTTCGAGCATATGCTGGCTCTCTTCGTCGAAGCAGGCTGCGACGGCATCATGCTCCTCGAAGACGATCAGGAGCGCTGGCAGGGGCGGCGAATCGTAGTAGTAGTCCGCCGGTTCAAAGGATCTCGTTCTCAGCCTGGCGAGCCTCGCAATCGCCTCGACGTGCCGAATCCAGTTTCGGAATCGCCCATTGCGGTGACGCCGGAGAAATCGCCGATAATCGATACGCCAGTGTTCCGATCCGTGCTTGAGACTCCTGCGGATGCAGTCGGGCAGGGCCTTCTCGACCTCGGGAAACTCATACTGCTCCCGATTGGCTGGGTCGTCCTCCTGCGCATATTCGATCAGGTTCTCCTCATAAGCATGCGCGTCGCTGTGTTCGTAGATCCGCATCACGCGGTAGAGCGACCGAAGGAGCGTCCAGTAAAAGGCCGCACCCAGACCTTCCTCCTCCAATTCCAAGGCCCGCAAGGCGAGGCCGATCTTGAGATAGCCGCAGCTGCTGCAATGGATGGTGATCGCCAGCTGTCCCGTGCTCAACCCGGCGCTGTCCGCACCCACCACATCCGTAACTTCGAGGTGGTACTCGACGTTGCGTTCGAGCAGTTCAATGGTCTCTTTGCCGATTCGATTCACGATGGAGCGCTGGGCGAAGGCCAGGGGGTCTTCGCCGCATTCCGTCCACAGGTGAGGCGTCCCTAGTTCCATGCGCACGAGAGCCGCGCACAGCTCGAAGAGCATTTCCCCATTGACCTCGTGGCTATAACCGACCGGCTGCCCGCAAAGAGAAGGGAGCGCCTGTGCGAAAGCCGGAGCGAGCGTTTCTACTGGAGCGGCGGCAGGATTTCCGTGGGCGCCGGCAGTGCCCGCACGTTGTCCGCGTGATAGCGAGCAAGCGCGCTGGTCACGGCGTCCGAGAGTTCGAGGGATTCTTTGCATCGGAGGTGCCTCACCAGAAGCTGATTCTGCTGGTTCGGAGGAGCCTTGGCCCTGGCCTTGAAGAGAGCGATCAGTTCCTCCGTGCTCTCTTGCAAGCGGCGCACGGCTACCCCTTCGATCCGATGGCACGGTTGAAGGTGTAGCGGAGCGCGGTGCCGGTGTCTTTCGGACCGTCAAGCGTGGCCGTCGCAATCTCCGGCCAGGTTGGGGTCAGTAACTCGCGCACCTGTTCGACCGAAAGATTGGGCGCAGGATCTGGAATACGAGTTCCGTTATAGAAGAATTCGCGCTGCAGGGCTTCAACTTTGAGACCACTCATGGATAGCTTCTCCTTGCTTGTCGAAAATGGGTCGACATGGGATTTATGCCTGAAATCTGATTCAATGGACAGGAACCACTGACTTTGAAAGGACCGGGATGGGAATCAACGAAATAGTTGCAGCTCTCGACGACGAGATCAGCCGACTCGAGCAGGTGCGCAGTCTGCTGACAGGCACCAAAGGTAATCTCACGCACGCGGCGACTTCATTCGCATTCGGTGCGAACGAGGGAAAGCCACGCAAACGCCGCCACCTCAGCGCCGAGGCCAGAGAGCGAATCGCCGCCGCGCAGAGGAAACGCTGGGCGGCCCAGAAGAAAGCTGCCAAGACGTAGTGTCGTTGCTCCGGGGTCAGTCTATCTGTGGCGGGAAGACATGCAAGTGCCAGCTTCAATGACGAAGCGCTCCAACACGCTTCAGGAGCATCCACTCGTCCCGCCGCAGTTCCTGCACACATAGCAGTTCCCATTTGGACTCATCAGAGCGCCGCAGGAGCGGCAGGCTGGCCCGTCGCCAGCTTCAAATCCCTGTGACGAAATCGGCACAACCTTCCCCGGATCAGCCGCAAGGCTGTTGTGATTGTCGGAGGCAGAAAATAGGGCCAGTTGCGTTCCGGAGAGAAAGCGGAGTTCGAGCCACCGGAACAGGTAATCCATGATGGACTTCGCGTAGCCCAGCTCCGCGCTCCCCGTCCAGCCCGATGGCTCAAAGCGCGTGTGCGACAGCTTGTCGCAAAGCACCCGCAAGGGCACACCATGCTGCAGGCTGACCGACACGACCGTCCCGAAGCACTCCATCAGACCGGCAATGGTCGATCCTTCCTTGGCCATCCGGATGAATATCTCGCCAGGCTGACCGTTGGGATAGAGTCCGACCGTCAGATAACCCTCGTGGCCTCCAACGGCGAAGTGGTGAGTAATCGCCGGGCGCTCGTCGGGAAGACGATGGCGGTTGGCGGCGGGAGGGCCTGAAAGTCCCGATGGCGGCATTTCCGGTGCTTCACTTGCGGCCCTGATGCTTGAGGCCTCCGTCCCTGAATTCTCTTCAACCGGTTCGTGAGCAGCCGCTCTGTAGGCATCCATTTTCATCCTCCTGCCAGAATCGAGGCCGACGCTGGACTGGGCGCGGCCGTGTTTCCAGCGAAGAGGGTTGTACCCCCGGATCGAATTTCGGTCAAACGGGCTCAATCGCGCCTCCGGGGGTCACGCGCCTATCTGACGGATCACTCTGAGCTTGCGGTAGAAAGTCGTCTTGCCGATGCCCAGCGGGCGCGCCGCGCCAAGACGCTCTGCCTGGATTGGCGGGCCTGCATTCGCACGGATTCACTCCGCTCCCGGGAGCCGGATGGGAGGGGCGAAACCGATGCGGGGAGCGAGCTTCCAGGGCCAGTGCCAGTGGCCGACCCCGAACCACGCGCCTTTGCCTTCCGGGTGGCCGGTACGGATGCTGAGGATGCCTCCGGCCGAGATCAGCAGAGTGCCGGCCACGGCGCTGAGGCCGGGAATATTGGCGAAGAACATCCAGCCAAGGATTCCGGAAAAGACGACCACCGAGTAGTTGAACGGCGAGAGTTCGGCCGCCCCTGCATAGCGGTAGGCGAGGATGATGAACCACTGGGTAAGAGCATAGAGCACGCCGACCGAGAGGAGCATGAGCCAGGCACGCGCCGACGGCGGCGTCCAGACGACAACAGCAACGGGGATGAGCAGGACGGTGGACACGCCAAAGTTCCAGAGCAGGGTGCGCGAGGGCGGATCGGTTTCCGCGAGCCGGTTCGTCGCCACCAGCGCGATCGCCGAGAGGACGCCGGAGGCGAGGGCGAGGAGCGCGGCAGGACTGCGCAGAAGTTGCGGGCCGGGATGGATGGTGAGGACGACACCGGCCAGACCGATGAGGAGGCTGACCCATACGGTGCGGCTCACGGGCTTGCGGAACCAGAGCCAGACCACGAGCGGGATGAAGAGCGGGGCGGAGTTCGAGAGGAGAGAAGCGTCGAGCAGGGGCAGCGAGCCGAGGGAAAAGAAGAACAACAGCTGGCAGGCGGAGCCGGCGAGACTGCGAAAGATCTGAAGGCCAGCGCGCTGGGTGCGCAGGGCGGCCGGCCCCATGCGGACGCCGGAGGGAACGAAACAGAGGAAGGCAATCGCGTACTGGAAAAAGAGCGTAAGCAGCGGCGAGACGTGATGCAGGGATTTGGTGACGGCGCCCATGACGGCTGCCCAGAAGAATCCCGTCACGATCAGAGCGATGCCGCGGCCGCGGTTGTGGCCGGCGTCCTGCGCGCGGATGTCGATGGCGGGCAAAGGCGATTCTCCGGGTCCGGATGCCGGTGAAAAGTAGGGTTTCGAGCTTAAGGCTCCAACTGCAGGAATTCAGAACGAGGCAGCTCGTCGCCTCAAAGTCCAGCATATAGCCGACCTTTTTTGCGGTGGAGGACGATCCCGTGTTGCCGGTGGGCTGTACCGCGGTAGCGGCCCATATGCCGGAGAGGCGCGCATCGGCGGTCGATCCCGTCGAGGGGAACGGAATGAGGACGAACATAGCTGCTTCACGACGGCACGCGATCTCCGAATGCAGGCCAGGAGCCATCATGCCGCCACGGCGGATTTAATATCCCTCAGCTTGCGGTAGAAGGTCGTCTTTCCGATACCAAGCAGGCGCGCCGCTTCGACCGGCCTGCGATTGGACCGCTTATAGGCAGCAAGGAGCATTGCCCGTTCCACCTCTTCGAGGCTGGGAAATGACTCGCCGCCGGCGACCGGAAGCAAATGCGCCGGAACCTTCTCAATCGAACGCGACTCTTGCAGTCGTTCCGACGCGGCGGAAATCAACCTGCGGGCCTGATCGAGGTTCCGAAGGCACTCCGGGTCCGGGCGGATGACAATCTTTTCCACCACGCGTTCCACGACGTTCACGATCGGCGCGGGAAGTCTCTTGCCGCAGCGCCGGCACCTCGCACCGTCCGCCCACTGGACCAGTTCACACTGCACACAACGAATCTTTGCGCGCTCTTCGCACATGGGTTCACCTCTCAAAGTTGTTGATTGTTGTCTCAGCCGAACAGGCTGAGCTGGATCGGCTGCTCGCCCGTCGCCGCCGCCGGCCACGGAGGCGCCTCCGGTCGCTTCTTCTCTCTCACAGCCGGAACCACATGGATACTGCGCTCGCCGCCGAGTTCCGCCGCACCAATCGGAGTCAGCGCGCCGTCGCCTGGGCCCTCTTCGAATTCCTGTGGCGCAAGCCCCATCTGCGTCGACCGTTCGCGATCGAGCTGGCGCCAGACCTGATCGGCAGATTCGCCGACCCCGGCCTTCTCCACCAGTTCCCGCGCCACTGCGGACATCAGATCCTCGTCAGCGTCGAGCGACTGAAGACCTTCGCCCGAGAACTTGCCCTCCATCATGAGGGCCACGAGCATCTTTTTGCCCATCAGGCGCAGGCAAACCTCCTGCATGGTCCCCTTGTAGGTGATGAACTTCACCCGCACAGGATGTCTTTGCCCAATCCGCCAGGACCGGCGGCTGGCCTGCCGGAGCGTATGGAGGGAATAGCCGGTCTGGTAGAAGTAGAGCGTCGGAAACGCAAGAAGATCGAGGCCCGTCTCCACCAGCTTCGGATGGCAGACAACCACCTCGACCCCGGACTCGAGCTGCCGGTCGTACCACTCCTCCCGCTTCTGCGTCGGTACAGACGCACGCAGAACAGCTACGCGCAACCCGGCGGCTGACAATACCTGTTCCAGACGCGCGTTGACGTCCTTCTCCCCCGTGTACGTCGCATATACCTGGCAGCGTCGGCCCTGCCGCAGTTCATTCCGCACGTCCTCGATCAGCGAGGATTCTTTCGGATACGAATCTTCGCGACTCAGTTCTCGCGGACGTGCGACGAGAAAGTTGTAATACTCCTTCGTGGCTGGATCGAGCGCTCGTGCCCAGATTTCCTCGAAATCATAGGGATGATCGGGATAGAGCAGGAGCGTGTTCAGAAGGACGCTCATCAGACTCTTGTTGCCCCGATGTTCCGCCATGGCATCGCGCAGCGCCTTTTCGAGTTCCTCGTAGGCCTCTGCGAGCTCCTTGTTCATCTCGCAGGAGAGCACGCATTCCGTGTATGGCGGCAGGTTGTCGGCGATGTCTTCGAGCGCCAGAAAGGCGGTCGTCGACATGAGGAACTTGCCAAACAGCAGAGGTGAGGCGCCCGGCTTGCGGACGACCTGCACGGTCTTCTTCGAAGCGCGCGAGCAGGCATTATCTTCTTCACGAATTTTCTCGATGGTTTCGAGGACTCCGTACTGCTCCTGAAAGCTCCGCCGCCCTTCGCCTCCGTATGTGAAACCGTCTCCCGCGATCATCTGCGGTTCCATCCGGTAGAAGACGTTGAAAAGGTCGTCGGCATAGCCGCCCATCAGCGTTCCCGTGAGAGCAATGAGGCGGCGCCCGGCACGCGCCAGGACGCCGAGAGCATTGCCCTGTGCCGTGTCACCGGCCAGCTGGTGCAGTTCGTCGGCAATCGCCAGATCGAACCACCCTTTCATGTACCTGCCAATGAACTCGACCGGTGCCATCCGCTGGATCTTCTTGCCATCCGCCTGCCATAGCGGCGAGAACAGCGTCGTTCCGTCCTTCGCACGCTCAACTTGTTCGCTGATTTTCAGCTGATCGAAATCCATCCGTGTGCGGCGCCCGCCCTCCGGATTCTCGATCGAGCAGCCTGTATCCGGATTGACCACACCGCCGAGTTCCGGACCGGATTTTGCGGTCAGGAACGCATGCCGCCAGAAATAGGACAACTTGCCCTTGTCCTTGGGAATGATGAACACCGAGCAGTGCGGGCAGCGCTGTCTCCACCCGTTTCGTCCCAGCTGCCGGAGTTCGGCAAGAGACAATTGCATCCCTTCGTAAACGATCCTGCCCTTGCGCAGGCGAACTTCGCAGACCCCGTGAGCCAGTTTGGGATCGCCGCCATTTCGCATGTCTTCGACCAGGAACGTCCGCGCAGAAGGAAGCGTCCTGATGGCCTCCCGCGCCCACTTCTTGGCGATATGCGAAGGGCACATCACCAGAATGGTCCGTGCCTTGAGCACGTGCGCCACGCCCAACGCCATAAAAGTCTTGCCCGCGCCACATTCGGCGACAATGCGTGCAGCCCGTGCGCTCCGCAGATGTTTTGCCAGCCCTCCAATCGCAATGGCCTGGGCCGGCAGTGCCGACCGCAGAAGGCTCGATAGTTCAGCGGGAACTTCATCGGTTGTGCTCTGCAGCGGAGGGTAGGATTCCAGAATGCGCGATCCGAGTTCATTGGCCTGGGCGCGCAAGTACGTATAAGTGTCCGTGACCTCCACGGCGCACCTCCTGGAGTCAAATATGTCCTGGGTTTCCGAGCAGAAGGGCAATCTCGCGGCCGCGGCGCTCGAACTCAGCCCTGAATTATTTAGAGATGTGAGCTGAGACAAGCCAATTAACGTCGCGGAAACTGCACTGAAGGGCCCGATTTCGATGAAACCGCGCTTAGGGATTGGCGTGAGCCCGGAATTGGGTGACGACATGCCCGTCTATCGGGATCTGTTCCTGTGTCCATCGCGCAAACCATTCTCGATGAGCGCGCTGCCCGCCTGGGAGGACCCAACGCTCGTCTGGCTTTCCCGACACGTTAATCTCATCGGGCTCAAAGACATTTTCCATATACCTTGACCTTCTACATGTCTGGAGTTATATGTAGAAGCAATCGGCATGAAAACTGAGGACCGCTTCGACCTGCCGCAGGGTACTCTCGATCTCCTGATCATGAGGGTGGTCGCCCTTGGGCCGATTCACGGCTATGCCATTGCCCAGCGAATCCAACAGATGTCTCGCGAAGCTCTTCAGGTCCAGCAGGGATCGCTGTATCCCGCGCTGCATCGGCTGGAATACAAGAAGCTTCTCAGGGCGAGCTGGCAGGCGTCGGACACCGGCCGAGAAGCCAAGTTCTACGAGCTTACAGCCAGAGGCCAAGATCATCTGAAGGCGGAAACCGAGAACTGGAAGCGGCTGATCGACGTGGTCGGACTGATTCTGAAAGGCACAGCGGAGGGAATCTCATGAGCTGGCTTGGGAGACTGTTCGCGCGCAAGCGAATGGAAATGGAGCTGGATAAGGAGCTGCGCTTCCACTTCGAGGCGCAGGTTGCCGATAAGGTCCGTGGCGGCGTTCCCGAAAGCGAAGCCCGGCGGCTCACCCGCATCGAGTTCGGTGGGATCGATCAGATCAAGGAAGACTGCCGGGAAAGCCGGGGCACGATGGGAATTGAGTCGACGGTGCAGGATGTCCGGTATGGATTACGACAACTGCGCAGATCGCCGGGCTTCGCGCTGCTGGCCATCGTCTCGCTCGCTTTGGGCATCGGCGCCAACACAGCGATCTTCTCCCTGCTGAATGCCATCCTGCTGCGCCCTCTGCCAGTGCAGAGTCCCGGTGAACTACTCCTCTTCGGGGATGGCCGAGCGGTGGGCAGCACGGAGGCGGTTCCCGACGGAAGCTGGAGGCTGTTCTCTGACGCGTTCTTTCAGGATTTTCGGCAGAAGGATCGTACTTTCTCCGGTGTGGCCGCGGTCGACAGCACCGACTTTGCCGTCAAAGCATCCGTTGCCGGGGCAGCTTACCAAACGACGCACGTCAATCTTGTCTCGGGCAGTTATTTCTCGGTCCTGGGGGTGCCGGCATTTCTCGGCAGGACGATTGAGGAATCCGATGACAGCACACCCGGCTCCGGGCCAGTCGCCGTAGCCAGTTATTCCTGGTTCCAGCGGCATTTCGACGGCAACCCATCCGCTTTAGGCAAAGTCATTCGCATCGAGTCGCACGACTACACGCTGGTGGGCGTGGCCAACCCCGGATTCTCTGGCGTGACTGTCGGCCAACCCGCCGATCTTTTTGTTCCGCTCTCGATGGAGAAGGCGTTCTCCCGCCCGGGTTGGAACGGCATCGGCGACAAATTCTTTCAGTCACTCTACCTCATCGGCAGGCTCCGGCCTGGAGTGACCGCGGCGCAGGCCAGCGCTGAAACCAATCTGCTTTTCAGGCAGATCATGCGGAGCTATCTCGGGCCGCAGCCGTCGCAGAAGCACCTCGCCGACCTTGCGCACGCCAGCGTCGAACTCACGCCCGGCGGACGGGGTGTATCTCCTCTGCGATACGCATTCTCGCTGCCGCTCAAGATCCTCATGACCATCGTGGCGCTGGTGCTGCTGATCGCCTGCGCCAATATCGCCAACATGTTGCTGGCGCGAGGCGTGGCGCGCAGCCGCGAGATCGGTATGCGCATGGCGCTGGGCGCCTCGCGCCGGCGTATTGTCGTTCAACTCCTGACGGAGTCGGCGGTTCTCGCTCTTCTTGGAGCAGCCGCGGGGGTTGCTCTGGCGTGGAAAGCCGGAGCCATGCTGCTGCACATGACCACTCCGGGCCCCGATTCGGCACCTCTGAACGTCTCCCCGGACCTGCGTGTGCTTGGGTTTACGCTGGGCGTCACGGTTCTTACGGCGATTCTGTTCGGCACTCTACCCGCTCTCCGGACTGCAGATCGTGCCTTCACGCCTGCCCTCAAAGACGGCCGCGGCAGCTCCCCCGTTCGAGGCACCTTGGCTCGTTCGCTTATCGTTGGCCAGGTGGCGCTCTCGACTCTCCTCCTGATTGTCGCTGGCCTGTTTGTTCACAGCCTCATTCATCTGGCTGACGTGGACACCGGCTTCGACGAACACAACGCGCTCGTTTTCACGCTCGATTCCAGTACGGCGAATCTGCCGCATGGACCGGGCGAGATGCGTTCTGTCAGTCTTCAGGAACAAATTGAAGAGCGTGTGCGCGCGATTCCCGGCGTCCAGTCCGACAGTTTTGCCTTCGTCGTCTTCCACGATGGCGGATGGTCGGATCAGGTGCTGTTCCAGGGCATTCCGCGAACGCCTGCGAACGGCGAAGACGTCTCTTTCAACATTACCGGCAACGGCTTTTTCTCCGCGATGGGCATTCCTCTCATCGCAGGCCGTACCTTCAACTCAGAAGACAGACAGAATTCGCCCAAAGTCGCCGTCATCAACCAAACCATGGCCCGCCGCTTCTTCCCGAGCAGCTCGCCAATTGGACGCCGCTTCGGCATCGGAGAAACGCCCGACCACCCTGGGGACATTGAGGTCATCGGCGTCGTGAAGGACGTCCGCTACTTCACGCTGAACGAGGGCCCGATGATGGAAGCCTATTTTCCGAGCACTCAGAATCCCGGGTTCTTCTCGAATTTCGTGGTTCGCTATGCTCCCAACGCCAACCCGCAGGAGATCATTTCCCCGGTCCGGCATGCCATTGCCGCAATTAACCCCAACATTCTTGTCGATAGTGTCACCAGCCTTGAGGAACAGGTGGACCGCACGCTTGCGAGGCAGTCGCTGATTGCCCAGCTCTCCACCTTCTTCGCAGTTCTGGCTGTGCTTCTGGCCTGCATTGGCATTTACGGGTTACTTTCCTATTCGGTTGCGCGGCGGACGAGCGAGCTGGGAATCCGTCTTGCTCTCGGGGCGCCATTGTCCAGGCTGCTCTGGACGGTTCTGCGGGAATCCCTGATTCTGCTGGTCCTGGGCCTGGCGATCGGGCTGCCGGTCGCGCTAACCTCCACCCGCATCCTGAAGAGCCTGCTTTACGAGTTGAGCCCGCTCGATCCCATATCGTTTGCCATCGCGATTGGGGCCATTGTGGTCATGACTCTCGCCGCTGCCTGGTTCCCGGCACACCGCGCCACCCGGATCGGCCCATCGCAGGCCCTTCGCGCGGAATAACTCGAGGCTCAATCGAGTGACCTATCACAACCGGACGGTCCTCTGATTAGTGGAACCTCGCGAATGCGCTCATTAACATTTGATAGGTACTCGAAAGTCGGCTAGGGCTCAACGATCTGCCGTCGTTGCGAATGTCAATTGTTGCGAACGGGCCGAGTCACTCTTCGACGCCTGGAACCGGCCTTTTCTGCGATCACGCGGCTATCTGCATCGACTCGAGTTCGGGTCGCAAGACTTCAGCGAGTAGCCCGTTCGACCATCGCACTGGGCCATTCGAGTCGGGAAATGAAAGTTCACCTCGTCCAACTGCAACTTCCATCCAGCGGAGCACTTCCTCGCAGGTTACAGTAATCACGACCGCCGGACACCCGATGCTGTCCACCGGTACGATTCGTTTCTCCTTTTCCAAGATCCTCATCATGGATTCAGCCCATTCCGGCAATCCCGGCAGCCCAAAGCGATGGACGAGCGCGGTCCACACCTCGTTCGGCTCGGGCCGGAGCGCAAACGTCCGCGACAACGACTTCATCCCGCGCAGCTCTTCCGAGAGCGCGATCAGGTGCCGGACAGACTGTTTCCGACCGGGAATACTGATACTTCCGCGACTGCAGACAGCGCCTTCGCCCAGCGAGACCTCCTGAATTTTTCCATCGGGAAACGCGATCCGAAAGCGAGCCTGCTCGTAGACAGCGGCCGTGATCGCCCCGATGTCGGAATCATTGCCAACCACACTCAGCAGATGCGCCTCGTCGTCGTCGCCAATGTAATGGCTCACCCGCACCCGGATACGGGTGGCGATCTTTTCCGTGTACCGCTCGTATTCAAGCAGCCCCATCCTCAGGTGTGCATTCTCCATCGCCGCCTTCCTCCTTCGGAGCACTCTCGGTCAGCTTCACCGCCTTTCCGGTGACAAAAAGCAGCCGGAGTTCGTTCGACCACTTCTCGCGCCGGCGGATGATCTTCGTGTCTCCTTCTTCCTCGTGGAACTCGGTGACATGCTTGACCGATCGCCAGCGGGCGATGTGCCTGTCCTCGCCCTGGCCAAAAACACCGTTCAGAAGCCCCGCGGTGCAGAGTAGGCCCACATGGCCGCCATGCAGCGGCGTGATGGGCCGGCCGATTGCCATGTCCTCGCTGGGCAGCAAGACCTGCGCGGCTTGTTTCCACGCGGCGGAATGCGGCAACAGGTCTTCGATCACGTTGTACGGCAGTCCACCGTAGGTCAGCGCTGCTTCGCCGGAGATGGGCACGCCATACGGCTCGACGGTCCCTGAAGCAAGCTCAGACAGCCTCTCGTATCCGCCGTGCTGGGCGAGCATCCGTAGCCGCCGCTGGCTTTCCTCGAGCGCCGCACCCCGGACATTCCGGCGCACACCGAACACTACAATCTGGCGAAAGCGGACTGAATCGGCGTCTGCCATGCGAAACGCGCTGATTCGGGTGAAATTCGCGCTCAGAATGCCGGCACAGTCGCTGAACTGCTCAAAGGGAATGACGAAGACCAAAACGCCATGCAGGACCAACCAGTGATGCGTGTGCTCAAGGAACAGCCGCTCCAGGCGCCGGTTGCCGGTCAGATTGATCTCCGAATCATACGGCGGATTCAGATAGAGCATGGAAAAGCTTTCGACCTTCGCGTGGGCGTCGAAGGCATTGCCCTGGATCATCCGGATTCCGGTCTTTGCGGCTTCCTCGGCACGCCCGGTGTCGAGCTCCACCCCAAAGCGAAGCACTGGCGCACCAGCCGTAATCAGATTGAGTGCCGTTCCTTTTCCCGCGCAGGGATCGATCACGGAGCAGGGCCCTGAAAACGTGAGCAGGGAACGGATCTTCTGAGCCTCTGTCGGAGGCAGTGGAAAGTAGCCCATCTTAAGACGGGCTGCGCTGCGGGCCATAACGCCCTCCTCGCATCATGCACTTATGTGAGTTGGGTTCCGCCATACGGCTGGTTCGATTCCTGCCTGCGGCGAAGGAACGGTGCTGGGAAGAATCCCGCCTGTTTCGCGATCCGGGCCGGATCGGCGCCAATCAGTCTCTATGATCGCGATCCTCGTGACGAACAACCTCGCGTTGGTCCATCAGCGACTTATAAAGGTCGGTGAGTTCATCGACAGTTTCGGCTCCGCTGACGGGTTCATCCCCGGCGGAACCCAGCCATGGAAAACGCTCTTCGAGCAGGGCAAGAACCCTTTCAACAAATGTCCCAGAACGCTCTTCTTCGCCTCTCATACGAATCTCCTCAAGGGGCAAAAATGAGAAAGGGGCCAGCCCCCTGGGCAGGCCCCATCTCGCCCGGAGTGTGGGCGATCGCTATGCGCCTACGGCCCTCACCAGGGAAAGCGTGGCGGGGCGGCAACTTTTCACCGGCGGGTCTGGATTGCCATTGAGAATCCCTTCAAGGCGCATGACCTTGCCGCTTCCGCAAAGGCCGCACTCGTGCGGGCGCGAGTTCGAAACGGTCCGGCATTCACGGCAGTAGACCGCATGTTTCAGAGGTATTGCGCAGATGCCTCTGTCTGTGGGAAGTTCAAGCAATTTCGCCATAGGGATTTTGCGCCTCCTCCTTTATGGCCACCGTTTGTGAAATCCGGCCGGCACTCTGGAAGGCACATGTTGCTTCCGTCAGCCGAAGGATCCTGAACCGATCGACGCCGGCAGCCTCGATGATGAGTTCTTTGTGGCCTTCACAGAAGACTTCCGTGTCGATCGACCACGCCGCCGGGCGGCGGCACATGGAGCACTCCATGCCTCTCATGGGTTGACCTCAAGAACAAAGGAAACGAAAACCCGCTCCCTTCGTACAAGGATTGGTAAATATTGTCTTTTAGAACAGGCGGGGATCGATGCGGTAGGCTACAGGCTTCGCGATCACGATTTGCGCGAATTCCGGATGAGCCGGGTTGAGCAGGTAGTTGCGTTCTTCCGGAACGACGGCGCTGGGCACGGAAAGCACAGGATGGGTCGCGCTCCCGACCCAGGCGTCCCCGACCGACTGACTCGCGGCGGTCGGCGGCTCCGCGTCCCAGCCCGGCGGCAGATCGGTCAGGACTTGCACCAGAGCCTCATCGCACTCGATTCGATAGAGAAGGTAATGGTTAAGCGGAGCAGATTTGGTCAAGTGCGCCAGAACCTCAAGGATCGCGAGCGATCGGGAGCCGGCCGTATAGACCATGCGAACTCCCGGACTGTTCCATCGCCCTCCAAATCGCCGGGCACCTTCTCCGGAGAATGCGTCCGCTGCTTTTCTGGCCCGGGTAATTCTCCAGGCCTCCATCAGGAGAAAACCCCGTCCTCAAGCCGGCCGATGAGGTTCCGAACCTCTCTTGCTCCCAGCTCGGTCCGCGCGTAATCGATGGGGCGGGCATGGCTCAGGCCCCTGACAGGCGAGGTCAGCCACTGCCGCACTCCATCGTGGTCGCCGTCGAACAGAATCAGCGCGGCTTCGAAGATCTCCGCCAGGCGCAGAAGGCGCTCGGACTCAGCAGGGCCAAGCGTGCCCGAAAGCCGGCGTCGGGCAAAGGTTCGGGCGGGAACGCCGAGGAAATCCGCCAAATCCTGCTGAGAGAACCCCGTGACCCTGGCAAAAGCGGGGACAGTCGACCAGGGAAGGCCCTTTCCGATCAGCCGGATCAGGGAGGGCAGGTTCATCTCCTTCAGGCCCAGGATCCTCGCCGGCGAGGACCTTCTTCCCTGCTGCGGCGGGAGAACAAACTTGGCGGCTTTGGATGACGCAAGGGCCATAGCCATATTCTACTCCTGGTCTGTGCCAATATGGCAAGTCCAATTGGTCAGACTGGCAACAGAGTGTTCGATGTTTCGTGCCAGTCCTAAGCCCGCGAAAGCGGCTGCGCCGCTGGCATCTTCGCCTGCGCCTCCTTCATCCTTTCGACCAGCTTTGCGAGGGCCCCGAAGTTCTGGATCTCGTCCAGTCGCCGGATACCCAGCCCGTCAAGAATCCCGTAGAACTCGGTTTCGGCGATCTCCGCCGCCACACGGCGCACCTGCCCCATGCCACGGACGCCGCTCTCCATCCACTTCAGGACCTCCTGCTGGACGCGCTGATTGGGGATGTCCCGTGCGGACCGCACCTTCGCCACAGACCCGAGAACATTGTTGTAGAGCATTTGCCCGAGATCCCGACGGCACGCCTCAATCTTGCCCGTGACGCTGGCGTCGAGCGGACCTTTTTGTACCGAAGGGGTCCCGTTGCCGTTCTCCTTCCGGGTGGTTCCGTTCTGGGCCGGTGCTCGCCGCTCGCACTCAGGCAGCGCCCAGGACGGCAGCGCCGGGATATCACGCGGGTGCTTATATTCATCGAGATCCACCCACATCTCGGTGAAGTTGTAGAAGTAGCGGCCGAGGCCAAAACAGCTACAGGCCCGCTTAAAGGCCTGCGCTTCCGCCGACGTCATCGCGTTCTCGTCGTCTGCCCACTCCTCGCCGCTCCCGCTGTGCGTTCCCACACCGGGGATCGACACGACGCAGGTCACCAGAACCTTTCCGGTCTGGATGGGCTTGTCCTTCTTCATCCGGGTGATCGGGGAGACGGTGTGAACGGCGTACCCGATTGCCTGGCCTTGTGCGATGAAGTATTCGATGAGCCGCAGGATGCCGGAAACACAGATCAGACCGCCCGCGGTCATGGCGGAAGGGAGCCAGCTGCGGCCACTCCGCCACTGCAGGATGG